>ERZ869921.597-NODE-597-length-20152-cov-54.919490_pt1 | contig 20152 bp, 41 predicted proteins | sample MGYA00579310_ERZ869921 | MGnify/ENA primary metagenome ERZ869921 (study PRJEB32216, sample SAMN09231816) | wastewater metagenome | place: USA: Maryland | collected 2016-06-21 | study: EMG produced TPA metagenomics assembly of the PRJNA472060 data set (Reclaimed...
CCGATCTAATCGACTTGTCGGGTTCTCCAGCCGAATTAGGGGACCCGACAGACGGACCGGCGAAATCTGACCATCTCAAGCCGCACCTCGATCCCACATCTCGTCGCACCGCATGCACTCGACGTAATCGGCGATGGTGTGGAACTGGCCCCCGTCGTCTGTGTAATGGCCGAACGATCCGACGAGTCGGAATCGCTTGCATCCGCATTTTGGGCAGACTGGTCTTGGTTTCATGTCGGGATCCTCGTAATCCAAATCCGGAACCGGGTCACATGGGCCCGGTACCGGGCGAGCGGCTTCCGGTTCCCGTCGAGGACGACCACTTCCCCACCCCGGACGACGGTGTCCTTGATCTTTTCCGCGTGCGCCCAGGTCAGATAGTCACGCTCGGCCTTGGCGATCAGGCAGGCGATGTCGGCGTTCGAGTGCTCGCGGGGGTCGCTCATTTACGGGGTTCTGAGGCTGCACGGTAGCTCTGAAATTTCGCCCATGTCAAGCTCGGGAGATGGCCTATATTCGTTTTCGCCCCTCCGAATTTCGAATTTCGGGGTCGGAATTCAGAATCGGGCTCCGGAGGGCAGAATGAATTCCAGATGGTCGAAAACGCATATAGAGGCGAAAAGTGCGGCAAACTCCAAAAAGTGCGGTTGGTAGAAACGCTTACCGTGCAGGTCGGATCGTTCATTGTCAACGGGTTACCGCGTGAGCTATACGGTATGCACGGTAAGTAGTACTGCGTACCGTGCAGGGCTAAGTCGTTGCGGCGCAAGGCGATTGGCCCTCCTATACCCCTATACTCTATCTTCTACTTCTATTGAAAAAGTAAAAAGGAGGGGGTAAATGCCGTCCGGAGAGGGGTTTTCGCCCCTACACGGTAGAACCGTCGCCGCACCAGTTGCCGTGCAGATCCGGAGGCGAAATTGACGTATCCCATTGGGAGGCTTGATGTTACGCCCTACACGGTACGCAGTACTACTTACCGTGCATACCGTGTAGGAGAATCTGTAACTCGTTGGGAATGAACGCATCGGCCTGCACGGTTGGTAGAAACGCTTACCGTGTAGGACATCGCATGTCCTACCCCTCCCGGAAGGCGCTTACGAACTCCGCCGCAACTTCCGGGACGATTGCATTGCCGTAGCCCCGCAAGAGCCCCACGCGGCCGGATACCCCATAAGCCAGCGGGAATGTTCCGGGTTCAATGCGCCGGACTTTGCCGTCTCGGCAGGGGATGAGTTCGTAGTCGGACCAAAACCCATCTCCGCCATTTGACGGCGATACTGGCCCGACATTTGCCCGTGGGACGCCTTGCTGTCCGGTGGTGTCAGTGGGGTGGGCCACCCCGCCAGAGCCGCCGTGGACGGGAGATCGTTGTCTCCATTCCCACGGGGCCGACCCTCGCGAACCCTCCCCGGATGATTCCCCGCCCCCTTCCAGTCCGAGGCCCCAGGTGTCGGCCACCCAGAAGAGTCGTTGCCGGATGTGCGGCGACCCGACGCCCGCAGCGCACAGATCGGCGGCCCCGACAGCATAGGCCATTCCTTCCAGGTCAGCGCGTACTCCAGCGAGCCATTCTCGCCCAGCCTTGCTCGCAACCTGTTCGCCAAAGACGACTGGAGGCCGGCACTCGGCGATAAGTCGGGCGAACTGGGGCCAGAGGTGCCGCTCGTCGGCGGTGCCCCGCTGGGCCCCGGCGATTGAAAAGGGCTGGCAAGGGCAACTCCCGGTCCACACCGGGCCGGACCATCCGGCGAGTTGGAGTGCGTAAGCCCACCCGCCGATTCCGGCGAAGAAGTGACACTGGTCGTATCCATAGAGATCCTCTGGTTTCACGTCGACGATGCTCCGGGTGTCGACATCCCCCGCCGGAATATGGCCTCCGGTGATTAGTTCCCGGAGCCACGCAGCGGCTTTCGGGTCGAATTCGTTGTAGTAGGTTTTCATACTGCGGTCAATCTGTACCCGGCTTCCGCGAGTGCCGCCTCGACCTGCTCCGGCGCATTCGCCGACCATACGAAGATCGTGGAATCGCCGACGCAGATGGCGCTCTCGACCGCTGCCGCCCGGATCACGGCGTCGATGACGATCTCGCCGGGGCTCATGGCTTCAGCGCCTCCAGCACCTTCTGGAGGATCTCGCTGAGCTTCCGGTAAGACGCCTCGACCTCCGGAAGCCGGATCGTGACGTTCGTCGCCGAACTCTGGTAGTCGATCACGTTCGTCGAGACGAGGTTCGTGAAGGGGGGCGTAGTCCCGGCCCAGAAGATCGTCGCATTCGTCTCCGGAACCCGGTTCCAGGCGCCGGATGCCCACCGCCAGCGCGTGAGGTTCGTATGCGCGTGTCCGGGGCAGGCCGGGTAGACGGCGGCGAAGCAGGGGCGCACCTCGACCTCCTCGGTCGTCAGGACCTCACCCTCGCGTGGCGTCCCCGGGAGGGATTTATAGGTGGGGGTTCCCGGGCTGAACTGGATCCAGCCATTCGTGAGCGTAATCCCGGGCCCGATCACGATGTCGGCGTTGTTCGTCTTCAGGTAGTACCCGGGGTACGTCGGGAGAACTTCCGCGGTGAACGGGCTTGGAAACATCGGAGCGGTAGTCATCGCCCCGGCAGCAATCAATTCAGCTATGGTCATAGGTCATCCTCTTCCAGAATTCGACTTCGAGATCATTGAGCAGGTACGCGAAGCTCGGGCTCCCGGGCTCCGATGCCTCGCTCCATTTCCGGTCGATGGCACGCTGCCACCGGAGCCGGTAGGCGGATTGAAGGGCGGGGGTCATACCTCCCTCGCCACATTCTTCTTCTTCAGCGGTCCGGCGAGATCCTTGACGCTCGCAGTGACCAGTTTCACGACATCCCGCCGGGCCTGGATCGCCGTACGCACGAGCCGGCTCAGCTCGCTGGGCTCCAGCCCCGACATCAGCGCCGGCTCCAGCGCCTCGGCGATCTCCTCGATCCGCCGGACATTGGCAATCGCAATCTGGCACAGCTCCTTCAGCGGGTCATCCGACCGCTCCGCCCGGGTCGCGACGGGAAGCTTGAATGCAGTCGGCATAGACGAGGTCGAGGAATTCTTTGACATATCGGATCTTCTCTTTCTCATATCGAATTGGTCGCAGCGTGTCGAGGATGGAACCCTCGATGATGTCGGGGTCGGACACCGCCCCGGCTTCCCGCTCCAGCTCCCGGTCCCTGGCATCGAGCAGGGATTCCAGTGCCCGGAGCCCGGCGGGGTGGTGCAGCGCCGCCCGTAGGTGCTCCCGGGTCAGCAGGTCGAGGGTGTGGGGGAGGAGTTTCACCGGAAGATGCGAACTCCGCTGTTGGGCGTCTCCTCCGGCCACTTCTCCTCCGGTTCCCGGCCCATGAGTTCGTGCGCCCGGAAGAAGATGTACCGCAGAAGCCTTGCGTGTTGGGCGTACAGGTGCGGACCGCAAAAGTGCTGGTGACCGAGGTTGAACTCCGAGCACCCGTCCCACTTCACGAAGCCGGATAGGTACGGGTCCGCTTGCTCGAAGTCGTCGGTCAACTGAAGAGCGGCGTCGGCCCAGATGACGGTGCCGTCGTCGCTGGCGCCGCAATGCTCGTAGGCGACAACGTCCGCCCAGTAGTCGTTCACGTTCCAGACCAACCGGAAATCGACTGCATCTTCTACCGTTTTGCGCTTCTCGTCAGGATTTCTCATTTCACTCCTTCCGGCCACCCGAGGCCCTCAATCTGTCGCTCCCTCGCCCAGCACTCGGCTCCTCGGAAGAGGAACTTCACCGGGCAACTGCACCCACACCCGAGATCCGGTGCCGGATCCACGCGTCCGCATTGCCGGGTCTCCCGATTATAGATCGGGCACCGGCCGCAGGCTCGCATGCGCTGGCGCCAGACGGCGGGCGAGACGAGCGGGCGCGTCCCCCACGCCTCGGCCAACAGCGGGAGCACATGCCGGGGCGCCCACATGCCCTCCCGGCGCATGGCGTCGGACCACAGGCGGTAGAGGCGGAGGGGGCTCATAGATAGACGTCGAGGATGTTCCGGAGGTCGGCCGCGCACGCCGGGCATACTCGAAAGCTGAACGTAGGGAAGTCGACGAGCAGGACCGTCGCCTCGTCCCGCGTCTGGCAGGCGTTGCAGGAGCCCTCATCCTCCCGGGCGCACCACCTACATTCGATCTGGTTCATAGGTAGGCCGCTCATCGCAGCCTCCCGTCAATCATTGGCCATAGCTCCCACGCCGCGGCCTCGAAGGTCTCGTCGCCGGGGTTCATGATGAAGACATCCGCCCCGGCGAGGGTAATGTTCTGCTCCGACGGGTGCATGTCCGCCGGCCCGGTCTGAGCCCGGAGCAGGCGCACGATGATGCCGCCCTGCGCCCGGATCAGGTCGAACTGATCCGGATACCGGGCATCGGTCACGACGACGAGATTCGTATCCGCATTATGGATGCGGAGGAATGCCTTCGAGGTCCAGTACTCGCGCCGGGCTTCACCCCACCATTGAAGTACCGGGCGCCAGAATTCCTTCTCCGCCTCGATGGCGGCCACGGTGGTCTCGAACCTCCGGGCGATGTCCTCCCGGATGGGGTCCGCAATCGAGACCCGGACCGCCTGCGGGTACCGGGCCTGGATGATCCGGAACAGGGTATCCTTCCCGGATCGCTTATGGCCGATGAGGCCGACGACGAGCTTATTCATGCGACAGATCGGATGGCGTCAGCAATCTTCCGGTACGCGGCGCCTGCGTGCTCGGCGCTCCGGTAGGTGTACGAGATCCGGGCGCCGGCCTCCATGTGGACGTACAGAGTGGCGTTGCAGCACTCCGCCGACATCACGCGACTCGTAACGAATGCCGCGTGCCCCGTCTCGGTCTCAATCTCGACGACGTACTTACTGACCATAGATCCTTTCCAGTGCCCGGCGTGCCGCATTGGCGACTGTCGCCTCCCCGATGGTGCTGAGAAACAGAATCAGCTCGGAGGCGACGTCTCCCTCGGAGTCCTCCGGTCCGATCTGGCCGAGCCGGTCGAGGGCGTAGATGCGTGGGTGGGTCTGCGTGTGGGCACTCATGTGCGGAGAGTGTTTACGGGGATGCCTGTATTCGTGGCGACCTCGACTGCGCGATCGTCCCAAAGTTCGATCATCTGGAAGTCTTTGGCGTTCGTCACAGGTAACGCGACGCCAATATGCTCGATGCACCAGTTCTGGATCGGGCGTAGAACGGAGACGTCCTTGTCGTGGACTCGTGCGGTGAAAATCCGGACATCCTGCCCATCCATCAGCCACGCCTTAACCCGGCGAACCATAGGTTCAATCGGCGCACCGATATGGTGCTTCCCGACCCATCCGTGGTACTCCGCGAGGGTTCCGTCGAGGTCGACGCCTATCCAACCAGTATTCGTACTCATAGAAGTTTCTCTGCCGCACGAGCGGCGTCTGTCATTTCAGTGATGGCGGTCCGGAGATTGGCGGCCAGGTCCTCCTCCGACGTCTCGATCCCCCGACCTCCTCCGGTGGCCAGAGGCACGACGATGGAATCCAGCTTCCGGACGTGGGGTTCCAGTCTCCGGGCTGCGGCGATTAGGTTAGGGCTCATGTCACTCCCCTGAAGAGTAATGCGGTCATGCCGACCGCACCCAAGACCGTGGCTATAAAGACTACGACGTACGCGATGAACGTAGGGAACGCGAACCAAGCGTTCGGCGGCATCACGTGGAGCACCCAAGCGCCAGCGTACAGTTCCGCGATAGCCAGTGTCCATAGTCCGAGGGCCAACAAGGCGATGTTTCGGAGATTACACTCAGGGATTTTCATTGCTGGCCTCCTCGTTGCACATGTAGTAGAACGAGATTGTTCAGCAGCAGGTAGAGGTCGCTTCGTTTCATGATATTATTGGTTAGCTGCAAGATATCTTCTTCGGTGATCATTTTGCCTTACAAATTTTATCGAGTCGTTTGTCCAGTTTTGATACTATGTTAAGCCAGTAGATATGGCGCCGCAAACTTTTCCCAGGTGCGGCATTATAGCAGGCATTCCAGAAAGCCTTACCATATTCACAGACTAGCCGCTTACGTTTATTTTCTTGGTTACTGTTTAACTTAGGCCACCATTCATGGTATTCTGGATTATACAATATTGAATCTTTGTAAGTCATTTCTGTTTCGGAATAGGTTGTGACATGAAAGCGTTCCAAGCCGCGGCGGCTAGTTTGTCTTTACTAGTTCCCCACCGCCTTGTTTAGCGTAATGAAGTGTTGGACCTCGGCCTCCAGTGTCGTAATCCGGGCTGAAATCCGTGTGGCCTCGATGCCGGCCTCGGAGACCAGTCGCGTAAGCTCCTCGCTGGCCTCGACATTTCGCTTCTCGATCGCGTTCAGCGCGGCCAGATACCGGGACGAATTGATCGCTTGCTGCTGGGTCTCCGCCAAGAGCATGTTCACTTGTGCCAGCGCAAGACTGGCGGCTGTCTGAGAGGGTGTCATAGAAGGCCGGAGGCAATCGCGTCGCCGCGGAATTTGGTTAGTTGCTCGGGAGTGAAGGCGCTCTCAAGACTCCGGACGACATTCTGGAGCGCCAGAGCGGCCTCGACCTCGTCGTCCGTCTTGTCCGACTTCTCTCGGAACATCATGGTTTCGACTCACTTTCATCCGGCATTACGACTGCGTTCCCGTAGATAATATTCCCCGTCCATGCCGTCAAGACGGAATTGATTCTATCTCCGGGCTCTGAGAGTTTCGACCAGTAGAAGCGTCGCCCGGTGCCGGGTAGGACGTCCGAGTCGAGAATAGTCCAGTCCTCCGCCCGGGGCTCGATTGCCTGGAGAACGGTAGTCTGAGTAGCGTCCGGAAGTGACTCGAATGAGTCGTCCTTACGGAAGAGTAGCGTCATTCCTGCTAATTGGTCGAGGGTCATGCAATTTCTTCTCCAGCGTCGTCAGTCTCGCCTTGAGCCTACTCAGCTCCTCGGTCGGTTCGACGAAGCATCCTCGCTCCGCTCGGAACCCGTCAAGAATTTTCGATAGTGCCGACAGTTCCCACAGCTCGACGAGCTGCCGGGAGATCTTCCTCCCCTCGATCCGGGACATCTCCTCGGCAACCTCCGTCTGGGTACGCATCGGGGTGAGCCCCTCCCGGACCGTCCTCGCCGCGGCCTGCGCGACGCGAAGCTTATGCGCGGCGGCCTTCTTCGCCGTGGCGCTCAGATTGCGGACCCGACCTCGACGCCCCTCGCGTACTCCAGGATCAGGAGCGCGTCCGCCGTATCCAACGTCACCGTCAGATCCGGGAACCTCCGCGCTGCTTCCGTTTTCAATTTCCGCTTCCATTGACTGTATCCTCCCGCCGCCTTGCGGGTACCGAGATGAAATTTCGATTGCCAGACCTGGGGCTCCGTTCGCACGAGCCGGATTCCCCTTCCGATGACGAGACCCTCGCACAGGCCCCGGTTGTAATGCAACTTCCCAACCGACGCCGGGGAGATTTTCATTCCGAGAACCCACGGGACCAGCTCCATGTAGACCGCCCGGATGGGCCCGAGGGTGAAGAACAAATCGTTCAGCTCATCCTCCGGCGGCATCTTACAGGCTGCGGCGACCCCTTCCCGAATCCAGGCGACGCCTCCGGACATGCCGGGGTCGATGGCGATTAATGTTGCGCTCATTGCGACATCAGCTCCAATGCGTTTGCACTCGCGAGCAGTTCTAGAGCACTCACCGGGTAGATTTGAACCGACCCGAAGTGCGCGAACGACTCGACGCAATACCCCTCCGGCGTTAACCGGGTTGAGTAAGTCCCGACCACGCGACCCTCCCAAGCGGACCCTTTGGTCTTCCGGACATAATCTCCGAGTTTGAATTTCATAGTCTGTCGTACAGATACCGAAGTCTTTCCGACACCCCCTGAAGATCATCCGGATACTCATCCGGCTCCGGGAGCCTGTCACCCTCCAGCCGGCGCAATTCGCTCCTCAGCCCATCCAGCTCCCGGCGGTAGTTGCCGGCAACCAGCTCCCAGCGTAGGGCTCTGGCTGCCGGCGACTCCTCTCCCGGATTTCCAATCTGAGGATCGGACTGTTCGAATGCGACGTCGGTAAGTTCCCCGCCATCTGGGACCGACGTGGCTCCGGGAACCCGGGTACCCTGCATAGAAACCCCGGATGGCTGAGTGTCGGAGAGTGTCATAGGATTAGTCGGTCCCTGCGGCGTCGATACGGAGCGCCGACTCAAGTTGGGTCTGGACAGTCGCCCGGCTCCCGGCGCCACGGCAGACCCAGAAGAACAGCCACTTCCGTTCCTCCAGGACCCAGAGATCGTGAACGAGGTCGTAGGGTTTAATCCGGTAGCGTTTCATACGACCTTCCCATTGATGATCTTGTGGTTGACCACGCTCCAATTCCCGCGGTGGGATTCGACCATCGCGAACCCGTGGTTCCACTTATTCAGTGGCATGTACTCTGGATGGAGCTTGCAGAGGCACCCGACGGACCACGTCGAGACCGTGTGCGCCAGCCCCGATTCGGTGTGCTGGCTCGTCTGGTGCATGTGCCCGCAGACGGAATTGGTCTTCGTTCGCAGGAACAGGCCCCGGGCGGGGTTCACCGGATTCGTCATCTGGGACCGGAACTCGTGCCCGTGCAGGACGTAGAGATGCTCTCCGAGAAGGATCGGCTGCTTATTCCCGACGCCCTCGATCCCGAATCCGGAGTAGTCGAGCAGAATCCCGAGGTCGACGCAGGGTGACCCATCCGGAAGCCGGACACTGGCGAGGTCGGGGGCATCCCGCCACAGATTCCTCGCGAGGCGCTCCTCGTGGTTCCCCTCCTTCGCCACGATCCGGGCCTTCGGGAATGAATCCCGAAGATGCTCGAAGAAAGCCTTCACGTTCTCGACCTCGTCAGCCAACCGGAACCGGCGCCGGGGATCGCGGTCGAAGAAGGAGGCGTTGTAGAAGTCCGCGTAGTCTCCGTTGACGAGAATCAGATCCGGCTCCTGGCGCTTGGCATGGGCGAAGGCAGGCCCGAGGGCCTTCGGGTCATGGAACGGGACATGGACGTCGGAGAAGAGGAAGCACTTATCGAAGCTGAGCGGGACCGTCTTCCATTCCGTCGTCGAATCCTCGATCGGCGCCGGGAGCGGGTACGAGCCGTCCGTCGTCTCTCCAAATTCCCGGCGTAGGTGCTTAAACCCCGGAAAGTCCTTCCGGAGCCGGTCGCCGTTAGCCCCTCGGTAGTTCCGGACAAGACTCCGGGCATCCTCGACGCTGGTATAGAGCCCCGGGTGCTTATCGACGAGCATCCGTGCCAGAGTCCGGGACGGGAATCCGGGGTATTCAGCGACGACCGCCTTCACGGCGTCCGACTTGGGGTATTTGGGTTTCATTCGCCGTAGTTCCGATTGATGATCTTGAATCCGAGCGGGCGGCCTTCGCCGATGTAGACGAGCGGCTCATCTGGGCGGACGACGATTCCCTCCGCGGGGGCGCCTGACAGGAGGACTTGCGAGTCGGCGATGTCTTGAAGGTCGGCTAGCGTGGCGCCGCGAGTTCCGGTCGTGATGACGGGGACCGGCTTAGCACCCAAAGTAGCGCATTCGGATTCGATGTCGTCGAGAGTGAACCATCCGGAAGAGTCTCGAATCTGGAAGACATACAGCTCCGGCTCCAGAAGTCCGAGCTGATTCCCCTGAATTCCGGGGCCCATAAGTTCGCCCTGGATGACCCCAGAGAATCCGGTGAGATTGAGCTTCCGTGCCGCCCGCCAGAAGGAGTTCGTCTCGCTCTCGATGAGCGACAGGTTCCGGGAACAGACGTGCTCGATCTGGCCCTCCTCCACGATGATCGTGCAGCTCGACCCGTCGAGCTTCTGCGTGATCGAGACCGGCCACTGGAGGACATCTCGGACGAGATCCGGATTGGAGAGGGCATTATCCTCGTCGGTCTTCGGCGCCAGATGCCGGGGGAAATTCCCCTTCGCGATGCCGGAGAGCTGAGCCGGGATCTCCTTCTCGAACTTCCGGACGCCCAGCTCTCCGCCGACGTCGGCCCCAATGTTCCAGCCGCGGACGCATTCCGGGAGCACCGTAAGCGGGAGGGCGAGCCCCTGCGAGAATTGGCCGCGGAGCTTGATCGTCCGGAGCCGGATGGGCTTCTCCGGATTCTTCTTATCTGCAAGAAAGTCGGACCACGGCGCCTTCGGAAGGATCGTGTCGATGGGGACGAAGACGACCCGATCTCCGGCGGAGAATTCGCCCTTCCGGATAATCGTTTGCCAGCCGAGGATGGTGGCGATGTCGAGCCGGTCCGCATTCGGGTGCGGCCGGACGTCTGCGATGAGTTCGATGGTTGCTAGTTTCATACGAGTGTCTTGAACGACTTCGGATGCCGCGTAGTCGTCGGGATTCATGGTCTGTCGATCTTGTACTGCCTCCGACCGCCCGGAACCTTATGGAGCCACGGGGTCCCGCGACCCACGAGGGTTGTCATATTCCGGCCGAGGATGGCTCCGTTCCGGAACTGACTTCGGACGATGCTCTCGGTTCCCGGAAGGGCGAGCATCTCCTTCAGCAATTCCGTGGAGTTACCTACCCAATCCACAGTGCGCTTGTCAACATCGGAGAAGTATTCATTTCGCCAGATCGAGAGAACCTCCAGCGCCGAGGTGATCGGACTCTCCGCATGGGCGGCGTCGAGGAGGTCCGGATGGTGCCACGCACGGATGCCAAACCGGGCCTCGCGAATGGTCGCCGGGATCTCGTAGTCGCGGAGGAAGGCGCCGAAGGAGGGAAGCTCGGCGAGGATCTCCTCGTCCGCCGGGAATTCGGTCACGCCGGGATCTGCCGCCCGGAGCAGGAGCACCTTATTCAGGGTCGTCTGCTCCAGGTCCGGGAGCATCCGCAAGCTCTCCGCGTCGGTATTCAGGGTGACAATGATGCGCCCGTTCCAGGGGACATCGACGCCCTCTTTGAACATCGACCGGGAGATCAGCTCACGATCCGCAATGATTCGCTTCAGCCGTTGCGTGAACGCATTCCGGCTCGCCGAATTGTCCGCGGTCTGTTGCGTATCGTGACAGGTCCAGATGGGGGCCGCGAGGAGGTTGCCGTTGAACTCATCTTTCCCGGTGACGAACTTCGACGCATCCGCATGCCCACCAAAGAGCTGGCCGAGGACGGCGTTCGCCGTGAAGTTCTTCCCGATGCTCCCGTCGCCAGCGATGAAGAGGGCGAGGCCGGTCGTCGGCCGCCCTGCGAGGGCCTGCTGGTAGAAGTTCGCTGCCCACGAGACGAAGTGCTCCCACTGGATGCGGTCCCAGAGCTTATCGAAATACCGGGCAATCCACGGGAACCCCTCGCCCCAGGCGTGGGGGTCCGGTAGCGGCGCCGTCGGCCGGACTCTGGAGGTATTCAAGTACGCCCGGTTATTATGGTACACGATGTCATTCGGGCGGTAGATGAGCGGAACGACGTAATCCGCCCGGCGCGTCATCTGGCACGCATAGATGGCGTCCTCGACCGGTGTCAGATCCTTCCCCTTAATCGCCTCGTCCCGGAGCCCGAGGACCCGGAGGTGCAGTTTCACATCCGCGATCGTACGCATGGCACCGATGTCCCCCGACGGGTACCGGCGCCAGTAGACGGAGGTCCCGTCCTCCCACCACATATTCGCGATGGCCTCGCCAATCGCTCCGCCCTGCTGCTCCCGGACCCAGTCAGCGCCGAAGATGTCCGCCCAGCTCCGGAAGGCATTATCCCCGGTGAAGCAGACGCAGCCCGTCTCCGTGACGATGACGGACTCCGCATCGGCGGAGGTTTCCCAGAACCGGCTCCCGCGGGCCCCGGGGGCGAAGCCGGACCATCCGCCGGGCCAGCGCCCGGGAAACATCGCCTCGCCCCGCTCTCGGAGCTTCTCGAATGGTATCTGGATCCCCTTCCGGTCCCACCGAACCTTCGACGCCGCTTCGGCGAGCCAGCCGTAGAGCGCCTCCACCGGGAGCGGGGAGCCTCCGATCGGAATCCACTCAGACCCGATCTCGAAGTACTGGTTGGTCTTTGCCGACTCTTCGGGCTCCCATCCGGCGCCGAGCTTCTTCGCCTTCAGGTTCTTATGGGCAATCCTCTGGAACTCCCGAGCGAGATCGGCATCGTCAACGCTGATCGGCGCCTCGAACGGGAAGAGGAGCCGCATGTTCCCGCTGAAGGACGTGATCTTCCAGGTCGGAAGGAATCGGGCGACGGAGAGATCCGGTACCCGGGGCGCCTTGGCGTCGTACTCCAGGATGAGTCCGTGGAGCCGGCGCGGGGGGTTGGAGACCGAGATCCGGACCCCGGGGGTCTGCCCCTCGAAGAAGCTGACGAAGCTGTGTTGCGTCTTCGGGCTATTGCACCACGCCCGGTACGCCGTCTTATCCCGCAGCTCGGGCCGGGAGACCGTGGGCGCACTGTCGATGTCGACCGGTGCGACCTCGTGCGAGGACAGATTGGGGGTCGAATAGAGGCGCATGGCGACTACTTCTTGCAGTAGTAGTCGGTTACGTCGGTGCCGCTCGCGACCGGAAGCCCCTCCGCCCAATCTGGGGCCGTGCTCATGATTCGATTGATCTCCACCGCCTGCTCCTCCGCATCCCCTTCGGGGACCTCGTTCACGGTCTCATCGTGGATGTGGGCAACAAGCTGGAAGCCACGCCTGTCCATCTCCAGAATCCGGGTCCCAAGTAGGTCTCGCGCAGTGCCTTGCACCATATTCTCGGTCAGAAGTCCGAACCAGAGGTTCTTCTCGGTGCCGCCACGCTCGACAACACCAGAGAACCCGAAGCCGTCCCGACGGACATCGAAATACCGGATCTTCCGTCCCGATGGCAAGACAATACTCAGCTCTCCGTCGACGTGATGCCGGGCGAGGGCACTGCGTAGCGGGGTCCAGATGTTGCGGTCGATGCGGGGAACCCCCCGCCGGAACGTGGCGACGGATCGCTCCGCCTCCTCCGCCGAGACCTTGAACCCGTACTTCCGGGCGGTGTCCGCCAGCTTCCCGGCGCTCATGCCGTACCCAAGCCCGAGCCAGTGAGTCTTCGCCAGTTGCCGGAGCCCCTTATCGACCTCGGCCAGGGGGCGTGGATCCCGGTACCCGAGGGCCTGCCGGGAATAGGAGTCATAGAGGTCGGCCCCCGACCGCAGGGGCGCGAGGATCGCCTCCTCGCCGGCAATCCAGAGGATGACCCGGGCCTCGATCTGCGAGAGATCACTGATGACGAACTTGTGCCCGGGGCGCGGGATGAAGCATCGCCGGACATCAATACCCTCGACGGCCTCCTTCGGGAGATTCTGGATGTTCAGTGCGCTCGACGAGGAGACGTTCGAGGAGGACTCGTAGCCCCCGCTCCAGCGCCGGGTATGGGGCGCCCCGCACATCTTCAGCTCGTAGTAGCAGATCCCGTCGATGGTCCGGGTTCGGATGGACCGGAGGACGTTGAGCACCCGATTGATCTTCCGCCACCGCTGGATGAGCCCGACGAAGGGGGCGGTCTCGGCGTACTGCGATTCCCACCGTTCCCAGAGCGGGGACTTCACGTCCGTCGACGCTGGGGGCGGGATGCCGAGCTTGGCGCATTGCCGGACGATGGCCTTCGGGGATGAGACCGGAACCTCGACTCCCTTCTCGTCCAACTCCCCGAGCCACGGAATATCCCGCTCGGTCTCGAAGAGCCGCTGCGAGAGATGCTCAATGCCCTCCGCGACACGGGGGACATCGACGCCGATGCCCCGATGCCCCATCGCCGCGGTATGCCGGGAGAGCTGGCGCTCGAAGTCGGGCCACTCACCGGAGTACTTCGTCCAGAGGAGGTGGCAGTTCCGGCTATCGCCGAGGGCGTAGTCCTGCACTTCCTTCCGCTCGGCGTCATCGAGGTCCTTCCAAGCGACGCCGCGCATGTCGTCGCGGACGGCCTTGCTGATGCTGACGCCCTCCAGGAGCTTCATGGCATCCTTCAGGGACCGCTTGCACTGGAGCCCGGCGACCATGTCCATCGAGCAGTCCCACTCAGCGGGGGGCTCCGGATAGCGCCCCGGATTCCGGCGCATGAGTTCGGCGTAGACCGCCCGGTCAAAGCTCATGTTATGACTGACCCACGGAGATCCGGCGACGGAGTCCCACGGAGCCAGCTCCGGAGGCCCGGCGTATTCGACCCCCGGCCCGACGATCGAGACCAGATACGGGTCCGTCTCGGGGTGGCGGAGGTACCCGATGACCCCGAGGGACTTGATGTCCCGGTCCTTCGTGTAGCTGGTCTCGAAGTCGACGGCGTAGGTGTTCAATGCGACGCCTCCGGCAAAGGGAGCCAGGCGATAACGTCATCCTCCGGAATTGTGAGCGTGGACGTCGTCCTCGGGTTCCCGCACCACGGAGCCCATTCGTCACCGTTCCAGCGGCATTGCTCCCACTTCTCGCCATCGCGTATGTACGGCTCGTCGTGCAACTTCCGCTGCCAACCGCGGTCGAAGTGTCGCACGTAGTAGAGTAGCAGGACGCACTGTCCATCTCTGGGGGCGGTTTCGGGGGTATTCATGGCTTCCTTATGTTCGCCCATACGATGAGCCCGGCGACCGCCGCCAGGAATATGAGCATGGTTGCAACTGAGTAGACGTGTCCCATGGAAGAAGAGAGGGGAGTCCCGGGCCGCCCCAGAGACTCCCCCGTAGTAGGTTAGACCGAGGGGAACTCGGCCCGGATGGCTTCCCGCAGACTCGCCGGAACCTCCCCGGCACTCTTCGCCCCAGCGACCCAGTAGGCGCCCTTGGCGCCCGTGACCTTCGAGATCGTCAGCTCGTAGAAGCCGGACGCCAGATCGCCCTTGAGCCACGTCTTCGCATCCCCGGCGATCCTCGCCGCGACCTGTGTGAACGCTTTCTTCTTCGCGTAGAAGCGCACCTTCAGGAACCCCTTCCCATCGAGGACGAGGAGTTGCTCATGATCGCCGTCGAAGGCGATGAGCAGATCGACAATGCCGACCTCGGCATATTCGATTCCGGTCGCCCGCGCCTCAGCGGCGCTGCGCCAACGCTGCGGAATGACGCCCTCGCCGTACTCCGTCTTCTCCTCGTACATAATCGCCGCCTGACAGGCGATGCCAAGGACGGAGTCCTTAGCCAAGGCGCGTTTCAGCTCCGGCGAGTACGACTTCGGATCGGCGGGGAGCCCAACCGCCAGCTCCTTCGCGTAGACCCACTTCCCCATCAGGGCCGGATTGTCCTCGACGAACTTCGAGGTCTTCTGTCCGAGCCGGATTTCAGGCGTCGCTTCCGACGCCCCACCCCAATCCCCGACGAGCTGGGGCGCGGCATTGTGCTTCTCGACCGGACCGACGGCTCCGGCTTGAGAGACCGGCACCACGGCGGTCGAGGACTCAGTGGCGGCATCAGCCGATTTCACATTTCCGAACGTAACAGTAGGCATTAGGTAGCTTTCGTTTTCTTCAGTTGGTAGTAGTCCGCACCCACAGAGAGCGCACCCGCATCGCGAAGTGCGTCCTCCAACTCCTGAGCACGGAGCCCTTTCTTCCCGCGGGCAGCGGTTTCCTTCGCGAGATCGAGAAGGTCCTTGGCGGACACCTTCGTTGCTCGCAAGAAATTCTCATAGGTGATCCCGAACTTCTCCGACGTGGCAATTTCGTGGGCGAGTTGCGGGCTGGTGATCGTGCGCTTACCCGATACGACTGTCAAGTCGTAGCCGGGGATCTCCACTCCGGAGGTCTGCACGAACTCCTTCGCGTGGCGCTTAATCGAATCCGCGACGGACTCGAAGACCGGCGCCGCGGAGAGGAGCGCCCGCCAGTGGTTCGGATCGACGACCGATGCGAAGTCAAGATCCGGGAGCGGCATCGCATGGCTCTCCGCATACCGGGTCGCGATCGGGAGGAGCTTGGGTCCGGCCACCGGGCAGACGACACCGGTCGACTTATCGACGAGATGTCGGCAGTAGGTGCAGGTATTCTCCGACCATCGACACGTCGCAGGCTTCGCGACGTCATGCGCCCGCTTAATCGCCATGATCCGGGCGGAGATCCGACCGATGTCCTCCCGGGAGAATGTCGCCATGTCGACGATGTCGAGGCGAGGGTAGAGGAGGTAGACGTCAACCTTCTGGATGTACGGGAAGGTCCGGAGAATTCCGAGGGCGTACCCTTGGACCTGCGGATTGGTCTCGGCTTCCTCCTGCCGGTTGAACCCGAACTTGTAGTCGATGAGGATGCCGGAGCTGCCGAGCAGGGCCAGCTCGTCCACGAACCCATAGTCAGAGCCGATCACCGGGAACTTGATTTCGCGCCGGACGGTGGCCTTCGACGGAACAATCTGGGCCCGAGCCTGCCGGCACATGGCGACCAGTGGGACCTCGTCCTCCTCCAACTCGGAGTCGTCGCCGGTCTCGACGGCCTTGTGCATGATTTTACCTCGCACCGTGAGCGGGTGTTCATCCCGGGTCTTGTCCTCCTCGTACGCGGGCGAGAGTTCGATCGACTTGTACTTCGACGGGGAGGAGCGGCGCTCCCCGGCGTAGGCCACCGGAAGGTCGTCCGTCATCCGGGTCCGGCCCGATACGAGATCGCCGACGGGGTCGCGGACGACCTCGACCTCCATGACGGAGCAGTCAGAGTTCGGGACGAGAGTGCAGCCGGAGGCTGCGGGGAAGGGGTCAGTCACCGCTGCACCCTCCGGTTCACGAGGACGCCAATGACGGCGACGAGGATGACGACCACCGCCACGATCCCGACCGGAATCCATAGCGGTGCCGTGACCCACCACCAGGACCAGCTAATGACGCCGGTCAGTTTGAGCGTGATGAATACGATTGTGAGGAGTCCGAGGAATCCGATCCCTCCGGACGCGGCTGGCTGTGTAGTGTTGCTCATCGTAGTGTCTTTCCCATACTGGGGTGTCGGTGAATTTCCGCCTCGACGATCGCCCGGGTGTGCTCCTCGACACGGTCGAGGAACGACTTCGAGACCCGGGAGAATCCTCGGGGCGACGCAATCCGAAGGGCTGCCTCGCGGATGGCTTTACGGTTCAATAGGGAGGTCATGGGTCGCGGGTCTCCGGGCAGATGTTCAGGAGCGCATTCTCAGCCTCTATGCGGCGGAGGACGTCGCGACAGTCGCCATCTGGGTGAAGCTCGGCAATCCGGGCGTCGATGTACTCGAACAGGAGTTTCAGTTGTTCAGTGTTCATACTCTCGGTGTCAGATCTCCGTCAAGCAGAGTCGTGATGTTGTTGATCTTCTCGTCGAGCCGGCGCCGGATCTGACGTTCGACCGCGCAGTCGGAGAAGAGGAAGTAGTGGTCGACCGGCGTCAGGCCCCCGGCGCGGTGATCCCGGCCATCGGCCTGAATGACCTGCTCGGCACTGACGCCCGGCAGGATGAGCGACGACCGGGGATAGCGCCCATTCAGATCGTGCCCGGAGATTCCGATCCCGCCGGCCTGAATCATCGCAAGCCAGAGCTGGGTCTCATCGCGCTGGAACCGGAGCCTCTCGCCCTCGCGGGGGATGCCCTCCTCGTCCTGCCCACCGTAGATCATCGCCGGGCGCTGGTCCTCGAAGTGCTTCCGAAGTCTCTCCAGCGAGTCCCGGAAGTTGACGAAGACGAGCACGCTCCGCCCCGTCGACTGGAGGTCCTCGATCATGTCAATGACGTGCGGCAGCTTCGAGAACTCCGAGATCTGCCGGGCCCGCAGGAACTCGACCCCGCCATTGACCGCCTCCGCCTGAAGCTGTTCCAGCTCCTCCAAGTACGCCGCGTCGAGGATCTCGGCATTCTCCGTCGGAAGGAGCCGGGTCTCGCGTCTGATCGCCGGGAACAGGTCTCCGAGATCCGACTTCCGGACCCGAATCCCGCGTCCGGTATGGTGAATCTGGCGATGAATCCGGTCGAGAATCTCGGCCTTCGCCGCCTCGATCTGCGCCGGGGTCGGGTCGGGGGCGCCCCGGGGAACCCGATTGATCCCTACGAATTCGACTCCTCCGAAATTCCCGTACCGACATCCGTTCTGCCCGGCCCACGAGTCGAAGTCGTCCCAATGGAAGAGCCCGAGCTGGTGTCCGATCGCCCGAGCCTCGTGCGGGCCGGAGAACGGAGTCCCGGAGAGCATGATCACCGGGCGTGGGGCATCACGAAGGATCTTCCCATTCTGCGTCGTCGAGTGCTTATACCGATGCACTTCGTCGAAGACGAGCCGGACGTCGGAAGGAATGTTCCACTGCCATTGGTGGGCGCCCCGCCTCCGGAGCCAGCCATCGGCGCCGGTCTTCAGGCTCTCGATATTGCCGACGAAGGCCAGCCTCGCCCCGGTCCGTTCCGCCGCCTCGATCCAGGAGGGGATGACGGACATGGGGCAGACGACCCCGAGCCGGACATTGAGCCGGACCGCGGCGAAGCAGGTCGAATAGGACTTGCCGATTCCGGTATCGGAGCCGTCGAGGAAGGAGCACTTCCGCGAGAGGGCAGTGCAGGCGGCGTCGATGACCGGCGGCTGCCAGGGCATGGGGGAGACTAGCGCCATACTTCCTTCAGCGTCACGTAGTGGATCTCTCGTAGCACTCCCGACCCAACCCCGATCTGCCAGTCTTCGGCGATCTCGTACGCTTCCTTCACGAGCTTCGCCCTCTTCCGCCAGTAGCAGACATCGCAGAGATCGAGATCTGCTTCCGGGTCCCGGCCGTGATGGCTTGGGTTGATGGCGTAGGAACCGCAGTGGCAGGGTTTCACAGCACCACCGCCCTCTTATAGTCCGGCCGGTAGACCATCCGGATTCCATTTTGGGCGAGCAGCTTGACGACCTCGTGTAGGGGCCAATTAATGAGTGGGTCCGGACCGCCGAGGACACTGCTCGGAATGCCTCCGCACTCGCGGACGGCGTCTTCCAGCATCGCGTAGAAGTCTCCGCGGCAGATCTGCGCGTCGACACAATCGGGGCCTTCGGATAGGTTCATCGCGAGGTCTCCAGAACTACCCGGGTCCGTTCGCCTTGGAATCCGATCCGGAAATTGTCCCGGCGCACCACCTGAACGTCGTGCTTCAGATCCGGGTCGAGCTGCTGGAGCGCCTCAATCAGGTCCCGGATGGTGTCTCCGGCGACCCGGGCGCGGAGGAGGTAGGACTTGTCGCTCATCGCACACCCTCCCACGCTAGGAGCACCGCTTCGATCCGGGGCTTCAGGTTCGCCTCGCGGGCGCAGTCTCGCTCCCAGGTATCTCTCCCGTACCCGCAGTATTCGAGGTGGTCGTACGCGGCGTCAAGCACCTCCGCCAATTGCGGGGCCAGACTCGCTTTCGTGGCCCTCTTCATCGGCTTCGGTGGGCGTTTGATCTTGCATCCTGTGCGGATGTGCTTAGGCAAGGTTCCGTTCATCGAACGTCCTCCGCAAGGGTGTACGTCGCCTCGAAGATGTCCGGCTTGCAGGGGTAGAACTCACCGTGTACCCCACGGATGACCCAATCGGACTTTGTCGCGGTCATCTCCCCCTCCAGCGTGCGGATTCTCAGAAACCCGCCGTCAGACCGAACGACGGCGTTCGCCTCGGGGGGCATCCCGGCGTGGCACCACTGGAGAATGTTGATCAAATTCTCTCCGTCCCACTGCACCGCTTCGATAACGACGGGCTTCTTTCGGTACTTGGTTGGTTTCATCGGCGCCATATCTACGACCTATCTCGCGTATATGTCAAGAACCGGGATGACATTTTTGGCCTGACAATTCTGTCCCATTCTGCCATCCTCCTCGTATGCCGACTGATGAAGGCGTCACAATCCGGACGCTTACCGAATTCCCGCCGAACATTCCCGCCGAGGAGCCGCCTCCGGGCATGGCCATGGACCGATCCGTCGTCGAGGCTCTGCGCCTGATCGGGGTCTCCGCCCCCGGGGCGGTCAATGAGCCCGCGCCCATCCCGGACCCGGAGCCCGTGCCGGGCGAGGCTCCGCCGCCGGATGCGCCTCCGGCCGAGACGCCCCCGGCTACCCCGCCGGCTCCGGCGCCCGCTGCTCCGGAGACGCCTCCGGCGCCAGCCCCCGCCCCGACTCCGTCGAGGCTCTCGAAGGTCGTCGAGAAGCTCGATCAGGTCGCCGATCGCCTCGCGAAGGCCGGCGAGCCCCAGACTCCCCCGCCACCCCCAGCGCCGGAGCCCGAGCCGG
>ERZ869921.598-NODE-598-length-20118-cov-3.726412_pt1 | contig 20118 bp, 28 predicted proteins | sample MGYA00579310_ERZ869921 | MGnify/ENA primary metagenome ERZ869921 (study PRJEB32216, sample SAMN09231816) | wastewater metagenome | place: USA: Maryland | collected 2016-06-21 | study: EMG produced TPA metagenomics assembly of the PRJNA472060 data set (Reclaimed...
GCACCACCATACATCTTGTGAAGCGAAAAAGTCTTGTGAAACGCAAGTTGTCTTTCTGTTGGCTGGTACTTGAACACTATCTTTGACATATTATTTCTTGCCGAAGTTATCTAAAAGCTGTCACAGATCTGATACAACAATGATCGTTGCACTATTATTATCTATTCACTCCGCAGTAAGTTTGTTGATCTTTGTTGGCTCTAGTCTTTCGGCTTTCACCATTTCCCAGTAGTGTTTTAGTTCTCTTGGGTCAAACCACTCTTTCTTTGTAGCTTTCGTAGTAAGTCAGTTCAATCAATACTTCATCAAGTTGACTACTGATTGCATCATTGCGCCAAGCTCTTCGTCACTAGGGCGATACTTCGCTTTGATCTCTTCTTTGATTTCGTCCATAAGTTCTTGCTTTGCATTTTCGTTTCAAGCTTTCAGCAATAACCTCTTTTCTGTTGATCGTCATTTTGTACTTGTTGCTATATGACGTCCGTATGCCGATCAAGTTCCTTTTCACTTTTTGTATACTATGTCGTTTCGTCGCTTTGTTATGGGCAAAATAGGCGATTTCATATACTCGCGTTTCAACTGCTCTCGATTGTAAGAAAATGATTTTGCCATATATAGTGACGTTTGTATAAAACCATAAAAAGACTACGCTTGGTAGTCTATTGTAATTATGTTGATTTTCAAATGAATTGTCCGCACTCTATACAACAATCAAGGTTTTCGCTATATGGTGTATATCATACTTGCTTGTTACAGTCAAGACATAGCTTTGTTGGTTCTTGCTTGTATGTGATAAACTCTTTCTTGCAGTCTTTGCAGTATCGTTTGTGATCTGGTGTATTGTATCACTGTATCAATAGTGCAATAGCAAATGGTCGCAGTATTGGTATCAGTACAAACAACAAACCGCCGACCGCAAATAATGCCAATCAAACTCATATACGATATTCTTTCAGTGGTATGCTGTTCAATTTCAAACATCTTGTACACTGTGCATTGCGTCTAGTAGGTTTTTTCATAGTGTGTGTGATTGCGAAATAAAATTACTCTTCGTCGTCATCAGATCACTCGTGCAATTCAATGCGTCCGTATGGTGCGATGTCTTGGCTATCTTGTTCAACGAAACTCAAAACAATATGCGATCAATCAGTTGTCATTGTAACGTAGTCAACTGGTTGCACATTCTCGTTGATACCCTCTTCGTCAATCTCTTCAATTTCTTCTTTCTTTGCTGGCATAAATACAACTTCTTTTTCGTCACCAAATGTCTTTTGGATCTCTTGTAGTTGTTCAATAAGTTCTTTTAGAAACATTGCGTGTGTATGTAATGAATAAATATACTATGTATCAAGCTTGATAGAATTATATGTGTCGGTTGTTTTTGCAAACGCTTGTTGCATTGTTGGCTTTCGTTCAACAATTCTTGTCTTTGCATAATCATATATTTGATTGTATTCGCGATGCTCTGGATATTTATATGATTTGTAATTACAAGCTACACTGTGAAACTCGCGTCACATACAATCTTGGATCCTACAAATAGGAATATATAATTTTCAATCTTCGTCCATATCGTCTTTGTAATCTCTATCAAACCACGATCTAGGTCAAACAACTGCTACTATGTAAGGGTTATTGTGCATTGATTAGCAACTTCAAAATCTAAAAGAGTGAAACGAACAAAAGTCACCACTTACAATAAACGAAAGCTTTTCAAGTTCTGCTTTGTCTGCTTCTGTGACTTTCTCTGGATCGACACATACTGTCAGCACATCGTGATCGCAGTTTACAACATCGTCTTTCTCGTACTTGGCAAATATCTGCAATGCTTTGATAAGATCTTCCATTGTGTGTATGATAGCAAATAAAATGTATACATATTTAGAGTGATTGGACTTGAACCAATACGCAGGATAACTGGTTATTGCATAGCAACTATGTATTCACAACCAACGATACATATTTTTTCCACGCTCTACCAATTGAGCTACACTCTATATATGTACAAACTATTTCAATATGTCTTTTATATTAACCTTGCGATTTACACATTGTATGTCATCACTAGATCAAACGAACTCGGCAAATCTTTTGATACATACTTCAAGGTATTGTGGTTCAAGTTCCATTCAGTAGCAAGCACACTCTAGTTTCTCACAAGCAATCAATGTCGTTCACGTTCATAAGAAGAGATCCAACACTTTCGATCATTTTTCGTATGCGTGTCAGATAAACTTGCTTGGCAATTCTGTTGGATATGTTGCATTGTGTATGTCACTGTTTTTGTTCTCTTTCGCCGCACTGCTGGTTTCAATTGCATTGGTGAAGTCACCGCGAAAGGTTTTGTTTCAAAATGTTCTTTTAGTATTTTCTTTTCAAAACAATGCAATGATCTCGACTTGACTGTTTGCAACATTTTCTGCCATTGCTGGTTGTACTGTTTGTTTTTTCCAAAAGAATATATCTTTGAACTGATCTTTGAACACGTGCAATCGTTCAATCATATCACGCTTATTGTTTGCAAGGAACTGTAAGTTGACAAATACATCTGTCGCATAATCAATCGCAAGTTGCGTTGTAGTTACGATCAAGCGTAAGTAGTCTTCTTCATCGTCCTTGTGTATGTATTTACTTTCTTTGTCTTCGTATCATAGATTGTGTCATACGTTGTATGGTGGCGAAGTGAAAGACATATCACACTTGTTGCCGTCCATAAGTTTTGCAACTTGTATTTCGTCTGTACTATCACCGCACATCACACGATGTTTTCACAACTGGAATATGTCGCCTTTCTTGATTGTTGTTTTTACTGGTGCAGTTGGTACGTTGTCTTCATCTCACAAGTCGCGTGGATCTTCTGCGTCAGTTTCAAGCTTCAATACTTCAACAACTAATGCAGTCAATCACGGATCGTCTATGCGTTTCAATACAACGTCAATGTTTGCCATATTGTAAGGTCACATTGTGTTTGTAAGATTATCACGAAGTCTGTATCTTTCTTTCTGTTTATCAGATCGTCAGTGTACTTTGACAACTTCAATATCTTCTTCATTTCGTCACATAGCTTTCATTGCTTCAAATCTTCCGTGTCACGCTACGATCACATTGTTTTCGTCAACAATGATTTCTTGTATGTAGTCGTCTTCTGCAATACTTTTTTGTATTGCTTTGACTTGTGCTTCTGGATGTTCTTTGTTGTTTAATTCGTACGGTATCATTTCCGACAACTTCAATTTTGTATATTCTTTTTTGACTATCTTTTTTCTTTTCGCCATTGTGATACACGTACAAAGTAAAACTATTCAACCGCTTCTGTTGTTTCTGCTTCTTGCTTTCTCCATTTCACAACATCTAAAAATCGTTTGAAAGGCAATACTTTTTCCAACATTGACATTTGTTCTAGTGGTATATCTTTTGCAACTTGTTTGTTTCTCTTGATCTGACTGTATATGTCGTGTGCCGACGGTCTTCTTACTGGCACAAACTTTTCTTTTTTAGTGTGCATATTGTGTGTGTGTTTGAAAGGGTAAAACTATTTCTTAGAAGCGATCAACTGTAATACTGCTTCACCTTTGATCTTGTACTTTTTATAGAAAGGTGTTGTTGTGTTGATCTCGACAAACTTTGTTGGTATCTTTCAACTAGTGATAAGATAAATAACGCCTTGTCTGTGCGTGTATCAAAGAAAAGTTTTGACTTGTTCTGTTGTGTAGTATGTATCTGCGTCGATTTGTACTTTCGACTTTTTTTCTTTCGTTGCCATATTCAATGGAATATACTATATAAATGATTGCAGATAATATACGAAAAATATAGAACAATGCAAGTGTATTTTACTTTTTGGCATTTCTCGAAAGCTTGACAAGGACTGCTACCATATCTCGTAATTGTGTCAAATCGTATCAATTGCGTTTCACTAGACTTGCAACAGTCTTGCGATTACGACCAGTATAGAAAACCACCAAGTCCAAGAGGCGTTTGGTGGTTATCTCGTGGGATCTTCTTTTACTATTTTGCATCTAATTTCCCATAAAATGGATATAAAACGTCACAACTAAAACTTCTTTTTCAATGCTTCTTCAAGCGATCAATCTTTCTTCACTTTCGGTTTTGCTGGTTGTTGTTTCTTAGCTTTCATTTTATTTGTGATCGTCATTGTAATTCAAGCAATGTTTGCAACATCTTCTGCAAGTGGTGTCAATCATTGATATTCTTTCCAATCTTCAATGTTGATTTGCGGTGATTGTTGTTTATTTTCTGGTCAATCGGTAATTGTATACTCTTCGTGAAAAGCGTTTACTTGTTCCATTACAAACTTTGCTTTGTCTGTTTGAAATGTGAAGTGTGGTATCTTGTCAAAATCAAATAGCATACTTGATATTTGTCACTTGTGTTCAATAAAGTATCTTGCAACGTCTAGTGATACACCGCATAGTATTTTTGTTTCACCACTCTTGCGTTGTACTTGACGTATGAATACATCAAAGATCATTGCTTTTGGTAATGACTGCCAAGTTTTCCAAGCATTGTCAATACGTCTTTCAATCTCTTCTTTCATTTCCTTGCGTACGTCGCTTGGATCTTCAAGAACACTACGCATACGATCTTGATATGTATACTCGACACCATTTCTGATCGCTTCTTCGTCTGGATCTGCACGTTTGATTTTCACAAAAAATCTTGCTTCTCAAATTGGGTTGTCATATCAGTTCAAAGATATGTCAATCACTTCTCACTCTTTCACTGTACTTTTCAATCAGTTGTAAGTTATAGCTTGAAACATTTTACTTTACGTCATTATAGAATAAAGAAGTTGCATAGTATGTCTTTGTGATTTCGCACATTATGATTGTGTATGCGTCAACACGTCTTGATCGGAACGGCTCGTGCATCATTGATTTGAGTTTGTCTTTTGCTTCGCCTAGTGTATCAAAAGAATAATGTATGATATTTGTATTTTGTTTGTTCGCTATTTGGAAACAAACCTTTTTACTTGTCTGTATCTGATCGTAGTTTTCTGGCATTGTGTGTGGTTTTAGTACAAGTAAAAGCCATTGTTTGAAGCATTACGTACGTTGTATCAATAAAACGTTGTTGTGATACGTCACCTTTCAAGTGCGTCATCTCGTACGCTTGCACAATAGTCTATATGTTTTTTGTAATCAAGAAACTGTACTGTATGTCATCACTTTGTTGCTTTCGCTATATCAACCTTATATAGTCATCTTCTGACTTCTGTTCGTCCAGTCTTTCGGATAAACGGCGCGTGATATATTTCCTGTAATTGACATAGTCAAAATGATCTTTCACGTTTTCAGTGTTGAACTACATCGCTTTGACGATCAAGTTTTCGTTGTCCGTTTTCTGCATTCAACGTCAATGTAAAGTCATAACCTCTAATACTGTAAGCATACTTGATTGACTTTCGTTGTTGTGTATCTGACATTCACCATACTTTGTGTCATATATTATTTCACGGCTTTGATACACTCACGGAATCGGTTTTTGTAATACTGAACACAGTTTTGACACTTGTACTTTCGGCAGGTTTTGTCTGCGTCTTGCTTGGTGTTACTGTAAACCCACTGATTGCTTTGTTTTATTTTTAGAGTCAAGAGGTGCATTGATCGCATCTATGATCTTTTTGTCAAGATCTGATCTTTCAAGACGTATTGCATTTCAGCTTGCAACAACTACGTCAAGGTGTTTTCTTGTTGTGTCTTCTTCAACTTTGTTGTCTTTCAATGCTTCGTCAAGTACGGCTTGTCTTGCACGCATTTCTGCAATGCTTTGTTCTTGTTTAGCTGGTACGCTGTTTGGTTCTGTGAAAGCTTGTATAATGTACGTGCTAGTGAAAGCAATTACAACAAGCAGTGTGATTGCAACTAGTGCAATGATAGGTGATTTCTGTTGAAACCAATTTTTGAGATTTGACATTTGAGAATTGTATATAATAATAAAAGATTATTCACCACGTAGTACACTTTTGACAACGCCTTGGTGTGCATTTCTTTTGTCAGCAACATTTGGATCGGTTGGCATATACAAACCTTGTTGTTGAAATCTTGCACGCATACGCTTGATACTCTCTTGTGTTGGTAGTCGCATCACATCGTGGATTGTCAATGCTTCTGTTCACAACAACTTGCGTCGTATCATAGCAGTAAGCATACGATCACTGTTTCTTGTTTCTGGCACATCTTCCAAGAACTCTTGTACAAGTGCTTTGACATTATACAGTTTTTCTTTTGCTTTTTCTACATTAACCATTTGTAGTATATTGGCTAGGATATAAATCTTTTTCAGGTGCTGGCACTGATATTCAATTGCCACCACTTCGTATGATTATTTGATCTATGTATTGCATAAACTCTACTGTTGTAAGCGAAGACGTACTGCGTACAATCGTCAGATCGCCAAAGACTTCGTCTTGTTTCACTTCACGCTTCAAGAACATATTGCGGAATATGTCGTGCATTTCGTTCTTCGTGTATCACAGATCATCACCGATAATTTCTAATATAAACCAGTAATAATTGTTCTGTAATATACTGCGTTTGTTTCACTTCTTGACCTCTATACTATACCAACCTTTCGGACAATTCGCCAGCCATTCACGTACATATTTATTTGAAAGCTTGCCGTCTTCAATGTGTGTAATAAATTGCATAGTGATCTAGTCTTCAATGATAAAATCTTCTTGTACAACTTGTTTTGTTTTTTCAAAGTAGATCTTGTAGTCTGTAACAACTCTTGCGTCTTCAACTGTTGTTGGTAGTGTTCAAGCTTTGATATCCGCTTCAATCATTTTTTGATCTATCTTAGGTAAGTAGTCAATGTATTCTTTTGAACGATCACCAATAATAGTCATCAACTTGTTTAGATCGTACGAGTATTGTGGTTTCTTGACAAATGTACGTCAAGCGATCTCGCCTATTTCATCGCCGTTTTTGTAACGTGACTTGATAGCTTCTTTCAATTTATTCATAGTCTTTTCATATTGAAGATATTGTGCGACATTTGGATCTTGTGCCAGACTGTCCATTGTCTTCAATATACTGTCTAGTTCTGCGATCTGTGGATCATTTGCAATAGTATACATTGTGTGTGATTGGTACGAAATAAAACTCGTTGTGAAATAAGTATATGGATATTTCGTTTCTTTGCAAATCTTTTTGTACTTTTTTTCTTTTCTCTTTTACGATCTTTGTGTCGCAGTTCCTGCACGCATTACGATTGCACCAGTTGGCACATCTTCGCCCACTACTTCAACAAGAAGCATATAGTCTTTCTCTTTCGCCATATCTTGGAACATTTGCATTGTATTCTTGTCAAGTAACGATCAATCTTTGATATATATTACACGCAATCACGGATCAAACGACATTGCAAGTTGTGTACTGATACGCAATTGTTCTGCACTTGACTTTTGTACAAAAGGTATTCAATCAATAATCAATCATACTTCGTCGTCAAATGTAAGGTTTGGCAATGGTAGTTTTGCATTTGTGATAATATCGGTTTTGTCCTGCAAGAGTGTGTCCATCTTGTTTTGTATTTCGTCTTGCTTTCATACTCGTTCGTCGTGGTCTGCTTTCAATCATTTGTATTTTTCATATTGCACAGTCTTTGCATTGTGTGCTTCAATACTTGCAATCTCTTTGTCGATCTCTTCTGTGTTTTGGATCTCTCAAAGGTTAGATAGTGAAACTTCAAGATCAAATACAAGTTTCTGTTTATCTGTCAATCAGTCTTCAAGTTTTGCGATCAATGCTTTTAAATCTTCGATCTTTTCTTCGTCTGCTTTGATCTGTGTCTTTCACTCTTCAATACGCGATCTTGTTGTTTTTATAACATTGTTTTTTTCAACTATGTTGGATCTCTTTTGTACAAGATCTGTAATGTCTTTCTTTTCTACAATCTCTATATTGCCAGCGTTAGCAAGCAAAGTTGCTTTCTCTTTCACCATTTTGTTGATATATGTACGTTCGTTGAAGAGTACGTCATATTGTGCTTCGATCTCGCTCGTATCAATTCAAGCAATTCTTTTCACAAAGTCTATTTGTTCTTTGTTCTTCAATCTAGTGAACGCCAAAGGATCAATTGTAAACTCTCACATAATAGCATCAAGATCTTTTTGAAGTAGCGGTTGTCAGTTTTCTGTAAACGCTTTCAAATAAACGTCGCTTTCTGTGATCGTACGTGTGATATTGATTTCTTTTTCACTGTCAGTCAATTTCAATTCGATTGTGGCTTTCTTCTCGCCATCTTTGATAAGCTCTTCTGGTGTTTTTCACATAAGCTTTTTTCAAACAATCGCCATAAATATACCTTCTGATAGCGTAGTCTTTCAAGCACCATTGTATCAAGCAATAATGTTGAAGTTGTGATCTAGTGTAAGATCCAAGAACTCTATATTTTTCAAGTTTTGGATCTTTACGCCTGCGATTTTTAGTGACATTGTGTGTGCGGTGTCAAAGAATAAAAATACTATGTAGTATATATCTTATATGCAATGGTCGTAATATATATCAATTCAAGATCAACTGGGTGTACTACTATACTTGTGTTCATAAATATAATAGTCATTCAATCTTGTTTTTCTGTAAACGCATTCATTTTACTCTCTAAGTCTTCTGCAAGCATTGCGACGAAGACTGCAAATAATGTTTTCGGTTTCATAACGAAAAATATTTATGATCTAAAAAGGCAAATCGTCTGGTGGTAAGTCTGGCAATGCTTGTCATTGTGATTGCTGACCTTGTCTTTGATAATCGTCTTGTTGCAAATAGTGTGTTTGTCAGTATTCGCCAAGCTCTTTGCGTTTCTTCATTGTAATCTTCACATATCAACCTGCATCGACTGGCATTTTCGCGATGTCTTCTGCTTTGACACGTAATGAAAACATAGGGTCGTCATAGTTTTGACTTTTTATTTCTTTGCAAAAGCTGTCAATATAAGTCTTTCCGTTTTTCGTGTACATAGTATTTTGAAATATAAGAATAAAATTACATAGTTGCGTCCAAAGATAATTGTCAGTAACATCGTACAAAACGTATTCAGTATCATTTGAACTGGTGATTGCGATATGTTTCAAGCATTATAGTCGGTATGACAACGAAAGATCAGATCTTTTTTGTTGCGATCAACAATACTGCTAATTTCTTTTTTCACTTTGATTTCCATTTCAAGACTTTTTTGAACTGCATTATTTACGATATGAAAAGCTAAAAGGGCAAGCGGTGCAATAACTGCACATTTTACATTTGTACGACGGTGTTGCTGGAAACGTTTGCATTTCAAAGGCAAAACGTATCTCTTCAACTTTCTGTCGTAAACGATCTAGTGATTTGATTACAAATGGTATGATCTGGACTGTATGATTTTTCTTGTTTGCTATTGCAAACTTGACTTGCTTTCCTGTACAATGGTGATAGATCATTGCTTGTCGTATAAGCTCTTTGATCTGATCCATAGTATATGTACTTGCACTTGTTTTCAGATCTCGTACAACGTCTGCTGTTTCAAAATCTCAAAATCAAATAAATCACCACGTTTCCATATTTATACTTTGACAATGTCAACATTGCGGTATATCTCGTATATCTTCGTCGCAACTTGTCCATTGTTTACAATCTTTGCATTGTGCTTGCTTGTAGCAAGGTTGGTATATTCGGTAGTTCGCATCAAGGTCGTGCGTCAACTGCTCGCAATTATACAGTGCCTTTGCATCAAGTGAAGCGTTTGTATTATCAAATGTCACAGATCACATCAACGCTTCAAGATATATTCTTTCTGTTTCTTTTCAGTGTTGGAAGTATACTTGATCTAATTCGGGCAATTTATCAATATACTTAAACTTGATCTTCATAGGGCAGTCTTCAAAACTACGCAACTTACTCGCCGATATTCGTAGTGTCTGTGTCTTCTTTCATTTGTTCAACTCGATCAACTCACTCTTCTGTTGTATCGCTTGCGACTTCTGTCGGTTGTTCGGCTTCGACTGTTTCGTTGACGATTGTTGTTTCACTTGCTGTGTCATCGGTTGTGATTGGTTCACTAGATAAAGTTTGTGCTTTGACAAGTTCTTGTTGTTTCTTTGCATATATTCAGATCAATTCTTTGTCATTTGCTTTTGCAATTTCTGGTTTCAACTTTTCAAGTTCTTCAACTGTTTTGCATTCACTGATAGATTGTGCCAGTGGTGACGCTGTTTGATCGTCTGCGTCAATAACTTGACCATTGCTTGCGGTTTTCTCTACGTTTTGGTAGTCTTCATATAACGCGATACCACCAAGAAGCTCTGGACAAAATCTTTTTCTTGCACGTGCTAGACATTTATAGAAAAGCATATCTTGTGGATATTTTACCCAATTGTCTTTGTCAAGAAGTTTTGCGTTTTGTGCTTCTTCAATTTTATATTCGATATTTGCTATTCTTTCTGGTGCATCTTTTCTTCGTATCTTGATCTTGCATATTTTGCTTGTGCTTTCTTCAACATCTCGATCAACTTCACTCTTCATCATTCAAGCCGCGATTTGTCAATGCACTGTACAAACTCCATTGATAATTGTAATTCCATTGATCGCTTGCATTGGTGACATTCCTAGTTCATATCACATTTGAAGCACCATTACATATTGTCAACCGTTTTTGATATTTGCTGGTAGTGCATTATTTGTGACGAAATAGTCTACGTACTTTGTTATCGTGTCAAACTGTGACATATCAATAAACTGTTTGATTGCTGTTTCTGCCATTATATAATATTTTGTAAAATAAAAACTTCTAGTCTTTGAGAATTATTTGACAACTTGTATTTATTCGTCAAGCGTCAATAAATAGTTCGTATGGATCACAATGTCTTTTATATAGTGCATTTCTTTCTGTTTTATCAAGTTTATCAAATCGTTGAAGTATATTTGACATTGTTTTCTTTTTACTATGTGAACAAAATGTATTCAAAATAATCAGCAAATTCATATCTGCCATAGTAATCAAATAGTCTTTTGGCAAATCTAATTTCAGATCATTCCACAATAAAAAGTCTAAATCTCTTAATGCGTAAGATCTCATTGAAGTAATCAAGAAGTGCATTTCGATACTGTCTTTCATAACAAAAGAATTGAATAAATAAAAAACTACTTACTAATTTCAATGACTGTTTCTACTGCTCGCAAATCAAAAGTTCAATCTGACACCATAATTTCAATGTCTTTTTCTGTGTAACCTTTTCTTGATTGGTGCTGTACAAACGCCACTGTCAAGCTATCGCGACACATAAGTATATAGTCGTCGATCGCATTGTGTAAGCAGTGATCGTATAAAATGTTTGCTGGGTGCTTTTCGCAAAACTTCAAGAACTTTTTTACTTTCAATCATTGATTGATAAGATAAACGCCTTGTACTGTGATTTCTTTCTTCATTGACGCACACGTATAAGAATAAAAGCACTAGTGATACAAGTACACGAGCAATCACGTTCAGTCTGTCGCCGTTTGATTGCTTGTGTGTATCTCTTGTGTTGTCATAAATATACGGATATTTTCTTACAATGCAATAGATTTTGTACTTTTTTTCTTTTGTGCTTTTTGCCTTATGTTTCCAATGCTTTGGCTTGTTCTTTCAATTTACGATTTGTCTTTTTCCTATTTTCATTATCGAAATAATCAACCCATTGTCACTGATATTTGACTAATCGTTTCAATGGTTTTTCTGGAAACTTTGACAAAAACATCTTACGTTTGATCTTTGCGACTTCTGTTGGATCTCACTTAATATCAATAACAGTTGTCACGTCGTCTTGTGCTGTCACTGAAAAGTCAGCGAAGTATTTTATTGCTTCAATCTTTTCACCAGTTGGCAAACGAAATCAATCTTGCAATATAAACTTTGGCTTGATCTCAAATGATACTATTTCTTTTGAAGCGACACGCTCTTTGCATCGTGTATAAAAAGATCATTCAACCATACTATCAAATATAATTCAATCAATCTCGACTTTCTTGCTTTTATATTTTGTGGATCTCGCTATTTTTCAGAACATTACTTTTTTTTGATAGAAGCTAAATACTCTTTGTTTCTTCTGTATGCTACTTGCGACGGCGATAATCAACCATTCTTTTTCTTATAGTTCGCAATCTGGTCTTGGTGTCTTTTACGTGCATACTCTCTATTTCTTTTCTTCTGCTCTTCTGTCAACGGCGGTGCGGATAACATTTTCACTTTCGGTAGTTTCACTTTTTTTGTGGATCTCTCGCTTTTCGGTTTTCGCATATCTGCTTTTGCTTTCAATCTTACATCAAGATCTTTGTTGCATCAGTGTACACCGACATTGTTGTCGCGGTGGTGCATAACACACAACAAAGCAAGATTTCGTGGGTTGTCACGATCATTGTATTTGTATTGACTGCGGAAGTATACGTGGTGTAATTCACCTTTTGTTTCTTCGTTCGTAGATCCAAATATCAATAGTTTTTGGCACTCTTCGCATCTATGATTTGCACGTCTTCGTACTTCAACTGCGATTGCCTGTGTTATTGCCATATTTTATATGGTTACAAATAAAGCACTTTTCTTGCGTAGATCTTCACCAGTAATCAAAAGACATAAAGCATTTTCTTGTAGTCTTGAAGCAAGACGCTTTTCGTATTTCGTGTCAAACTCTTCACGCGTCAGATTTGTTGTGATAATTGTACGCAATCATTTTGACATACGAACGTTTACCCAAAACAACATTTTTTCAATGTATGCTTCTGTGTGTCAACTACATCACAGGTCGTCAAAGCAAACAAGCTGTTTGCGTGTCAAGCATTCAAGCGGATAAGAATATCTTGAAGTGCCGACAACGTCGTTTGGTGCAAGACGCATATTTCAAGCAACTATGTGTTGTTTGAACGTAGGTTCGTCAATAAAGTAGTCAAGATTTTCTGTGTTGTTTTTCACAAGATATGTCTTTCATACTCACACACCGCCAAAGAGTATCAACGTCTTTCGATCTTTTGTGAAAGCTTTTTTGTATAGATCCACGCGTTTTGCAAATAGTTTATCTTGATCTTGTTTCGTCATTACATTTCGTCAGAAGATAAAACTTGCGACTTGTCAACTCCGTCAAACGTATGTTGCTTGTCTTCATATACTCCGTTGTCTGGTTTCTTGTTTCATTTTTCAAATGTTTTCTTGTCGTAATCTTTTTCAGTCTTGTTTCTAAATACTGGCATACCATTTTTTCTACTCATAAACTCGTGAAATGATCGCTTGTGTTTTCGATATGTGTTTTCGCTCTTGTATATCTTTGCGTAATTGTCCATAGACTTTTTGATTTCTTCAATATCATATTCAAGCAATCTTGCGTGTGCAATAGTCTGCATATCTGCTGTCGGTATTTGTTCGTAATATACTTCAAGACTATTTCGATGTTGCCATAGTAACACTATACGATCTCGATAGTCACTAGGTATCTTGCGTGCTTTTACTGGTTTTTTAACTGATTGCGATTTTTTGAAGTTTGCTACTCTTTGTTTTTCTTCTTCTGATAATTGTTTCTTTTCATTATTTCAGTGTGTAGTTATGGAAGCCAAACCGCCATTTTGGCGTTCTGGCTCTTTGGCTCATTTTTGCCAATTGATTTGTATTTCTAAACGTCAACTTGGCATCTTCTTTCTTTCCATTCGTCACGATGCGATCAACTCATTGACACCACTTGCAACAGATCTCTCACCGTCTGTACTATCATTTCATATACGATCATTTGCAAAATCTCGACCGTCTGGTTTTGATAGTATATAAGCATATAGTCACTTCGCTTTGAAACTGATTGTTGGATCGTTCAAGACATCATTGTTTACTTGTGTAAACGGCAATCACGGCTGTTTGTATACTTTCATAGTGTGTGATGGTGAAAGATAAAAAGATTATTTCATAAATGTTCAAGTCAATATGCGATATCCTGCACGTATAATTCGTTTTCACTTTCCTGTATCTTCAAGTTTCAGTTCTGATACTTCGCCAAAACGTTTCTTTGTTTCTGACATATCAATCACCCAGCAGTCGTCTTTGTCTTTGTGTGGACGCATTCAACGTCCAACCATTTGATAGTATAGTGCAAGTGATTTTGTCGGACGTGCCATTATTATTGCGTCAAGTTCTGGGAAATCGAAACCAGTTGTCAAAACTCCAACGTTTGTCACACACTGTATATTTCAGTTTTTGAAATCTGCAAGTATCCTTTCGCGTTCTTTCTTCGGCGTTTCTCAGGAAACAAAATCGGAAGTCAAGCCGTTCTGTTGTAGTAACTCGGATATGATCTTTGCGTCTTCAACAAACTTTGTAAATACCAAAATATGCTTGCGTCCAGCGATCAACAAGCGTTCAACAATTTCAACAATCTTTTCTTTCAAATGTATTTCGTCAAAGTGATTACGTAATGATCTGTCTGTATAATCAAGTCCAGTGCTGTTTGTAATCAATCTTGAAGTGTCTATTGATTTGATTTCGTAATACTTCATCGGTGCAAGAAATCACAACTTGGCAATTTCCTCGATCTGTGTATAGTGTATGACTTCTTGAAAAATACAATTTCTTGTACGTGTCAAAAAGCGAAGCATAGATCACGACATATACTGTTTCAATCTATACGGCGTTGCAGTCAGTCCAAGAACCTTGCAACCTGTTGTACGTATAAAATCTTCATACTGTCATCACTCGTGGTTCACGAGGTGGCATTCGTCAACAATGATATTGTTGAAATGTCAGTGTAATTCTTTCTTACTGATAATAGATCCAATTGTCGCAAACGTAAGCTTTGCAATTTGTTTTTTTCATAGACTTGCAGAAAAGATTGCACAATCTCGTACGCCGTATGCTTGGATCTTCGCATAGTTTTGTTCAAGTATTTCTTTTGACGGTTGCAGTATAATCGTATTTCACGGTAACTGCTTTGCGATGTTGGCGATGACTAGTGACTTTCAAGATCACGTAGGCAAAACCATAAGAGATCAATTGCTTCTTGTTTCTTGTGTGAAGAAAGCAACACCCCTCTCGACTGCTTGTTTTTGGTACTCTCTCAATTCAAACATTGTCGGATAAGAAATAAATAAAAGAAAAAAACTGTCGTTGATAGTAGCAACAACAGTTTCTTTGTGTGTAGTTGTGACCCCTTCGCTTGCCAGTAGCAAACGTCGTAACCACCACGAAATGCAAAGCATCCGATCACAACAACTTTCAAAGTATGTCTACTATACATACGTATTTGCAATGCAATATACGGCAATGATACGCCATTGCAAGTGATTTTTTCTAATGTCGTCACTCCGCTTTTTCTGCTTCAATAAACTTGTTTTCAAGCTCTTGTGTTCTTGGTATTGGTATTCGTGTATTTGTGTCGTTTGCTTCTTTGATCTTCTTTTCTGTAAATGTAATTTCTTGTTGGTATCAGATCTTCAAACAGTTCTTACATATCAATTGATCTTCAATTATTTCCATTCAATCAAGATAGTAAGTATTTGTTGCGTTGTGTTCTCGTTTGTGCTTTTCAGTAATTGCACAATATAATCTACGAAGCAAGCGTCTGATTTTGTTTATCATTGTAAACCGTATATGATGAATAAAAATACAACTATAATTCGGAAAGCTACAAGATGTCGTGTACGCATTATCTTCGTTGTGCTGGATAAAGTCTTTTCTTCATCCAAAGTTTATGCTTGAAATCTACGCCAAAACGTGCTTGGTATCGTCACGTTTGATCGTCAGAAGCACAAACACCAGCAAGAACGATCATTGTATCAGTTGCACCGATTGGACCAGTGAAAGTACACTTGTCGATCAAGTACGGTTGCGTGTTCGCCATAAGTTGTAATGTCTGTTTGATTTCTGTAATGTGTTTTCAAAGATCTGATCCAGTTTGAAAGCTTGGCGCTAGTATGAAACCAGATAGTATTGCAAATAGTCAAGTCATCGTGTGTGTGGTTTATGAGAATAAAAGAGGTGATTATGCAATCACCTTAAATGTTGCGTGGTAACAACAGTTTCAAAGTTCAATTGTTCAGTCTGCATTGTAATACAAAGAGTTTTTGTGACACTTCATTTTTTTAATCATTTCAGGTGTATACTTGATTGCTTCTGGTTTCTCTACTCTTTCCATTCAATCAGTCATACCGCTAAACTCTCGCGTGATCTTTCAAAATAAGTTTCCTTTCTTTGCTAGTGCATACATTGTGTTGAACGTAAGTTTTTTTGTTGTCATTTCTACTATAAATGAAAAACTAAAGTAACAGTATATTATGGAAAAAATGCCACTTTGCAAGGCATTTTGTACTTTTTTTCTTTTGTACGCTAGAACGCAGTATACAACTACAATCAAAGAAAAAGAAAAATCGCATTTCTGCGACCTTCCCACCACACACAATATCTATATAGTAATTTCCTAGATAGAAACAATAGGAACACATTACTTGTAAAATGCGATTATTGTTGGTGCAACTGTATACGTGATCTTCACATAATCAAACGATCATATTTCTATTGCACAACCTGTTGCAGTAAACACAGTATAGTATGTAGTACCGTCACGAGAAAACTGCACAAGCGATACAGTACCACCGATAATTGAAAAGTACATACTTTGTCTTGACGTGTTTCTATATGTGAACGGCGATACTGCACCAACTCACGGCGTAAGTGTCAAAGTAGAAAGGTATTTTGGATCTATTTTCAATACGTTCTGTGCAATGAAATCTCCTAGTTGATAACTGTTTGTTCAAGGTGCATTTGAAGAAGCTCACGGCGTATTTCACAAATACTGTTTATCTCACTTGGCACCAGTCAGTCTTGTACTATATCAACCTATTTCAAATCTTGCTACTCATCACGGCGTTGCAGACACTGTCGATATACATGGTAGTTCTGTTATGTATATATAATCTGCATCAGTCAACGACATTACTTCGCTTGAAAATAATGTACTGCTAGTATAAACAAACTTGTTTGTTGTAGATCACCAAGTCGGCGTTGCACCACTTCAAGCTTTCTCGTATTTCGATGTTGTATGAAATGTTGTATATCAAACAAGATAGTAGTTTGAAGCGTTGATCGTCGGACTTCAATATGTTCAATGACACAATACAACGTGTACAAGCTGTCAAAGCGGTATAATAAACGATCAACCAAACGTCACAGTGAAATCAACCATTGTTGTTGTGATTGAAGCGTTTGAAATTGTCACAACTGCGTTTGCGTGTACTAGTGTTCAACTTGGCGATCAACTTCCGTTGTCTGTTTCAATTCTTACAAGCAAGCCATTTGCTGGCGCTCATATTTTCCATAATGGCAACTTTGCTGTACTACCAGAAACACCAGATCAAAACTGTCTAAATGATTGATAACTATTTCACGTTACATCTCATATATTCAATCAGTTATTTACTTTTGGTGCAGATACAATTGCAACCATTTGATAGTAGTATGTCAACGCACCAGCTCACGTACCATTTGTACTTGCATCAGTGATCGTATAGTCAGCGTGTGCAGAAGGCATTGAAGCAGATCTGTAACCATTCACATTTTGAAATCACGACGGCGAACTTTCAATATAGAATACCGCACCACTTGCAAAGTATACTGGCGATGCAAAACTTCAACCAGAAACACAAGTATCTAAAACAGTACCAGCAGAATTACGAACGACAACATTTGTCATACCTTGTCCAGTACCACCAATGATATACATATCTCTATTTGCAGTACACTTACAACCTCGGCTGTTCGTTCAACCTGTCGATCAAACATACGTTGTTGCGGCTGGTGATAATGTATTTGACGACGAACTTCAAGTTGACGTTCCTACTTCTGAAAACGCTCTTTGCGGTTCAAGAAATCAAGTTGAACCGATAGAAAATGTGTCACCACATACAAGATCTTTTTCAAGTGTCAAAGGTGCTCAACCAAGATTTCAACCGACTACATCACTTTTTCGTATTGCAATACTTGTAATTGCAGATCAAGAAGTAATCACAACACCAAGTCTTGCATTTCATTGCACCCAACCAACAGTATTGACAACAATCGTTCAACTCGCGTCAATCATTACATAGTTTGTTGAAGATACAGTCATTGCAATTCACGTTCAACCAGCATATACACCGATATTTGTTCCAACAGTATACACAAAAGTTGCAATATCAATTTGCAACGCGTTTCAAGTGTTCTGTCGTATACGTCAACGATCATTTCAATTCGCATATAGATCGTCAATGTCAGCATTGAAGTAGTTTTGTTTTACTGCTGTGATCGTGTCACCTACCGACCAGTTTTGACTATTTTTTCTTGGCATCGTGTGAAATTATACAATGGTAAAAGAAGCGTTTATTGTAAGTGTTTCCGTCGCAGATATTGACTGGTTTATCAATATACGAGAAAACAAGAAACCTGTATTTGCTGTGATCGTTCCGTCGATCACTGTTCAACATTCTAAGAAGTTCAAGTTTGCTACTTGTGACGATGCTCGGAACTTGTCAAGATATGCGACATTGTTTGCACTATATTTATTTGTTCGTATATCTCTTTTTGTTTCTGTTGCAAGTTGTGTGTCTGTATTTGCTGGTGTAGTATTTCAAGATCAAAGCACACAGTATTTTGCCATAAATGTTGGCGTAACAGTATTTCACGCAATCAACGATGCAAATGCAAAACGTACTACATTTGGCACGATATTATGCGACTTTTCACGCGTTTTGATCTTGTCTGCGTGTCTTGCAATTACATCTTCGTCACGCATCAATCTTGCAAAATCTCTCTTTGTCTGGTTTTCAGTTGGCGCGTCAAGCTGTTCTTGTATCTTTGGTATCTGTCGTTTTGGACGCATCATTTCAACGCAAAGAATAAGTGACGCATTGTACGTACTCAATGTTGTAAATGTGTAATTGCATTTTATACCGATGTCAAGATTTCCGTGCATTATCAATTATATTACTTGGCTAAAATCTGCGATTGCAGGGTTTGTTGTTCAATCAACTGTATTTTGTGTCAAGAACAGATCTGCTATATTCACAGTACCTGTCGAGTTTTCAAACTCAAACAATAAGTCATATACAGTTGTACTTGCGTGTGACGTAAAGTTTGCTTCGTACATTGTATAATCTTGCACCGCCTTTATTCAACTGAAAAGCGTTGTTGTTTGTAGTATTGACGCTGTTGTCGCGTTTGCATATTCGCGTAGGTATACACTTACACCAGTAGTTCAAGCAAGTGCAGTCAATATCTGTAATCGTCAACGTAAACGATGCGACACACCTCACGGCATAGGTCGTCTTTTGAAATTATATACTTGTGTCTTCAATCAAGATCAAAGATTTGTATTTACAATTTGCAATGATTTTCCGTTGTTGTGACGATCTCACGTATTGAAAGAAACTGTGCCAGTTTGTCACGATACATAGTTGACGTATCGTTGCGGGCCCAAATATCAGATTGCAGAAATACTACCAGTTTCAAACACGAAATCATATCACTTTTGATTTACTACACCAGCACGGAAAGTTGTTTGTGCTTTTGAAAGATTGTATGCTTCTGTGATCTGTATTGTTTCGTCCATAGGTTCAATCACGTCAACAAGTTCTGTCACATCAAACTCAAACTTGTCACGTTGTTTCAATAGTAATTGTAGAAACTCGGTGATACCAAAAAGCGTACTTGACGCAGTCACTGTATAATCTCGGTAATCATTACTTTTTGATCTTCGCGAAATCTTTTGTATCAAGTAATCGTCGTTTATTCAACGATCACTGTCTTGTATGTGAAGCAGTTGTCATACTGCCAATCAATCATAGTTTGTGTGAAATGTAATAGTCACAATAGGGTTTTTGTATGCGTCAATTTCTGCTGTTGCACGTTGTCTTGCTTCTTGATAACTTCTTATACCAGCATCAACAACGATCGCACCTTCGTAAACTCCATTTCATTTTGTAAGCAGTTTCATTTTTGCAATACTAGTTGGATCAGAAGCGATCACACGTATTGGTTTGTATGGCTTGTATATCATCTTGACTAGAGTTCAAGACGCTAAAACTCACGATGCACCATTACGCACAACTTTTTCTTGGAAATTGAAAACGAAATCAACAG
>ERZ869921.600-NODE-600-length-20068-cov-5.467246_pt1 | contig 20068 bp, 24 predicted proteins | sample MGYA00579310_ERZ869921 | MGnify/ENA primary metagenome ERZ869921 (study PRJEB32216, sample SAMN09231816) | wastewater metagenome | place: USA: Maryland | collected 2016-06-21 | study: EMG produced TPA metagenomics assembly of the PRJNA472060 data set (Reclaimed...
TGGAAGCGCCTGATGTGCTTTGGATGAGTCCCCCGTGTCAAGACCTGAGCGTAGCCGGGAAAAGACAAGGTTTAGCCGGTGTTAGGAGTGGACTATTTTATGACGCAATCAACGCTGTTCGACGACTCAGGGAACAAGGACGACCCCGGTTTGTCCTTATGGAACAAGTTCCCGGTTTACTTAGTTCACATGGAGGCGCAGACTTTCGTAGCGTCCTGCTCGCGTTTTTCGACATCGGGGCGCGTGACGTCAGCTGGGCCGTGTTGGACGCGCAATTCTTCGGAGTCCCGCAACGCCGCCGCCGCCTGTTCTTTGTGGCAGATTTTGGAGGAGAGTGTGCCGGAGAAGTACTCGCTCTCGCCGAAAGCCTGCGCGGGGATTTTGCGACGAGCGGCAAAGCGGGGCAAGAAACTTCCTCCAATACTGCAAGCGGCGCTGGAATCAGTCGCCTCTCGGGAACTTTAGGCGCTTCTGGTGCCGGTTTGTCGAGACCTGCCGGGAACTGTAACGAAACAGACTTTCTGGTAGCCGCTCCATTGAGGTCACGAGGTTACCAAAACGGTAGTCCGGAGCGGTCAGATATTACGCTGGTTGTATTCGATGAGCGGCAAATCACAAGCAAAACGAACAGGTCTAATCCCAAACCGGGAGACCCCAGCCATACACTTGCCGCTGATGCGCCGAGAGTTTGCATTCCTATCAAAGAGGCTACGAGTAATAACCCGGAGGGCTATTCAGTACGCCGACTAACACCCACGGAATGCGAACGATTACAGGGGTTGCCAGACGGGTGGACTGAAGGGCATTCGGACAGTGCGATGTACCGGATGATCGGGAATGGAGTGGCTAAACCGTGCGCTGCATGGCTTGCTAACCAAGTGAAAAGACAACTCCAGGAGGACAATGGCCTACAAAGGCCAACTCTACGATCCCAACAAGCTCACAGTCGCCAGCAACGATTGGAAACTCGGTACCCGGCTCGAACTCCGCTACGGCAAATACCGCGTCACAGTGACGGGCACAGACCGCATGGCGAAGACCTGGACGGGGAGGCGGGTGGATTTGAGTACCGCTGCCTGGCGCAAGCTGGGCGGGGGCAAGCCGGGGATTCTGAGAGGCGGACGGGTGGAGGTGAAGTAGATGAAATCAAAAGCACGAATCGTTAGAGTAGACGCGCTGAACTTCGCGGTTCAGGAACTAACAGAAATAGAAACCGTTACGACGGACCCGGACGGTAAGCGAACCAAAACCGGCGACGTTCGCCAGGAATGGAAGGACGCAGGTTATTACGGACACCGGCTCGATTACGCCGTTGAATCGGCACTGTCAAAGGGCTTCGACATTGGCGAACCTATTACAGCAGAGAGTATCAGAGCCGCTTGCAAGGCCATCGTGGACGAAACAAAGGCCGCACTTACGGGAGACAAAACGAAATGAAAGACATTTACCTTTACGGATTGAGTGACGATTGCCATGAAGCTCAGGTCTTCTACGATCACGGAACTTACGAACTGTTCGAGTCCTACGGTGTGATGTTCATAGGCAACGTTATCGCCCGATACGAGTTTGGTGGTTCCCCGAATTGGAAGATCACCCTTGAAGGCGAAATTCCCGAATCGTGGACCGTTAGACAACCAATGGCCGCGGGCTTTATACACCTACGCGTTCCCGATGATGTTGTTGTAAGAGAGCCGAACGAGGACGAGGCAGACCTATGAAAGACATAGCCCTGCCGTCCGCGTTTCCAGGAGTTAAGTGATGGCGAAGATAATCGAGGAGTTCAATAATCACAGTCTTTCTTACTCGCACCGATGCACCAAGGTTAACGATGACAAATACATGGGGGTTATCCCTGCAGATGCCGGGTTCATCGTGTGGGAGTCGTGGAGATCATGCGGGATGAGACCATTCACCGAGGCCAAACAGATCGTTAACGGTAAGGGCCGCCTCTTCTACGTCGAAGCGTTTATTACCAATACCAACTCCGCCAGCCGGATACTCAAGAAACTGTTTGATGCAGGAGGTAAGTAATGAGCGAGAAAATGATGCCTGAAAGGATATGGGTGGAGCCTATTACCGGGCAACAACCATCACACGCCCCATCCCAGTATGGCTTATGGCACCCGTCGCATGACAGGCTAAGGATAGAAACCCAATACGTCCGCGCTGACCTGTACGACAAGGCAACCGCCGAACGGGACACTCAGAAGGCTCAGAAGGACGCCGCGTATCTGGAGCGAAACAAGCTTGTCGCGTTGCTTGCGTCTCTTTTCCCCTCAGGGATCGCAAAGACGGCGATTGAAGGTTGGAGCGAGGACTGGCACGGTTGCGTCTACATTGACTTCCCAGGCTTCCAAGCGTCTTGGCACTACCACGACTCGCAAGCCTATCTCTTTGAGCATCTGCCGCCCTACGAAGGATCATGGGACGGGCACACGACCGAAGAGAAGTACGAGAAGATCGTGGCACGGGCTAAGGAGCTATTGAAATGACGACGGCACGACTGGACGCATTGAAATGGCAACTGGAAGAATACGGTGGTGGGTTGCCTACTTCAGAATGCCGAGAACTCATTGTTGCACTTGAAGCGGCCTTGGCGCGGGCAGAACGGGCAGAGAAGGCGCTGGAACAGGCGATAGAGCTTTGTGATATTCGCGCCGAAGATCAGCGAGAGGACGGCGGCGACTCGCCAACGTGCATGGTGGTAGCGAAAGGTGGTATGTGCCAGTCTCCGTTCCGAACGGCACTCGCCGCCTACCTCAAAGCCAAGGGGAACCAATGAGCCAATGGCCGAAACTCAGCGATACCCTTCATCCCGTTCACAAGTTGAGCGCATGCCAAATGTGCGCGTCGCCACTTGCATCTGCTGATCGATGGATGGAGCACGACGATAGCGATCAACCGACTGGCATCGTGATCTTGCTTTGCGAAGAATGCGCTGATCTCATAATTGAAGACCACCCGAGGCTGTACCGTAAGATGCACCGACACGAGCCGCATCGTGGCTCGATGCCGACGTGCGATCTGTGCCGCTGGAGAACTGGCTTGAATTGCCTGCATCCTAACCTCAAGGGCAACGGCGGACCGGGCTTAGAACTGAAGTTTCCTCAGCCAACCGTGGCATTCATCGATGGCGAGCGGGGTGGCGTTCGGTTCGGATCGCAACAGGTCTTTTACTCAGGAGCAGTAGTGTGCAAAGCCAAGGAGAACCAGAATGGAAACTCTTAAAATATCACCCGTCATCCTCGAACAGCTTGCCGAGACCCCAGAAGAACGGCTCTACTGGACGGCAGGGGTGCGCCATACCTTACCAGTCGAATGCTACGCCTCTACTTTGGACCGTTTCGATTCTGAACGGGCCGCGTGGATAGCCAGAGAGCAGGCTTTGCGGAAGCCTCACGCGTATGCTCCCAACGGGTACCCACAAAGCCAGACCCGGTCAGATGTAACTCAACGAGCTAAGGAATCGCACTGCACAACTATTGAGGTGCTTGACGAAACCGGCGCAATCGTCGAGTCATGGGAGGTGGAGTAGATGAAGACTTACGCTGATTACGTTGAGGCGATGAAGGCACTGCCTTGGCATCAGCAATGGGCTATGTTCCTCGGGGCAAAGACCGACAAGATGATTGCGTGGGATACCCCGATTGGCAGTATTGACGACATGAAGGGCGTGCATTTGGGCATAACCGAGAGCGGCAAGTTAGTCGCATCGTTGAATATGAGCGACACGTTCTATTACGCTACTGCGGATGGGGAGAATATTGCCCCTTACGAAGTGTTGCTCGTTGAACAGGCGATACGCAAACTTGGCCCGCCCGCCGCTGTTGAATGGGTGTCCAGAAAGAGAGGCATTACCCCACTAAAACCAACGGATATTACCAACGAACAATGGATAGGCTTCTTGGCTGACCTCGATGCCCTAATCGCCGCCCATGAACATTTCCGCCCTTGGTGGCATGAGGAACCAAATGACTGACCCCGCAACACTGAGCGCCGCACACTGGATCATGCAGCACTGCCCGGACCTGAGTGTGCTCAACACGTCCGCCGACCATACAGGAACAGAGGGCCGGTGGCTCATCTACGAGCGCAACACCAATCCCGAGCCGACACATTACACCCATGCCGAACTGCGGGAGTTCGCACGGTCGAAGGGGTGGGAGGAGAACAATGAGAAACTATAGAGGCTGTGTTACCGGCATGTTGCTATGCACCCTGATATGGGGCTTTATCCTGTGGGTGGTGTTCAAATGAAGAAGACTTATGATGTATTCGATGAGAACTGGAAGGAACCGTGGTACAGACCTATTCTCCACTGGTTCGATACGTGTCGGCTTATGATCTGGCTGCACCGACGATTCGGTAAATACTGCGGCCACTGCGGGGATTACTTGGGCATACGCTACAAAGGGAACGTTTGCCCGTCTTGCTACCGTGACTTAAAGTTTTCCGATGAAGGTGATGAATGACAAGTTCCTACGTGCTTGCGATTGATCCCGGCAATATCGAATCGGCATACGTCCGAGTGGACAGCAAATCGCTGGCGATTCTCGACCACGGGAAGATACTCAACTCCGATATGCTCGATATGGTTCGAGGGTGGATGAGTTTGTTTGGAGGCGATATAGTTTGTGAGATGATCGGGCACTACGGTTCGGGGATGCCTGCCGGGAAGACGGTCTTCGATACCTGCCTGATGATCGGTCGCATCATTGAAGCGTCTGGCGGCAAGGTGGATTTAATGCTCCGCCCTACCGTCAAGGCCCACATCTGCGGCTCGTCCAAAGCCAAGGACTCAAACGTGATCCAAGCACTCAAGGATCGGTTCGGGGATCGAGGAACTAAGGCTAATCCAGGGCACTTCTACGGCGTTAAGGCTGACGTGTGGCAGGCATACTCCCTGGCTGTCGCATACATCGAAGGGGCTAAGATATTGGAGCGTGTGGAGTAAACAATGAACGACATCCTAATCGTTTCGGCATTCAGCATGGCTATCGGGTTCTTGTTAGGCATGGCTGTCGGCATGGCACGTCCTACCATCTTGGATGTACCCGACGCCGATAGGCCCCTTCGGGACCCCAAGACAGGCCGGTACATGAAGCGAGGGGACAAGTAATGTGGATGACTTTGTTGGTTGCGACTGGCGGTGGAGTGCTTGGTGCTGTCTTAGTGATTGCATTCAAGGCTATCAGGAAGCGCCGAATGCAAAAGGCTCGGGAAAACGTCGCGGCATACCTTACGCAGATACAACTCGATGCGATCTTCCTCAGATTCATGCAGTGCGAGTTGCTACGATTGACGGATACGTGCGATTGCGACGAGTGCAGGGCAGCCAGAGCAGCAATGGCAGAACGAGAGGGTGACCCTCTTGAAGACATGGGGCATAGAAGACAATGGGACATATGAACATCACTCTCGTAGAGCGATACCGAGCTTGCATGGAGTTGTCGCATTACTGCGGCGTCCCCTTGAATGTGATGTTCCCAGCCCTTTACCGTCAGATATTGGACTACATTCTTGACGACGAAGAACCTTCTTGGATTACAGAATGGCCTGGACCGATCACAACAGGCAATCCAGGAACGATCACGATCCGAGATACAAGACTTCACCTGGCTGTAGCGTAAAGGCGCTTGTACGGGGCGTAGCGGGACGGAAAATGCGTGTCCCTTGTGTGATAGCCCCTGCGTCCGTATACAGCCCCCAAGTGGTGTCCATGAGCGTGTAATGTGCTAACCCGATCACGTTGTTGAACTTCTTACATGCCTTCTCGCAAGCCATTCGGTATCGGGCCAGGTCGTAGTAACTCGCGCACGATGCGGTCGTCGCATTCCAGCCGTGTTCTGCGATCATGAACTTTGCGGTGGACTTGTACGGCAAGAACCATGAAGCAGCGTTCAATCCCTGAAGGACGGTTCCGAGTTTGCCCTCGAACTCATCAATCGCTACCTGTAAACCCTTGGTCGCATAGCCGTTGATCTCGGGGTAGATGTCAATGCACCAGATGTTCGAGTTGTCCCCGATGTCGTCTTGCCAGGTCCCTGCACCGTTGCCCGCAGTCGCTAGCTCTTGGGTGAAAGATGCCCCTTGGTTCTCCTCTGACGGGGCGAAGGTCGGAGGGCCTGCCGAGAATGCCCCTTGGCACTCAAACGACGGGGACATCAACAGACAGCCCTTGTAGTCAATGCCTACCTGCGAGTTCATGTAGACGTGGAAGTCGTCGTCCCATGTGCCTTCGGCCTCGACGACGGAACCGCCGCCCGAACCCCCGTAACCAGGCTCGGTGAACATCATAAACGTGCAGTATTCCGCAATGTCGAGACCCGCAGCGGCATACAGCGATTCGACGTGCGTGATAAAGTTCTGCTTGAAAGTCTTGATCGCACCGTGAAGGGTCACGCCTGCTTGCGGGGTAGAACCTACAGGGGGACGATTCGTAGACGCCCAAGCCGTATTGTTGTTGTACGCCTTCCACGTTGCCGAGTTCTTGGCCGGCCCACCCGTGAGCGTGATAAACACCGGCATGCGGTACTTGATGCTCTCGTTGATGATGTTGTCCGTGTAGGTGTAGACCGGGGTTGTGGTAGCGCCCAGTTCCCCGTCGATCGCCCAGTTGAAACGGATACCGTAGTTCCCCGGCATCTGGCCGACGATCCCAACGCTCGTGACGTTAAGGGTGTTGTTGGCAGCGGTCGCTGAACCGATACGCCAGTAGTGCGAGAAACTGCGTCCGTTAATCATAGTTGATCCTATTATGGCTTGATACTAAAGTTCATTTCCTTGTCGAGTTCTTTTTCAAAGTCGGACTTGGCAGAACTGGTGCCGACTCCAAGACGTGCGGGGATACGTGCTGCAGTGCCGGGCTTGAGTTTCTTCCTGACTTCAGGCACACGCTCTTGTAGCTTCTGCACCATGCTACCCTTCGTGTTGCGCTTGAGTTGTCCGGTCTGAGTTCGGTCCATCAATCGCGCTATTTCGTTGAGGCCACTAAAGATCATTTGACGGGCTAAGAACTTCATGCCCGTTTCTTCTTCGTCGCCTCTGCCGATAGCTGTCAGTCCGTTCTCAACGTTACCCAATGCAGGGTTGGATAAGATGTTTGACAGGAACCCATCATTCTCCGCGTTTAGTTTCTTCTTTTGGGATTCCGAGAGTCCAGACTTCTCGATCATACGACGGGTGTATCCTGCCATAACCCCATAGAACAGCCCGTTAATCATCTTGAGGTGCCCCTGATCTTCGTACCAGGCCCCAGGCTTGGCGTTGCCCTTGTCGTCGTAGGTCATGGATTGCGTTAGCACTGGGCCAAACGATTCGGGAAGTTCGCTGGCTTTCTTGCCTTGTTGGTGCTTGACATCGTACAGGTAGGCTCCCACCGCCATGCCACCGATACCCCATGCCCCCTTGCGTATAGATTGCGCGGCACGCTTGGCGTAGTAGTGAGCCATATGAGGGTATCGCTTAGTTCGAGATAGGTCCATGAGCGCCGACGACAACGCATAGACTGGGTTCGTATGCTTGGCAGTATCCGCAGAGACGTTGAAGATGACCTTCGAGAACCGGGTGATGAGGTCCAACGCCAGCAAAGAAGCATCTTGCGCCTGCTGTCCGCCCCATGTAGATGTGTCCACGCGCTTTGTGATCTGGTTCCTTGCCCAGTTTGTCAGTTCTGAAGCTACGTTAGCGTTATTGTACGTGTTGAGCCTGCCCCACTCTTTGACCTGCTCGTGCATCCGCTTGGCTTCCTTGAGAGACATAGGCCCCGCATTGTCAGGGTCGAGCATCTGATACGCCGCCGCCTCCCAATCGTCGCCAAACTGCTGAGCCAAATCGTAAGCCATCGTGCGTTCGTGGAAGTCCTTGAAGGGAGCATCCATCGCGCCTCTGGCTCTTGAAATATAACCGGACGAATCGTACCGGGGAGAGTCTTCAGCCTGACCGCGCATGACATCCTTGATCTCTTGACGCCACCGCTTACTCCAGTCACGCATCACCCAAGCGTTCTTCTGCGTCCCCGAAAAAAGGTCGTGCTTCTCTAATCCGTACATCTTTGCGATACGATTGTAAAGCGCCAACTCGACCTTAGAGCCACCACTGTTGGCATTGGTTACGTTGCCGACAATATCCCGAAGCGCCGAAACCGGATTGAATAAGTTTGATTCTTTCGAGAGAACGTGGATAGCCTTGAAGGGTCGCTTCTTCCAATCAATCTTCTGGTCGGCGATCACCTTCGAGACTTCTATTTCCTTGGCCTTTTGAGCGCGCTTGGTGGCTAGGAGTTCTTCTGCCGTGTCGGTAATAGACTGGCCTGCTTCCCTTGCCTCGCTGAGTTTCTTCTTGAGGTCCTTGATCTGCTGTTTGTACGCTTTGATCTGAGTCTCAAACCCTCGCAGCAGGTCTACCGTCTCCGCAGTCGGAGCCACGCCGCCATGCGACAGCTTCCACGCCCGCACCATACCGGCAAGCGAATCGTCCGACGAAAGCAGGAACGCACGAACAGCAAAGGCTCTGGCCTGAGCGGTACCCGCCTTCTTGGTGGCCGCCGCGATACGGTCCAGTTCCGCGTCAATCTCTATGCGCCGCTCGGGGGAAGCGTCAATATACTCTCGCTCTAATCGGGACACCTTGAGCCCGACCGCCGCGCCCTCGATCTCGTCCATCGTCTTCTTGGTGCCAGCCTCGATCTGCTCCACGATCTCATCCGCATATCGTTGGTTCTGTGCAATTCGACCGCTTGCCTTTTCAATCCAAGACTGCACTGTCTGAGGCTCCGCATCCGGCATGGACCGACCAATATCCTCCATGAACGAGTTGGAGATACCGCCGATACCAGGCTTATCCTTAGAATCGTTGACGTGATCCCATACTTCTTGGAGGTGTTCTTCGTCCAGCCCGTCGTTCTTCATGGCTTTCGACCACGCTACGAAGTCGTCCTTGAACTCTCGAAGATAGTTCTTCGCCTGAGCAATGTATAGGTCTACCGTTTCCTTGTCGAAGTACTCGAAGAAGGATTGACCGCCCCCCATCTGAAGGCCACCCTTCATCTTCGCGGCTTGCCCCTTCTCTTTCAACCGTGCGCGTACCGCCTCTTTGTTCGTCAGGTCAATCGCAGGCGTCTCGTCTATATTTTTCGATGCGGCTGCCGCCCTTCGTTTAGCTGTGAGATTTATTTGGTCTTGAACATAACGCTTTGCCGAAGCCATCGCTTCTGGCTTTGTTCCTACACTGGCAATCTCAGTGCCATCTGGCAGAACTGCTACCCATTGATTTTTCCCAATGGTAGTACTCCCCATCTTGGATGTCGAAGCATTTTTCTTGACGATAACTTCGGGTTCTCCCGCCATTCTTGCTTCATCGGGAGGGTGAACTATCGTTTGCCCGTTGCGACCTGTGCGGACAGCAGGCTTAAAAGTCGGAACATCCGCCTTGGCCTCGGTAAGAGTCTTTGGTGCATCCACAGTTGCAGGCGATTTTGTAGGCTTCGGCTTCTTGGTGGGGAAAACATCTTCCGCTGTCCACCCCATTTCATCCATGCGCTTTTGAGCGGCAAGAATCTCGGGGATATTGGATTCAGGATTGATGACCTTACTTTCCAGAGCTTCGCCTAACGCTTCCGGGGTTTCGGCAAGTTGAATGTGCCGAATACGGTTGATAGTATGGTCCACATCTACAAGCGACGGGGCATCATCCATATACAGCCGATGGAACTCTGACTCGGAAACCAGTTGTTTGATCGCATCGTAGTCCCCCTCTTTGTCGAGTTCCTTCCACTTCTTGTATCGGTCGCCCAAAAATACCTTTGGGTCACCAGCCCCGCCTTTTTCGTAGGATCGCACCTGCTCTCGGTATGCGTCAATTTCGTCTGGCGACATTTCGTGTAAGGGCTTGGATGGCTTAGGAGAAGTCTCAATAACTTGGTTGGAAGTGCCGAAAGTCCCCTCCCCAGTTGAACCTAATGGCGGCTGTGCGCCCGTCTCTGGCGTTTTAGGGGCTGGTACCGTGTCAGAAGACCCCCGTAATCCACGCCGCTCCGCTTCTGCCTGCAAAGCCTTAACGTCCTGCATGAGTGTCTTGCCGTTGGCGTTGAAACTCTGCTCACTCGCCATTGTCTGTGCGCTCTGGCGTTTACGGTCGAGAATCTCCAGTAGGTCACTGTCTGAAAACTCGTGAGGGTGTGCCGGTTGCTGCTTGCCCGTCTTCGGGTCGGTCAGGACGACGGTTTTGAGTGGGGCAGCGTTCGTTCGCTTTGTTTCACGGAGGTCAGGACTTACTTGTTGCCCCGAACGACCGGACTCCGATACTGCTTGTGGTCCCGGTTTCGCTGGCCACCCCGTTTCGGATGATACCTTGCCCACAACGTTGCCATGTAGATCAACTAATACTTCGTTCTGTGCAAGTTTAGCGTTTTCGGACCTCGCCCACCGTTTAGCTACGAGGTCGTCACCTTCTCCTTTAACCCCGACGATATACTTTGCGCCTGTGCCTCGTGGTAGTGCCTCGTAGTTGACAATCCTAAGGCTTCCGTCACCTGTTGCTTGGACGCCCCCGTCATTGCTCGGGCTAAGATAATCAGTTGTTCCAGTTGCTTGATCCGATCCTCTTGCGCGTCGTGCTCGCTTTGCATATGTCAGTATCTCCTCGTCGCTAAGGTCGTGAGCAACCTGATTAAACGTACCGTCAGTATATTCGATACGGGTAAACGCACGACCGCCCATGCTGTTGCCGCGTACAACGCGCTTGACATGCGATAGATCGTCACGTATTGGCTGATACCAATCAGGTTCTTCAACTCCACCATCAGTGCGTGCCTCAACCACCGCAGGCACTTCCTTACTCTCTGGGGCTGTTGCAGATGGTGGAGGCTTGGGGTTGGGGGTGGTTTCAAATAGCGGCTTGACCACCCGTGCGTTTTTAAGTATCACCTCCCCAGTATCGTTGCCCTTACTGATGAGTTCGCCTTCGACTACATACGGCCTTCCAGGATAGGACCCGGGGTGGGCGAATCTGGGAGTGTTCTTGTTGATAACCCTTGGGTTATGAGCGGAAGTCCCAGCAAGCATTTCGCCCGTAGGGTCTCCATCTTCAAATACGCGGCTCGCGCCCAAAGATTCGCCAGGTTCTAAATGCCTTGTGTCAAAACGAATAAACTGATTCGATGGGAGTTTGCCAGCCCGTTTCTTGGCATCGTCTACATGGGTGTATTCGCTTTCATACGGGAAATCCTTTGGCGGGTGCATCTCTCCCTTTTTACCCTCACCCTTCCGCGGTACTTTCTGTTCGGAGTTGGAATGAATCTTCGCCGCCGCTATTGCTTCCTGCTTGGGAACAACTGCCGCAGGCGCTTCCACCGCAGGCACTTCCCGCCTTGCGCCGACTGTCTGAGAGAGGCCCCCCGGTTGGGGTTCGAGTACAACCCTACCTCCAAAGTCTGGCCGAGCCTTGAAGTCCTTGAGCGCCAGGTTGACCGCTTCTTCTGCCGAGACGCCGTTCTTAACGAACCCTCGCACCGCACGGGTTAAACCGGGCAGCACCTTAATGGCCCCCAATAGACCACCGCCCATAGCCGCGTTCAGTAACGTGCCCTGAATCGTGTCTGAAAAACCAACGAGTTCACCAGTCGCCTTAGTCCATTCCTTTCGTTGGCTTGGAGTCAGGCTGTTCATCTTCTCGAACAGTCCAGGGAATCCAGCTGTAGCAGAGGCCAGTACCGTGCCCCCTACCGCTTGCTGCATTCCACCGAGGAACTTCTTCTCAAACGTCCCCATCTGTCCTTCAGCCTCGATACCCCTACCGGGTGTAATCGTGCCGCCTTCGGTGTAGAACTGCTTTTCTTGGAGGTTCTCAGGAATCGGGTAGTTACCTCGCTTGTCCAGCTGCGAGGCTTGACGGATGAGCTCAATATCCCCCGTCTGGACGCCACGCTCATACATGCTGATAGCCTGATTCCGCTTGGCTACTTGGTCACGCTTATTGAGTGCGGCCCCTTGTTCGCGAGTCTTGTTCGCGGCATCGACCGCCCCCATCAGCCCCGGCTTTGGCTTGGGAGATACGCCGCTACCGGGGATCGTGGTTTGTGTGGTTACTTTCGGCGGCAGCAGTAGGTCCACAATAGATCGTGGTTCTGGAGGCGCTGACGACTGCACCATCTGCTTGATAGCCTTGGCGGTATTGGCAGAGGCCGACGCCGCTACTGAGCCTGTAGTGACCACAGAGGACGGCTTAGGGGCCTGTTTCCGCACTAGTCCGTTGTATGCCTGAACGTGCATGTGATCGGTATGCGGATTCACACCCGTATACTTCGATGCTTTCCAAGAACCGTCAGGCTGTCGCTTGTATTGCTGACGGTTGTGAATGATGTAGCCGATGTTAGGATCGGACTGCGCAACGGCAAGAGCTTCGGGTCCTACTTGGAAGATGTCAAGAGCTTCGCCGGTAGCGTGCATACTCTTTTTACCGGGTCGCCCTCGAATGTCCCTATCGGCCCACTGCTCAATCCGCAAGTCGTTGCCATACTTGTTGTAGAACGTGTCCTTGACCTTCCCTAACGCTTCAAGCGAACCTGGGATGTTGGACTTCCCAAGAGGCTTAGGCTGCGGGATCAAGTCAGCAAAAGCGTTGCCGGATTGAGGCTCGGCATTGTTAGGAATCAGATCAGCAAAAGCGTTCTCTGGCATTAGATGTTCAGGTCTTTGCCTGTCTTTTCTTTGTACCGCTTCTTGACGGCTTCTTTGTTGGCCCCTGAGCGAATCGCCTGGATAGCTTGTTCGTGAAGATCACCCATATCACCCCCACCGCCTGGCCCTTCCGACCGAGCCTTTCTTTCCAATTCCAGTTGCTCTGCACGTTTGGATTTCAGTTGCGTTTCCTGCAACTTGAGCTTCGCCTTATTCAACCGGATAGCAGCCTGCCGGTCCTTCTCTTTGGTCTCATCCTCCATCACGCCGACACCCTCAAGCCCAGCGATCTTAACCGCAGTTTCGGTCAGGGCCTTCTCCAACGCACCTACGATCTGGATTGTCTTCTGCATGGATGCCTTGTCGTAGGTATCGGACAGCGATTGACCGGAACGACCTTTACCACCATCCGCCTTAGACGCTCTGCGTAGGTCAGCCAGAGCCGCCTGCGCCTCGTTGCCAAGACGCATCTTCTCGCCGGTGTACTGCTTGATGATAGACTCGACTTCCTTTCTCACGCTCGTTAAAGCCGTCTGTGCTTTCATGGAGTCGTTGCGGAGTTTCACCGCTTCCATGCGATCTCTCTTAGTCGCTTCCGCCACTTCCGCTTCAGCCTGCTTAATGCGGTACTCGGGAGAATCTTCGGTGATCGTTTCCCACTGCGGGCCACCTGACATAGCCGAATCGAAAGACGCCTTGTTCCGAATGTCCTTGCTTAACGTCTTGTCGCTGTATATCTTGTAGTAGTCGGCCTGCTTGCGACGCTTCTCCATGTCGGCCCGTTCCCGATCCTTCGCCCCGGCAATAAAGCCACGCGCTTCGGGAGTCGGCATCTCGACGGTAGGGCGACCGCCGCCAAAGCCCGACAGCGGATTCACGACCGTAGACGATCCTGCCGGGTACAAGTCGGGGTTCGTGCTGTGCATCGCATTCATCGTCGGCATGACCGCGCCGGGAGTAGCACCCAAAAGCATCTTGACAAAAGCCGCCTTGTTGTCGTTCTCGACGTTGCTCCGCGTGAACTGATCGTTCTGCAACTGCCGGTCCCGCTCTGTCAAGTACCGGGCATCGGCAACCCCTTCACGCTCTAACTGGTGCGCATCGTCCTTCGCTTGACGCTCAAGGTTCGCTCCGAGCAGGTATTCCTGAATGCGGTTGTGCGCAAGGTCCTCTTGGAGTTTGGCCTGGTCCATCCCCATCTGTTGAGCGTTCACGTCGTTCTCGTACTCGGCATCCGCCGCCGCTTTCCTTTGGCCCATGTAGCCCGAGTAAGCGTTGTAAATCCCTGAAGGGTCCGCGCCAAGTAGGTGAGCGATCACCGCGCCCAAGCCTACAAGCCCTGCCTCGCCTGGTCTGACTGGACTCGCCTTCTTCTTTACTGGCTTCATGGCCGCGCCGCGATTCTGGCTGGCTTGCTCTCGTTGCTGGAATAAGTTCTGAAGTCCAGTAGGACCATACTGGTTCGTGCTTGGCCCAGCCGTTTGGCCCATCGGACCGAACTCACCGGCAATCGCATCCCCAGGGCTCGGAGGACGAGTGCTTGTCATATTCGGATTGATTCGAGCTAAGATGCTCTCCAAAGGATTGAAAGCAGGTGCGTAAGCCATTAGTACCTCAGATTATCCGGGTCGTCGCGGTAGCTCGTCGGGTAGCCCTGACTTAGAGAAGGGTTACCGCCCCGTCCACCGCCGCCTCCAAACAACGATCTGAAGTCCAGACCCGGGACGACCTGACCCAACACGTTCCCAAGCAGACCGCCGAACATGCCGCCCTGTGCTTCGTTGCGCGCCTTAATGTCCTGAAGGCTTCTCCAAATATCTGTCCACGAGCTTTGGGCTTGCAACATCGGAGCAAGGCCCGGTTGCGACTGGCCTTGACCGATAGCACCCAGTAGCGCCGCAAGGTTCGCACTCTGACCTTCGGGGGAATACTGCTGGTTCGCGAAGTCGGTTGTCGCGCCCCTGGCAGCGTTCACGTTACGCGCTATGTTACCGCCACGGTAGCCGGTACTAAGCCCTCTGGATCGAAGCAAGGCATCCTGTGCCCCTGCCGTGTCGCCTGCGATCCCTGTATTGATACGGCTCTGCCGCGCAATCCGCGCTTCGGTATTGCCGGGATCGTTCGTTGACAGGAATCGGTTAATGAAGGACTGACGTTGAGGTTCTAACTCGCCTGCAAATCGCTGCTGAGATGCAAGCGTGTTCGCACCATTCCTGAGATACGATGGAAGCCAACTATCTTGATTCTTGTCCCATGCTTCAGCCATTGATTCACCTTCATTCGCAAGCCTCCACGCTTAATACGTTATTGTATCCGATTACAGTACGACCTGAAATCTTGGGGGTGCAGAAACGGAAACCCTCGTGAGGGTGCCAATCGTCGGCAATGCCCCGAACGCATGGTCCATACGGTAAGCATTATAGATCGTTGCGTCTCCCGTTGTTGCGGCGCCAACTGTCGGAATCCACGTTCCGTTATAGCCCTGAAAGGCTACGTTGGCGCTCACCGCTACCGCCCACCAGTACGCGGTCCCAGCTACAAGCTGATACGAAATCGTCGAGGAGTCCACGACGGCAACCGCCGCTGTGCTCATATTCCCCGTGTCCACCAATGCCGCTCCAGTTGGGACTCCAACAGAGTCAGCATAGAACCCGCATCGTGCGTTACTGGCAGCGACCGCCGTTGTCACCTGGAAACTGAACTTAGTGACCGTCACCGTCTGCTTACAGATGAAGGGGTAAAGGTACATCTTGTTCGCAGAGTGAGTGCCACCTGCCGTAAGAAGATTCCTATACCCTCCCCAAAAATCGGCAATATCATAAACCGATCCGGAAATCATCAACGGGCATTGCAACCCAGCCGGTACAGCGAAGGTGGAATCGCCGCGAAGGAAGTTAACTGAAGACGCCCCACTTCCAAGCCTTGCAATATCTACGGTCCCAGCAGTGATGACGTTGGCGTTGACGGTGATGCCGGTAACATCACCCGCATCTGAAAGAATCCCTACCGAGCTCTGAATCGTTCCGCCAGAAGCACCGTCGAATCGGACGATGGCGTTGTCAGTAGAAGAAGCGGCCCTTACAACCGGATTGAGCGCCATTAGCGTTGACTCCGCAGGTCTACCCAGCGTCCAATAATTCCGTCAAACAGCCGGGCCTCAAAGGAAGCAAGTCCCGGCGCACCGTCATGCGCGATCATCAAAACGTTCCTGCCTTGCACAACCTGAATCGTCATCTTGTTCGAGGCCACAGCCGCATAGTTCGTAGTCACTCCGTTGAATGTCATAAAGAGATTGTTCCCCGCGTTGAACAGATACGCCTTCACCGAGTAGTCCGTCACCGCATCCCAAGCAATCGTAAACCGTACCGGGTATTGCGTCGTGAACCCAAGCAGTTGCAGGTATCCACTCTCAGTCGGGAAGTCCAACTGCGTCAAGTCAGCCAGAGGATTGTCAAAGCCAGCGTTACTGAACGCAGTCAACGTATCGCCGCGCTCTCCAATCCAATACGGACTACCCACTAACCGGACCTCCGCCGCTCGTATGGAGCACCCCTTCAGCCGTCAACTGCTCCATACGCTCCGCGACCGTCGAACTAATCGAGATTGAGAGCGACCCGGAACGGCCCCAGGCGCTCCCTGTAGGCTCTCCAAAGGTATCCTCCGTCACCCAGCAGGTGTCGCCGCCCGAAGGCAGCACAAACGAACCAGGAAGCGAACCACCACCGGGAACGTATGTGCGATTTGTCACAACCGTAGAGCCACTGGCGAGTCCAACGTAGGACGCCCTTCGTATTTCGAACTCGTTGTACTTCGATCCGGTCATACTCAAACTCCAAGGGGTTAGCGAGAAGTTAATCGCGACCGAGTTGTCGCTGTAAACGCTTGGTGTCTCGTACCGGAACACCTTGAGGTCGCTGGCAAGCATGAGGTTCTGTGAAACACCCGAAGACGAACCCGATCCTACATTCCACTTGGAGAAGAACTGCGCGCTATTCGCCGGGGTGTCCAGTGACTCCCAAGTCTGCTGTAAGATATTCCACACCCACACGTACTTGTTCGTCGTCTGGCCAAACGGAGTCATCGCCATGTAATAGTTGTGGCTGTAAACGACGCCGCAGACGTAAGCTACGTAGTCGCCGGGAATAACGCTGACGATGTTATCAATCCAGTTCTTGCTGATCGAGCGAGGCGGTTCTCCGGCATTCATCTTGCGAACCTGAAGTTCTTGGTCAAGCCAGAAGACAGACCCCATGTATTCTTGCGGGGAGTAAGGAGACAACGTGCCGTGCGGCCCGACATGCTGCACATAAGACAACTCGCTCGTCAAAGTGCCACGGAAGGTATAGCACTGCTGATCGGTCCAGCAGAAATACTGGGACACATGGAAGGTAGAGGTCTGGCTGGCAAGAATACTCTGGCAAATCTCACCGGGGAACCCATTCGCGCTCGGGGATTCTTCCCCTTGATTGGGATCGGCATTGACGCGGAAGGCGAACCCGTTCCCGTCCGCCGAGAAGTAGAGCCCCGGGCCACCCGTAGAATCGCCCTTCGCCATCACGAACAACCGGCCAGACTTGTAGCACATGCCCTTCCCAATCGGGATCGTAATGTGTTGCTCGTCAGGCACCAGCCATTGAATCGTGCCTTGAGGGAAGAACCCGGTAAAGTCCAGTGAGGTCGAGAACAACGTACCCGCCGTGCCTGCACCCGTCCACACTGAAGGGGGGCCACCCCCAAACGTCGCCAGCGTACCCACCCCTGAACTCTGGATGAACTTCGAGTCTTGCACCCTGCGATAGAACCAGCATTCTTGGTTCACACCCCTCGCTACGTCAGTCGCGTTTGCATGCGATGCCTGAACACGTATTTGGTAGAAGGCGAGAGGGCTGACCGGAATGCGCGTAGAGTTGTTCTGAGGGCCACCGATGTCCTTGATGCGCGCTCCAATCGTGTACTCGTATTGGTAAGCCGGGGAGTAGGCTTTCGTGCCCGAGTTGCGACGGGCAACCGCAAACTCCGTGTCGCCCGGGAAGATGCCGCCCGAGAGGCCAAAGGCGTAGATCGTCGCGACGTAAGTCCCCGCCGCCGGGACTGTGCCAACCCAGGAGTGCGACATAGCCTTAAAGGTGGTCATGTCCAGCGAGTCGTCCGCGTTCATCGTGAACACCCACATGTTGAGAGTGCCCTGATTGTTCTTGGCACCCGTCACACTCATCGGAATCGGAAATGGCTCTGCATACAACCCCGTCGTATCGGTCGGGTCCCAAAGCGTGACCGTATGCCCACCCGCATCGTCGTCTATCGTCACCTTGTTGTTGCGGAACCAGTTGTACGCCGGGTTCACATCCATCACCAGGAAGAACTGCTTAGGCTTCGTCACCAAACCGCCAAAGCCATTCGTCATCAGCACCCTCGCAGTGTCCCCTACAAGAAGCCCTGCGACCGTTGCGGTGAAGGTGACGGTATTGTTAGGGGATGCCGCTGTATCGGCCCCTATGAAGCGCCCAGCCTGGTTCACGACGCCAGCCGCAGGAAAGGACGTATTGGCAGGGTCCCCCAAACCGGCGTATCCCGCGAACGTCGCAATCGGATTGGTGCTTGCCGCCTTCTCGTCTGGTGAGATGGATTGGTGGATGGCGTAGTTCGTGCCGTCGTAGACTCTCGGAAGTTCGCTGCCGTTCTGGACGACGATCACGTCCTTTGATGGTTGCTGAGGGTGACGGGTGACCTCGAAGAACACTAACCCGTCATTCGTAAATCGCGTTGCCGCACCTGCCGGGGAATACTTGTTGCCTGCCGCCCCAGCTTGAGAGACTTCAGCCCACGTCGCGCACCCGTCCGTGCTGACAAACACCTTCGTCGTTGTGTCTCTTACGGCGCCCATATGCACCGTCACCTGAGTCGTCCCGTCGAAACTCAGGACGAACGTCTTAAAGCCTCTCGGGGAACCCGTGCCGCCGTTGATCGTGCCTAACTGTGCGCCGTAGCCGAGCCGCTTAGTAGGAACTCCGGTATCCGCCCAACGAGAATTGAGGATTTGCTTGTACTGCCCGTTCGACAACGCCGCCCCGATGTATTGAGGGCGTAGTCCCCGGATCGGATTCTCGACCGGATGGAATACAACGATTTCGGTTTCGGTTGCCACGTCGTATTATGACTTAGACGGTAGGGGCGACCCGCGGGAGGCTGGTGGAGCAACCCATAATCACCCCTATCGTCGGCCAGGGAAAATGCCGTTTGTCATCCAAGACGGCGAGAGCCTGAAGTTCACCTGCTTAGACTTGTTCTGCCAATAGCGTTGCGTCTTCGCCATCTCATTCTCATAGTCCTGCACTCTGGAGGCATACATCGCCACGTCGTGCTTCCTCGCCCACTCCTTGAGGATCGCCGTCTCGTAGATAAGCGTGTTCTCCACGTCGTCGTAGATCGTATCGGTAAGAATAAGGTCCGTGTTGATGTCGTCGAACAACTGAATCTGAGGGTAACCCGTGACAACATCGGTGTCCACATTGGGAGTTGGCACAACCCTGATCTGAGGTCTGCCCGTGTTGTCGTTCTCCAACATAATCCAGATCGGACGACCAAGCCCCATCTGTCTCCAATACGGCATGTCGAAGTCCAGCTTGTCCTTGCTCGTAAAGATCAGGTTCGTAATGTCCGTCTCTGACGCGGCATACCTCGCACTCTGAATGCGCGTAGCGGCAGCGGCATACAGATAGTTGGCAGTCCCGTTAGCGACGCTAATCGTATTGGCGCTCTGAACCAGAGGCACCATAGACAGCACAGAGCGACGCACCGTATTAAGATAGCCAAGCGCCCTTGCACTGGACATGGTAGGATACGTCTCCCTCGCATTGTCTATGATGGACTGCACTGTGTACGGCATTACTTATTCCACACAACCCTTGTGCGCTTCGTCGAGCGCGGACCAAACAACTGAGTCGCTACGTCATCCCCGAAGTAGATGCCGTCCACGTTGATGATACGATGGCCCGGATAGTAGTTACCCGTGACCGAGCAATAGTTCCCTTGATGACCGTCCATGATCGAATACGGCTTAATCGCAATCCGCTGAGGCTCATTCGGGGACTCCTGGAAATACGTGAAGTGACCCGTCACCCGACGAGTCAAGTTGAACGTAATGTCCTGGTTGATGCAGTTCCCAAGAATGGAGGCCGGGATGACGCTCATTGCTTGCACACCTGATGGATCGCCGTCTGCATGAGACTCGCAACGACCGCTTCTCGGATACGATCTCGCTCCATGTCCGTCGCCATCGTCCCCCTCTGAATGAACAATCCCTTCGCAATTTCATCCGTCGCATCACTTGCCACATCCTTGAATACCCGATTGTCCACACGGCCCGTACAGCACACCTTGTAGACGTTGCA
>ERZ869921.601-NODE-601-length-20017-cov-5.927612_pt1 | contig 20017 bp, 17 predicted proteins | sample MGYA00579310_ERZ869921 | MGnify/ENA primary metagenome ERZ869921 (study PRJEB32216, sample SAMN09231816) | wastewater metagenome | place: USA: Maryland | collected 2016-06-21 | study: EMG produced TPA metagenomics assembly of the PRJNA472060 data set (Reclaimed...
ATAGTGGCTGCCCCATCAGACTGGTTGTTTGTTCTTTCAGTATCTCGTGCTCTATTTGCGTTATCGTTTGCTGTGTCTTGTGGCTTTGGATCAAACGGCTCGTTTCCTCCTTCAATCTGAGGAAGACCAAGAAGTTCTCTACCCTCATTGGGCAGCATGACCTGTGTCTTAACAAGTCTTTCAATAATCTGTGACTGAGCGATTTCATCTGTAAGTGTAAGTTCATTAAACTTAAACTCAAGAATATCTGTTTTTTCCTTTACTATTTTGTTGATCATCTTTTCAAGATTTCTTTGTGCTGGTCTTGCGACCTGCTCTTTAAATGTGCGATCTTGTGAAAGTGCTGCTGCGATTGCAGATGAATCAGATCCACCAATTTTAGAAAGTGGCACTTGGTGTGCAACAAGGATGTCATCACGGTTTTGCTTTCTGTATTCTTTAAAAGACGCTTCCTGAATTCCATTTTCAACAGGGTCCATCTTAAACTCTACCTTGTTTGTATCAGAGTCTCCTGGTAGAGGTATGTAGAGTGTTCTATGGTTTTGACCCTTAAGCCCTGTTTGAAGAAATCTAAACATCTTATCTTCTGCTTCTGCAGATAACTTTGCTCCCTTAAGAGTTACAACATATCTTGGTGTTGCTTTGTTCTGGAAGTAATCGATATTGTATTGTGATGCAAGTTGATCGCCATGAAGAGATCCAATTGCTGACATAATATCTGGAACACCATAAAAAGTGTTAAGAGGTGAATATTCTTTGAAGTGAATAATCTCATTTGGTCTTGCATCTGTTCCAAGTGGATTTGCATTAGTTGCTCCAAAGTTTCTGAAGTAAACTACCTTGTTTGCAATGACCTGAACGAATCCATCTCGCAGTCTGCGAACACGCATTGTAGTTGATGGAATATGACCAACATAGCCAATATCACCACGAACTGTTCTACCTATTTCAAGGTATCCGTTTCCTGTTGCCTGCAAATCAGTAAAAACCTTTTCCATTGTAGTTGTGAATGAGTCTTCTGTATTTAATGACTCAAGCCAATCTGTTAGTTCAATCTTTGCTCTTTCAATTCTCTTTCGTGCGTTCTCTGCAGTCTTTGGCTCTGATGCCTCCAACTTTAGCATGGTTCTTTTTGATACCTTGAACTCATAGCCAAGTCCAACAATGTTTTCTACCTTAGCATCAATTGCTGCGTGATTGGCAAATGATGTATCATAAAAACTTGCAAGTTCGTAAAGGTTCCATGGTGGAGTAATTACATCAAAGAGTCCGTATGCATTTCTAAACACAGTTCCTGAATTAATTTCTTTGGACTTTGCCCCGTCACGACCTGTGCTTTCTGCTCTTGAACTATCCATGTATGCCTGTGTTGCTTCTCCTTTTATAATGCGAGATGTTCTTCTCTTAAAGTTAGCATCAAGGCCGCTTAAATCTTTTATAACATCCCAACTTTGATTAAAGGGATCTTGCTTTGCAAATGTATCATCTTCTGGCAACAGGCTATCTGTCTTTGCACGAATAACAAAATCTTTTTCTTCTGACATTAGTCATCACTTCCATACTTTGCAATAGTATCCTTGGCTGCTTGTACTGCACCAAGATCATTCATAGAAGGGATAAGTCCCTCTGCAAGTCTTTGCTTTTGTTCAGAGTATTCTTCTTCTGATATTCTAGTTAGTCCTGGAACGAAGATACATTCTCCGTCTCCTTCATCCCCGTAATATTTTGCTGCCTCTTTAAGTTTAGAGATCTGTAGGATGTCACCTTTCATTGATTCAATGTTTAAAACAGAACCAGTTCCATCTGTAAACCATTTTCCGTTAGCCTTTTTATAAACGTATAGGCCCCAATCATAGTGCTTTTCTATGATTTTTGCACGTGACTCGCCCACTTGCCCCTTCATTTTAGGTAGTGGCTTCTTCTTTTTACGTGGATCTTGCATATTCATATACTAAAGTATACCACATTAGACTGCATCAGAGGTTATTTGTTTCGAAGTTATACCCTTATATACGGTATACTCGTATCCGTTAACCGTAAGAACCTTGTCAGTATCAATAATAATCTTATTAGTTCCAGTATAACTCTTATAAACTGTTGAAGGATCTATACCGTAATAACTTGTAGACGAAAGAATGAGTACTCCGTCCCAAACAGATGGGGATGTTTTCCAGTAGTCCCACTCAAGAGTGAGGGGGATTGCATATTTTACTGCGAACCAAGGACGAACGTCAACCTTTTGTACCTCTTGAAGGTTTGTAGACTGATAATAAGAAATTGTGTTAAAGGTTATTGGTCCATTCAAATTAATAGATCCAACTCTAGAACTAAAGTCTAAAAGGTTTGGAAAAGACACACCCAAGAATCCCCACTCTTTTATTGTTATAACTGGCTCTTTTACAAGTTTTCCATTCCAATAAAATCCAATTCCATCTTCTAGCCTTCCAGTCTTAACATTAACTGCATAAATTTTTGCCCTTTCGCCACTAGGATGAATGGCAACCATATAAAATTTTATGTGCGTATTCTTTGATTGAATTTCAAATATCTCTGTTGATGCATACGGGAATGCGTCTTGATCATATCTTATTGCTGCTTGCATTGCCATAACTTTGTAGTTATTGGACATCTCTTTATTGATTGGAATTGACAAACCACGATTTACCATAGGATCAGTCTGTCCCTTTAGTTCTATTCCAGTATATCTTGTTAAATATAAATAGGGAGAACTACCTTTATAAATTGTAAAAGGATTTCTTTCTTTATAATCATAATAAAATCCAGCCTTTTTATATGGATAGATTTCATTACCAAACCTTGTTCCAATTGGGTTAGGAGATGTTGAATTAAACGCTTGAGAGGCATATTCGAGATTTCTTATTTTGACCCTGTTGTTAATAACTCCTTTAACATTAAAGTCAAGATGGGTGACCAAAGCAAGGTCTAAAACTCTAACATCTCTTGGTGGGTAAAGAATCATGTTATTTACCACCTCATACTTGGTATTGATCCAGTTGTCTCCTGGAGAAACGATAGAGTCGTTAGAAGGCTTTTCTATGTTAACAAAGTTTGACTCAGAAAGATTTGCTCCATTTTCTATATACTGAAATGTTACATAAGACTTTACTAAAGACTTTGATGTGTCGTACTTGTAATTTTTATATGCTCTATTTTTTAAATCATTGTAGTCTAAATAACCAGTAAACAATTGATTGTCTAAAGATTCATAAGTTCTTTGAACTGGCATTCCGTATTCGTCTGATAACTCTTTGTAAGTCCACTCTCCAGTTTGCTCTTCTTCTACAAAAATAGATGGCGCTGGGTAATTAATATTAAACTGAATTAGATCTAGATCGTAGTAAGAACCCTTTTTCTCATCTTCAACATACTGAGCAAAATATGTTAATGGGATATAGTCTTCCCAGTACCCTTGAATATCAATGTCAAGTGCATATCTCTCAAAGTATGTTGATGGAGACAGTGTGTAACTTGCTGTGTGTGACTGAAAATTATCTATTGGGTAAGAGTCTACACTTCCTGAATCAACTATCTGATCCCATTCTGCACTATTGCTTCCAAAGTAGTCGTCGGTAGAATTGTATTCAACGTCTGGTGTGTTTAGATATAAATCAAATACATTCTCATCATTTACGGGAATGCCTCTTTCGTTAAATAGGTACTCAATTTTTTTGTGATTTCTTGCTGTGCATAATCCGACCTTATAGATTTTACCAGTAAAGGTTTGAGTTAAGTCTGATCTACCACCTATGTAAAACTTTAAAGTATTTATGTTTCCAAAAAATGATGCTACATTTCCTCCAAAATAACTAGATACTTTGTCTATGTCTAGTCCAGCAGAAAACATTTCCTCTAATGCTATACCTGTAAATGGGTCTTCGCCTGACCAGGAAAATTTTGCAAGAATTTCTTCTGATGTTCCGTATCTTAACTTGTAGAAGATGTCTTTATTTTGTGTAGATATCTCAAAGTAGTCTGATGAATTTTCAGACTCAATCCTAAAAAGAATCTGACTATTTTCTGGCTCTTCTAAAAATCTAAAAGAACCATAAAAGGATCTAACTCTTTGATTTAAAAAATTTAAGTTGTCAAAATACATATATCCGCTTTCAACAGAATCAAAAGAAAAGAACATGTCATCTTCTTGCTGAATTTCCTGAAGATTAGAGTATAGGTCTTCTATATTTGAAGATCCCAAGACTATTTCTGGAAGTTGATAGTCTGGGGTGCAAAGTAGATTGCTTTCAACACTAAGGTTATCGATAACTCCCTGGCTCCACTTGCCGATGTTTGGATAAGAGTAGTTATTCGTGTAATCTGCAAAAGGATAGTCTATGTACAGTGATGACCCACTATATGCTTGGTTGATTCCTTCTGGAAACTCAACACCTTGACCATAAACAAATCTCTTTTTTGCAAGAATAACTGGTACCTGATAAGTGTATATTGCAACACAGTCAATCTCGATTGGAGAAACATCTGTGTATGCATAAAATCCTATCCAGTCTTGATCTTTTAAAGAAGAACTGATCTTTGCAGGAAAAGAAAGTTCAGAACTAATATAGTTTAAAGATATAACTTCTTCTCCATTAATAAGCAATGAGGAGTTGTTTTCTGAAAAACGAATATGTATGAGCATGGGCCTTGTCCACTCTCCAACATAGTACGAGCCAGAATTTTCTCCAATCTTTAAAATAATAAATGGACCTTCAACATATATTCCGTCTGTAGAAGCAATTGGACCGATAATTCGTTTCTTTGTAATTGAATCTGAGTTTATTCTTATCCATGCTTCTAAGGTGTATTCTTTGTACTGCCCCGCTTCAGATAAAAATCCAAGTCCTGGAACTATCAAAGATGGCATACCTGTATTCGGCAAAAGTTTTGTTAGGCTCGATGCTCCATAAACAAGAGGAATTCCAGTATTTTTTGCCATAAGACTATTATCTTTAACCATATAGTAGGCCTTGTTTTCCTGAAGACCATATGCGTCTGCCTCAATAGCAAAAGACTGAGGCAAAGCAATATTTGAAGGAAGCAATACTTTCTCAACTCCAAGAGATGATGAGTTAAACTCTTCACACCACTGTCCTGCGGTAATTCCATTTATTAAAAATTCATAGTCATCTACTGTGGATGCTCCACCAATATAGTTAATTTTTATTACAATTCTAAACTCTGTATTGTCTTCTGGAATATCAAATGTTTCTGATATAAAAAACCATCTATTCTGAACAGAACTTGTGTAAGACTTTAATCTTTGGATTGTACTTCCAGATGTAGTGTCATAATATTCATAACCTATTTCAAAACTAGATCCATACGCACTTATAGAGTTAAAGAATGCACCTATAGAAAATGTTGATAAGTCTTTATTTAAAGTTGAAAAGTTGATTAAGTCATTACTTATGCAAACTATTTGCCCAAAGTCTTCTTCTGTAAGTATTCCAGTTATTTTACTAGTTTGACTTTCTGGGAATGGCTCATCATAAGTTGAATATACACTTGAAGAACCATTGGTTATTGTCCATAGGTTTAGATTTCGGTCTGACTCTTCTATCAAACTTATATAGTCAGCCTTATCATCCAGAGACCACAAAGCAATTGGGTGTTCTGCGTATATTTTTTCTGCATACAGATTAGATGGATTAGACATTATAAGTCTATTTTACCATAGAAGACTACTTGTTTATTTTAATTTCGCAGTAGTCTGTTGTGCAGTATGCTTCACCTTGAGCCTCAAGATTATCTACGCCGTCGTAGATTGCCCCAAAGTCAATATGCTTCAACTTGCCAATATATGACTCATACTGTTCCTCAGTAATCTGAGTGTATGGCTGCTGAGGATAAACCGTGTTTCCCATTGGAAGGAATGAAACTGCCTTTAGTTGTCCCTCATACATGTGAAGTGCTGGAACAACATGCTTTGACTCTGTTTCCTTGTCAAATGAAAGAGTCACAGAAACTCCATTATCAGACCAGTACTTCTGAGCAGTTGCAGCAAGTGCAATCTTCTCAAACAGTGTTACATCCTTTTCAGATCGTGGATGACCTGACTTGATTGGGAAGTAAACTACTGATGTATTTGCTGATACTACGTCATCTTCAATTGTGTACCCCGCTGCTTTGAACAGGTGCATCATTGGATCTGTATTTCCAAATCGAACTGCACGAAGGAAGAAGTTTCCTCCAGGTCCCCAGTGAACTCCAGGAGTTGCACCAGAAAGAATTGAAACTGATCCTGATGGCTTAACTGTTGTTACACGAATTGATTCACGAACACATAGCCATTCTGAGTACTGGTGATCATAGTGACGGATCTTTTGATATCCCTCGTCCATCCACTCACGAACAATTGGCAAACCCTTTTGGTCTGCAAATGATGCAATACCTGTAAGAGATGTACCAATACGACGGTTGCGTTGCATGATACCGTTTGTTTGTGGCCAGTGAGTTGGAACAAGTGTTACGGTCTTTCCATAAAGGTATGCAAACTTCAGGGTACGCAGGAAGTCCTCCTTAGACTCATGACGATTCAAGTGCACTTCTACAAGTGTACATAGTTCGTATGATTCCAATGGCTGCTCCGCACATGGGTTAAATCCCATCACACGATAATCCTTACCGTCTGGCGCATCCTTTAGTCGTCCATAATTACGAGCAACATCAAGCCAGATAAAACCTGGTTCTCCGTTTTCTGTAATTAAATCTACATAGTCTTCGTACTTTGTTCCCACTTCTGCTGAAATAGAATTATTAGACATCCAAGCCCAACCTGGATTCTCTGGATCAAATGAGTTGCGCTCTGGGAATAGTTCTGAATTCTTTAGATTCATAAATGTTTCATCCCCTGCATTACCAAGTGCTAGTGTTGCTGATCTACGAACATTTCCTGACACAACGCATGTACCAATTAGGTTTACCAAGTCCACGATGGCACGAGAATCTAGTGTTTCTCCGCCTCTGGAGCCGATTACACGGTCTATCTGGTCGTGCAACTTGATAAGAGGTGCAGGTCCTGATGCAACGCCTCCAAAGCCCTTAATAGGTGCTCCAAGAGGTCTGATCAAATCATAGTTAAACTTCTGGATACTCTGGTTTGGTCTTAGGTAAGAGTTGATAAGTAGTCGTACTGACTCTACCCAGCCTTCACGAGTGTCTGGGATTTCAAAGATCTGCTCTGGCTCACTTGGGGCATAGATTGCAAAATTCTTATCCTGTCCCACTGTATCAAACCCTACACCAATACCAAGCATCAATGCATCCATAACCCAAGCAAATAGGGCTCCTGGATCATTCTTATCAAGGTCCTTGGTAGACACCATTGCACAGTTTTGTAGTGCTGCTGAGTTTTTCTTCTCCATAGTCATAGGAGTTCCAAATGCCCACATGCCTCGTCCTGGTGGTGTCCACTTTAATTCAAACATTCTTTGGAATGCTTCTTGTGCAGACTTCTGAGCCTTGTAGTCATTCCATGGCAAACGGTTTTCTTTAGCATGATTCTTTTGAACTGAATACATACCCTCAATTACACGACGACAAACTTCATGCCAACGCTCTTTGGTTCCATCCTCCTTCATGCGAGAATAAGTACGAATGAAGGTAATTTCTCCAAGTGAATTTTCTGCTGCATCTTTAAATCCAAATGGGCTTTCTACATTTTTGTACTTTTCTACAAAGTCTTCTGGAAGCCTAAAACTAAAAAAATCTGACATGTGTTTCGTCCTTTCAAAAACGGAATAGTTATAAGTATAGCAGAGTTTTGTAAAAAGTAAAACTCTCCCTAAAGTTGTTGTTTATGGTTTTAAAGAGTATTCCATTTAAAGAATGGCCTGTATGTTTCTAGGTCAATTACGTTTGGATCTACCCACCAGTCTTCATGCATTTCTCTCACTACTAGGGAATAGCCTAAAGAGTCTAGGATCTCTCTTTGAGCATCTCTCATTGCAGTGTTTCTCCAATACATGTTTGAGTCATGCTCAAATGTTATAACCGAAAATCTGTACTTATTAAGTGGCACAGATATCAATCCGTGCAAGGATAAATAAGCATTTCCAGATGGTCTTCCATTAAGTTGATATCCAGAATCAATATCAACCTGTAAATAGTCTATCTGATTTGGAAAGTTGTTTTCTTCAAAATATCGAATATAATCAAACTTTGTCGCATCTCCAAGAATACAAGGATTTTTTCTATTTTCTGAAACTTCCTTGTGTAGTTCTGGCACTATTTCAAACGAAACACCTTTCCAGTCAAACTCGTTCTCAAGTCTGTATGTATTGCTTCCGTTGACAGAATGAGCAGCACCAAGTTCAACATAATAGCCACCCTTTTTCTTATTTAAAACATTTAGAACAAATTCTTCTTGATCGCTACGTTCTTGATGATATAAAGGCATACTAGTGAATCCAGTGCTGTGGGACCATTATCTTCTCACCGCTTTTAACTAAGTGTGCTGTGTGGTGATAAGGTGGTGATGGTGGGAAGACAATAATGCTTCCTGCCTTTGGCTTAACTGCAAAGTGATAAGCAGAGGGGTCTGCCTTTGCAAAATCTGAATCTGGAGTTGGACCCTGAATAGGACCCTTTGGATCTCTAATTGTAAAAGAAATTTCTCCGCCTTCGTAATCATCATTTAGGTACATAACAAAAGAAACCTTCAATCTTTCATCTCCTTCTTGCTGATCAAAGTGGGCACCCATAAATGTTCCAGCCATGTACTTCTTAATTGGGTACATTGGGAATAATTTTGGTTCATCTGTGATTCCATGTGCTGCTGCATAATCTCTTGCTACATCATCAAATGCCTTCTGAAGAGTTGAGTAAATATATGCATTCTTTTCATCTGACGGGTCTGCTTCGGAGATACTCTTGTCTGTTCCATAGACATACTCTTGTCCACTACATGCCATCCATTCGCCCCAAGGGTCCTTATTGTCGTTTTCAATTGCCTCAACAAGTTTCTTTGGGTCATCAATTACATCTGTGTAATAGTAAACCTTTTCTTCAAGTATTTCTCTGTTCATTGTTTCTCCTTTTAGTATTTATTATTTTTGTAAAAATCTTTAAGTTTAATAAAACCAACAATCACATACCTAATTGGTCCTTCTGCTACATGCATAACTCCGTGCTCGTACTCTTCGTTTCCTGGGAAAAGCAAAAGAGATCCTGGCTTTGGAACAGGTTCTACTCCTGGCTTATTCTTAAAAAATAGTCTTCCCTCTTTGTAGTCATCATTCAAATAAAGAATTGCTGCATATCTTACTGATGGGTCTGTGTGTTGATCTGTGTGGCTTTTTAACTCAACGCCAGGCTGCATTCTTTGAAGTGTTGCAAACCCAGCAAGAACTAAATCTTCATTTGCTATTGTTATTAAGTCTTGAAGTCTTTTGTGTATTGTATTTGATAGTGGAAGATGGCCAATATCCAAGTTCTTGTCATACCAGTTATGAGTTATTTCATATTTACCTTCAGCAACAAGATTTTCAACATCGTCTCTTCCGAACTTTTCCATGCAGAAATTCTTTAGGCTTTGCTTATACTCAACTGACCAGTCTTCATCTACTGTACCATTAATCAAGTTAAGGATTTCTTCTAGTTCCTCTTTTAGCAAAAAGTTTTCAACCATTATAAGTTCGCCCTCAATGATCTGAGGATTAAACCCAGCGTCATCAAGTTCTTTCTTTAAAAATACATCCATTTTATAACTCCTCTACTTTATATTTATTGCCTTCAGAGTCTATTTTATACCCTTGTTTTAAAAGTTCTTGCCATTCTGCTCTTTCGATTTCCTGCTTCTCTCTTGTTAACTTCATCTCTGCTGCCCAGGCATCTCTAAGTTCTTGAGGGTATGCAGACTCTTCCCTATCATCCCAGAATGAACCTATGGTGTATCTAACTCCACTGGTGATTAGAGATACCTCATGCATATTGTTAAATCCCCCGTCAAAAACGGCAAGCATACCAACCTCTGGCTTTATCTCTATATTTTGATCTGGGAACCTTAGCAGTCCTCCCTCAAAATCATCATTAAGGTACAGGAAGCCAGCATATCTGCTTCTAGTAAATGCTCCTGAATTTCCATGCTCGTCTGTATTATCAGAGTGCACTCTTGCATATGCTCCTGGCTCCCACTTTTGAGTATGGTATCCAATTTTAGAAATTATCTTTGGGTCTAAGTCATGAACTGATGCAATAGCCTCTGGCATTTTATTTTCAATATCTGAAAATATAGTTCCAGGCAATCCAGCATCAAGAACTTCCTTATCGTTGTCTTGTGGAAGAACAGAGGAGTATGATTCATAAAAAGAAATAGGCATCCATGAAATCTTTCCAGTCTCCGCCTGTGCATCTAATGCCGTTATCATTTTTTTACATTCTTCAGCAGTAATAAAATTCTTATACACAACAATATCTTTAGTGATTCTTTCTTTATTATTTAAATTCATCTTACTCTAACTCCTTCTGGTATCTCAAATCTATTTGGTATTGTCTGAACATACTCCTGCATAATATCATTTTGCATTGCAGCCCACTTTTCTTTACCAAACTCTTTTTCTTTTTCAAACCACTCATTACTTCCTACGCTAAACTTTCTCCAGTACATTCTAGAAAAATACTTTTCATTTCCAGAAGATGGAAATACCCCATGCAAATAAACAGTATTGTCTTTTGTTAATATTTCTGGATGTCCTGATGGAAATAATAGCCAGTCTCCAGCCTTTGGCTTATATTTAATAAGTTCTCCACTTACAAAAAAATCAATCTCTCCGCCATCATAGTCATCATTAAAATATGCATTTACTGTTATTCCAAACTTATAGCCTGGGCTATGAATTGGCTCTCTGATAAAGTCAGAGTGATATGTCATAGACATTGAGTCAGTTATATCTTTATGGTATTTGCATATAGATGGACCATATGTTTGCCAAAGTGGAACTGTTTCTCCGTGATAAGTTTCTATGGTTTCGCTTTTGTCAAAATTAAACTCTTTGCCATATCTAGATAGGTAGTCTTCTGTAACCTTGTCAAACCCTTCTGCAAGTTGCAAAAGAAAATATTTCTGGTCTTCTTGATCTTTACTGTTTGTTTTTATGTTTTTTATATTTTCAACTGTAAACTCTTTGTTAAAGTCTTTGATTGTTACATTTATATACTGACCAAAGTGTGACCACTGACTCCACTCGCCCAATATTCTGTCTTCTTTGTTTTCTGAAGAATCTTTAAGTATGTTATACATTTTTTCTTCATCACTGAATACGTTTCTGTAAACTAAAATATTTGGGTATATTTCAACTACTTCTATGCCTTTTCCTGTCATGGCTGTCTGTCTCCAGTATGCTTAGTTATTTCCCAAAAAAATGGGCATGTAAATCTTAGGCCACTTTTAACTTCTGTAACTCCATGAATATAATTTTTGTCTCCTGGGAAAAAGTATGCTGATCCCTTCTTGGGTTTAAACTGTACTCCCTGCAATGGGAAATATAACTCTCCACCCTCATAATCATCATTCAAATAAAATAAACTAGAAATATCATAATTTGGAAAGTCATTAGGGGTTCCTGCATCTGGCCCTTCGTGAAGTTCTTTGTCTGCGTGAGGTCTTTGAAACTGTCCTGGAAGCCATTTAACAATTGTTGTTCCTGTGGGTTCAACCTCTACCTGATAAAACTCCTCGATAATTGGTCTTAGTCTTTGAAATAGTCCTGCAATTACTGGAGATATTGAAGGATCATTCTTATCAAGTGTTGGTTGAGTTGCTACTCTATCTTTCCAATAATCTGAATCATAGACTACTGTTCCATTTTCATTTACATGGCTCTGAGTTACATCCCAAATGGTTAAAGATTTTGCAGCCTTCTCTAAAAAGGCCATCTCTTCTTCTGTCATAAAGTTTTCTAACTCAACAATCATATCCTTGCTATCGCCAAACCAGCCTGATGGTGTCATTGATGGCTTTCTAACTACAACGGAAGCATTCATATTGTCCATAACTTGATTATATCATAGGCTTTCTAGCCTATAAATTCCTTTCTATCTCTAGTTGCTTTAAAAATCTGTCTGGATCAAATCTCCAATTATCTTTTGCAAAAGATGTGACAATTTTCATACACATGTCCTCATAGTCTTCTTTATTTAGTTTATCTTTAACAGAATGCAAGGCCTCAACTGTATCAATGTAGTTTTGTCTAACAAATGATGGATCTCCTGCATGATTTCTTTTTAATACCTTTGTGGTAATAAGTCCTGAAGGCTGATAAAGAGAAACTGTTAGATAGTTTTTTGCAAAGCCAGCATCCTGGTACATTTCATATCCTTCAATGGCTTGCTCGACATTATCAAAAGAAATTATTGACCTTACTGGAGATTCTCCATCCCTAGATACCGTTATCATATAGTGACTAACTAATCCTTGCTTGGCATTTTCTATATAGGAATTAACAATTTCCTCATGCTCTGCTTTTAGTTCTCCCATTATAAGCCCTGCGATGTTTCATCTTTTACTGTCAGCCTTAAAGTTTTTACTTCATGAGAGCCAAGAGATTCCTGTTTTTCATTTACAGCATTTCTGTACCAGTCTGTCCATTCTCCAGAAGAGTTTAGGGCTTGCGCTGCTGCTCCATAGGATATGTTAGCATCTATTCTTTTTCTATCTTCATCTTTATAGTCAACTATAGTTATCTCTGTATTGTTTAACTCTGTAAGTGAAATAGGAATTAATGTTGCTATAGGGGTTCCCGCCTTAATCACCACTCTTTTGTTTGCTACCTTTGCTTTGATTGCAAGAGGGATTGGATTATCATAAAAAGATGTGCTTATAAGAGAAGACATTGTTTCAAACTCATCATTAAAATAGTTTACAGGATTAATTGTAAAGATGCTTATATTCTTTTCTGTTTTAAAAACTAGCCCAGTTTCAAGACTTACGGATGACTGTCCTCTACCAGAATATGCATTAGTTGGATTAAATATTTCAACGTGAATTGAACTTTGATCATTTACTCCATCCCAGATAAACTCTATGTCTTCTTTGCAAAAAAGATTGTAGCCAATTACATTTGCTTGAGTAACTGGGAAACACCTATACGCATGGTTTTCTGATGTTTGATCCATCCATTCTCTTTTTATAGACATTGGAGAAATGTCAAAAAGAGCACCAGGAGTTCTCTCAACTGTTATATTGTACATTAGTCAGAATCTGCACTATACATCTCAGGGGTATGGAACTTTTTGCTATAGTCTAGCATAGTTACAATAGAATACTTTGTTCCAGATGTCACAGGCATTGCTTGATGAGGATACATAAAGTTTGATGGAAAAATAAAAAGATCTCCTGCTTCTGGCTTAACCTTTAGATTTTGAAGTCTAAAAAAGAGTTCTCCACCCTCGTAATCATCGTTTGGATAGGCTACCAAGGACACTGTGCAATTATAAGAAAAACCATGATCGTGATGCTCTTTAAAGTGCTGTCCTGGTCCATACTTAATAAAGTTAAATGCTTCCCAATATTGCAAGTTATTAATATTAAACATTCTTGAGTAATCTTGCACAACTGGAAGTTTTACATCGTATAGGTCTTGCCATAAAGATTGTAGGTTTAAACCAACGGGACTCTTATCGTGCTCTATATCTGTCTTTTTATATTTAAAATCATTACAGTCTCTGTACTCTGGCATTAGTTGCTGATACCCAACATATGCTGGCTGCCAAGCATAACCAGTAGTGTCTCCCTCTGGCTTTAAGTTAGACTCAATTCTATTAATGACATCTATCTCTTTCTTGATGACACCCTTGTAACAAAATATACCATTGCCAAGGTCTTTTTTCTCTGTCCATGTTTGCATAATGTTTTCCTATCTATACTCTCGTCTTGACCATACTTTATTCTTATATACCCCGCCATCTGGCTGGCGATAAAAGTTTGCGTTATCTACCATTTTACCATACATATCTGATTGACTTAAAATATCTATTTCGTGCTCCCAGTTTTCTCTTTTAAAAGGAAGTACCTGAAGATACGGAGTTCCTGCTGGGATTGTTCCTTCCCATCCATCTGCAACAAAGAATGGAAAACTACCAAGAAGATGAACCTTGTCAGAATCAACAATCCCTGTTGTATTTAAAAATGGTAGATCGAATCTATTCATTGGTGTCATAAACAATGCGCTATATCCCTCTGGCAGTTCTAACCCCCAATCTATAGACCAAGCAAAGTGGTGTTTATAGTATCCACGTGGGTGCTCAAATTGTGGCATTGGTGGTCTTTGTGTACAGAAGTCCTGATATTTTGCTTCTTCAACTTTTACATTAATTATTCCCTGAGCATTTTTAAAAAACGTTAAGTCACAAGGAGTTTTGAACACGTACCCTGTTGAGAAGGCATCCATAATTGCAGGACAGGCTTTCCATGTTGGAATCTTTCCATAGTCGTCAGTAGTACCTTCTTTTGGAAATGGACAAACCTCTTTTGGTGCTTTATAGTATTCTCCATTTGGCATTTTTGCAAACCTATCTGCATTTTTATACCAATCTGGTATTACACTCTGAGTTGGAGAAGGAACTGACTTGCTGTCTTTGTTTAGCCAAGGTCTAAAAGATCTAAATATAGCCAGGTTAGGCTTTGCATTCACTACTTATGACCTAATTCATTTATGTCTGTCATTACAACAACACAGTACTTTGTTCCTGACTCCATTGGAAGAGACGCATGCTCATAAATATAGTTTGATGGGAATACTGCAATGTCTCCTACCTTTGGCTTATATACTAGGTTATCTAGTCTTGGAAACTTCAGGTCTCCACCTTCGTAATCATCATTTATATATATAACAGCAGAAACTGTGCAGTTGTATGCTGGACCATGATCAGCATGGATATTAAAGTGGGTTCCAGCACCCTCATACTTTACAAAGTTGAAAGCCTCATAATATACAACATTAATTCCCCAGTATTTAGCATAGTCATCTATGCAGTATTTTAGTTTTTGATAAATCTCTTCGTGAAGATCTATCAACTCAGCATTTGTATGATCTCTTGGACCAAGATTTTCTTGCTTATATTTGAAGTCAACACAATCTCTTGCCTTTTTAATTGGGTTTGGAGAATTTGTTACTGTTGCTTCAGACCATTTAAATCTTATATCCCCTGCAAGATTTGACTCAAGAATATTAATATATCTGTTGGCATCTTCTAAAGAAAAAGTATTTTGGTAAACATGTAGCCCTAAACCTAGATTTTTAACAGAAACATTATTATCTAAAAATCTTTCTGGAACTCTGTTTGATGCTGTTTCAGATCTATCTTTTGTAAACCATGGGTTTGCATTTTCGTCATATATTGACATATTTATTCCTATCTTTATAAAACCTGCCTAAATAAAAGTATACCACACCAATATTCTGATGTGGTATACCTTATTTAGTTTTTATATCACGTTACTCTTGGTGCTAATGGTCCTCCGAACCTAGGGAAGAACGGCGGTGCCACTGGTGGCGGTGCGAACCCTGGGAAGAACGGTGGGAAGAACGGGAAGAACGGGAAGAACGGGAAGAACGGTGGGAAGAACGGGAAGAACGGTGGGAAGAACGGCGGGAAGAATGGGAAAAACGGTGGGAAGAACGGCGGGAAGAATGGTGCAATAGTGGTTACGTTATTAGATGCAGGTGATGCCAATGATGAACCATTTGCATTTCGTGCTGTAACTGTATATGTCTGAGCAGTATTTGCTTCTTGAGGAATTGTTGCAGATGTTCCTGCGACAGTTCCAGTTTTTCCATCAGAAGATGACCAGGTGTAATCAATAATAGAACTGCCACCATTGTTAGGTGCAGTCCATGTAAGTGTGTCCTGGTTAACTCCAGCCGTTGCAGTCGGTGCACTTGGTGTCGCTGGAACGGTTGTTACTGTTACTGCAGCAGAGGCATCGGATGCTTGGGAAGTTCCAGCAGCATTTGTTGCTGTTACTGTAAATGTTGGTGTTGCTGATGAAGCAATTCCAGTTACAGTAATTGGAGAAGATGATCCTGTTGCTGTCTGTCCTGTGCTTGCTGTTACTGTAAAGGAGGTAGCAGCAGGTGAGAGTGCTGGTAGGCTGAAGGATACAGAAACTGCACCGTCATTGAAGGCACGTCCTGTTCCTACGTTTGTTCCTGCAACGCTTACTGGCTTTAATGGTTCCAAGAAGTCATTTGACGCTTGGGACTTTCTACCTGATTTCTTACCTGCTGCCATATTAATCTCCTATTTTCTTATTGAATTTTGTATTACGCTGTCAAGTCGCCGTAGACAACCCATGTGTTTGCTGCTCTCTTGAAAAGAGTTGCAGATGACCATGTGGTTCTCAACTTTAATCCTGGTGTTGCATTTACTGTAACTCCTGCTGCTCCTGCAACTGTTACCTGACCAGTTGATGTCTGAAGGATATCAATCGATGTTCCAATTGGGAAGTTTAGAGTTGCATCTGTTGGAATTGTGAGAGTCATCGCTGAAGAAGATCCCATTTCAACCAAAGAGTCTCTTTCAGTAAGTGCTGAAAGTGTGTATGCTGCTGTCTTTGCAATAATAGGTGTGCGTGAAACAACACCTTCCTTTGTCTGTGTACCGTCTGAGAAGACTATACCAGATGAAGGTGTTACTGTTGTTGCTTCAAGTGCTCCAACTTGTAGATCATCAAGTGATCCCTCTGAAAAGTCAACTGTTGTTGAAGGCTCTGTTGTAACGCCCTTGAAAATCTTCCACTTGTTAGCAGAAACATCTCTTACAACACCTGAGTGCTTTGCTGCACCGTCGTTGTATGCAACTACGATACCAAGGTCAACTGTATTTGCTGCATTCTGGTGAGCAAGTTGTACAAGGTTATCTTCGATTGTAATAGATGTTGAAGATGCATTGAATGTTGTACCATTTACAGTCAAGTTTCCGTCAACTGTTAGGTTTTGATCAATTTCTACTGAGCCTGTGAATGTTGCTCCTGCAAGTGATGCCTTTGCATCAAGTGCTGTCTGTGTAGCAGTTGAAACTGGCTTGTCTGCATCTGAAGTATTGTCAACATTTCCAAGGCCTACTGAAGACTTTGTAAGTGCTCCTACTGCAGTGGATATTGCTCCGTCTGCATAATCTTCTGCTGCACCTTGAGCAAGGTCTGCCTTAGCCTGTGCTCCAGTCTGTGTTTCTAGTTCTGAAGTATCTGCAATTCCGTGTACAGATGTTGTGTCTGAGTTATGTGTTGAAACTGCATCATCTGCGTATGTCTTTGTTGCGATTGTTGAATCAATATCAAATCTTTCGTCAACTGAGTTCCAGTCAATACCTACACCTGCAAGAGTTTGTTGATCTACTGTAGACTCTGTAATTGCATTTGCTAAGTCTGTTTGTGTTACAAGAACTGATGTGTCAGGTATACCGTGAACATCTTCTGTCTCTAGATTGTGTGCTGCTAATGCTGATGCGGCATCTGATGCTGTTGTATCGAGTGCTGATGTAAGATCTGATGTCGTTACCAGGACAGATGTGTCTGGAATACCATGAACTGATGTGGTATCTCCAGTATGTAGAGCCAGTGCCGATGTTATTGACTCTTCCATGTTATCTGCTGTTACAAGTACTGAAGTGTCAGCAATTCCATGAACATTGAGTGTTTCTGCATTGTGATCAGATACTTCTTGTTCAGCATATGACTTAGTTGCCAACTGTGCTGTGTCTTCAATTCCATGAATGAATGTTGTGTCTGATACGTGATTATCTACTACGTTTCCTATTGTAGAGAAAAATTCTGGATCATCGTTTACCGCTGCTGCCAACTCGTTTAGAGTATTTAGCGCATCTGGGGCTCCATCAAGGAGATCAGTGAGTGCCTGTGAGTTAGCAAAGTAGTCAAGGTCTGCCCATGCAGTTGCTCCATCACCAATTTTAAATCTATTGTTGTCGGTTTCAAAACCGATTTCACCTGCTGCTAAAGTTGGATTTGCAGCCGTCCATTGTGCTGCAGTTCCTCTGCGCTGTTGCATTCTTGTTGCCATATTTTTATTTCTCCTTATGGGGGCTGCCCATTAACTTATCTTATTATAACCCCTATTTTTAGTTGAAGTTATCTACTACACTACCGCCATCAAATACGACTGTCCATACTGTTGTGTCTGGACCACCCGCATCTAAACCTACACCCTGTGGGCTATTAAATGTTGCGCCATCATAAAACTGAGATACTATGAAACCAGTTCCATCGATTGCTGTATCGTGAATGTGCTGTGGAAGATTTTGTGTATCATCAATAGTTGCTTGAGTATACCAAGACCCTTCATAATAGAAATTAACTCTATTCGTCAGGGTATCTAACCACTGTGTACCATTAGTTGGTGAAGAAGGAGCAGTTGAGCCAACGGCCATTGATCCTGTTAAAGAATCTACATACTCCTTAGTTGCTGCGTGTCCAGCAAGAGTTGGTGCTCCTACTGTTACTGCATCTCCGAATGTACCGCCGTTTGCAACGACTAACCCATTCTTGACCTTGAAGTCTTTATCGACTGTTGCCATTTACTGCTCCTTCTTCCAACTATTTTTATTTTTTATTACTTAAGAAGTGTTCCCATTACAGTAACTGTTGAGTTATTGTTAGTGGTTGTAACTTGAAGTTGTACATTTGCTCCTGAGATACCTGCTGAAATTGATGACGCTGAGCCATTTGTTCCAACAATTCCGTATTCAGTAATTGCAATGTTATCTGAAGTGTCAAGTGTCAAAAGAACCTTTGAGATTTCAGTGTGTGTTCCGTAAGCAACCTTTACAAGGTATTCTGCTGAACGATAGTCAGCCTTTGCGAAGGCGTGTGCTACCTGAATTCCTGCTGTTGGTGCTGAAAGTGTTGCTGCGACCTGCTTAGCAACTGAGTTTAACTCAACTGAAGTAAATGAACGATCTGTTCCATCTACCGCAGTACGAGCACGAGCATTTGTGAAGTAAAGGTTTGTACCTTCTGCAAGATCAGTTGTTGTAGAATCTGCTACACCGTTTTCTGCGGTAATAGTAAGTCCTGCACCTGTTCCTGTAATTGTGATGTTTGTAAGATTTGCACCAGTCAAAAGGTCTGCTGCTGAAGTCTTAGCACGAGCATCTGTGAAGTACTGTGTTGTTCCTTCTGCTACATCATCTGTTGTAAGTGCATCTGCGTGTGCAATTGCTGCAGCCTGTGCTGCGTTAGCCTTTGTAGTAGCGTCTGTTGCTGCTGCAGACTGGGCTGCGTTAGCCTTTGTAGTAGCGTCTGTTGCTGCAGTTGCTTCTGCTGCAGCCTGTGCTGCGTTAGCCTTTGAAGTTGCATCTGCTGAGGCAGTTGCTTCTGCTGCTGTTTGTGCTGAATCAACATATGCCTTTGTTGCTGCATGTAGGTTGCTTGTTGGAGCACCTGAAAGTGTCAAAGCACCTGTCATTGTGTCGCCAGCCTTTGCTACCTTTTCACCAATTGATGTTCCAATTGTTGAAGCAAAGTTTGCATCATCATTAATTGCTGCTGCTAATTCGTTCAATGTGTCAAGCAGTGCTGGAGCAGAATCTACAAGTGCTGCTACTGCATTATCTGCATGTAGTTCTGCTGCTGCCTGTGCAAGACCAATTTCTGTGCTTGTCTTGTATGCTGACCAAGCCTTGTCTGTAGCAGTGCCATTTGCATCGCTAATCTTTGCATCTGCATAATCTTCTGCGTTAGACTGTGCTGTTGATGCTGAACCTGCTGGATCATAGTTTGTTGCTAAAGAATCTGCATAAGACTTAGCGTCTGTTTCTGCCAGATCAGCATAGTTCTGATAAGCAGTTGTGATTGCTGTCTCACGAGTGTCTGTGTAAGCCTTAGCATCTGTTTCTGCCAGATCAGCATAGTTCTGGTAAGCAGTTGTGATAGCAGTCTCACGATTGTCTGTGTATGTGTTTGCTGCTGTTTGTGCTGATGAAGCAGAACCTGCTGCATCGTAGTAAGCATCTACTGTAGCACGATCAATTGAAAGTTCTCCAG
>ERZ869921.603-NODE-603-length-19992-cov-7.051863_pt1 | contig 19992 bp, 18 predicted proteins | sample MGYA00579310_ERZ869921 | MGnify/ENA primary metagenome ERZ869921 (study PRJEB32216, sample SAMN09231816) | wastewater metagenome | place: USA: Maryland | collected 2016-06-21 | study: EMG produced TPA metagenomics assembly of the PRJNA472060 data set (Reclaimed...
AAAAAAGGACAACTATGAATTTCTTTCTTTTCTAAGTTTTATCCTTAGTCCTTATGTGGGTTATCTTAAATACCCAATTAGAGAAATGATTTTTTGGATGAAAGTAGAAGGTAGTTTTCTCTATGAAGAAGCATTAAATTTACCAATAGATGAATTCAAATGGTTTTTCAATAGATTAGAGAAATATAAAGAAGACAGTAATAAAAAATAATTTACAGGGGTTGAGGGATCAATCCCTGTTTTAATATTAAATTATGATTTCTAAAAGAATTTTAAAACTTGAAACAAATTTATTTGAATCTCTTTCAAATGCAAGAAAGTTGTATTCTTCTAAAATTTCACCTGGAGTATTTGAAGAACTAGTTTCAATTGATCCTTCTAAAACTTTTAAATATATTGAAAAGATTTGTAAATTTTATATAGAATTTGGAGAACACAATATTAATTTAGAAGGTTTAAGGTATCAAATAGAATTGTTTGATAGATTGTCTTCTAAAAATTTAATTGACAAAAAAGATATCAATCAATTTAAAACATTAAGAGAATTTGATAACTATATTTCTCAGCATGAAAATTTAATGTCAAAATCAGAAGAGAAAGCATTAATTAAAAATGCTGGAACTGATGTTATTTTAAATAAAAAAGAAATTTTAGTTCTTTTAATTCGAGACAGAAAAGCCTCTATTCAATATGGAAGTGGAACTAAATGGTGCATCTCAGCTAAAGATTCAAGAAATTATTTTGAAAGTTATAGAGTAGATAATCAAGTAACTTTTTATTTCATTTTTCAAAAAGAATTAGATAGTTCAAATCCTCTTTATAAAATAGCTGTTGCTGTTTATCCAAATTTAGAAATGGAAGTTTATAATGCAACAGATGATTTAATTGATTTTTCTGTTGTTTCTAAACTAGGATTAAACAAAAATTTATTTAAACCAATAGAACAAAATTTAGAAGAAAAAATAACTAAATTTGTAAGTGGAACTTGGAAAATAAATTCTAAAGGTGAAATTGATGTCAATGGAGATGTAAATTTTAAAGAAATCGAAATGAACTCAGTTTTTGATTTTATAGGCCAGTTTGGAAAAGTAACTGGGGATTTTGATTGTAGTTATGTTGGTTTACATTCTTTAAAAGGTTGTCCTAATTGGGTAGGTGGAAATTTTAATTGTAACTCAAATTATTTAAAATCTTTAGAGTATTCTCCTAAGTATGTAGAAGGAAATTTTGATTGTAGTTCTAATAATTTAGACTCTTTAGTTGGTTCTCCAGAATATGTGGGTCGTAGATACGCGTGCATTAAAAATCATTTAGTTTCTCTTATGGGCATTTCTCCCAGTATTGGTGGGAGTATAAACTGTAGTTCTAACATGTTAACTACATTAAAATACTCACCAAAAGAAGTTAATGGAAACTTTAGTTGTTACATTAACGACATAGTTAATCTAAAAGAAAGTCCAGAAATTGTTCATGGTGACTTTTTATGTTACAGAAATCAACTTAAAACATTAAAAGGTAATCTCAAGCATGTTGATGGAAATTTTAATTGTTCTTTTAACCCAAAAGAATTTACAAGAGAATATGTTAGATCTTGTTTTACTGTTGAAAACGGTATAAATATTTAATGAAAGATCCAAATAAAATAGACTTAGGATTTAGTGTTGATGTTGCATCTTTGAATAGTGCTAATAAGCTAATTCAAAGTGTGACTTCGTCTATTGGAAGCTGGATTCAAAAAGTCGGAGAACTTGGAAAAACAACAGGAACTTTTGATCAAAATCTTCAGAAAACTCTTCAGAAAACAGGAGAAAGTTATGAAGGTCTTGATAAGAAAACTGGTGGTTATCTTAAAAATAAAAAGAAAATTGAAGAATTTGGAAAGACATTGAAAGGCAGTAATGCTGAATATACAAAGTATAATAAAAAATTAAAAGAATCTGGAAAGAGTCTTACTGATTTTGCAAAGAGTGGTTCTGAATCAATAAAAATGACTTCTAAGAATCAAAGAAATTTAAAGAACTCTTTAAAGTCATCAATGTCAGATTTAGATGATTTTACTTCTTACAAACCCAAGAGTCAATTTGTTCAATCTATGAATGAAGATCTTGAGGACTTTGCTGGTTTTGATGAAATGTCACGAGGATTAAGTAAATTTGACCAACAACAAGAAGATATTTTAAGCAATTTAAATTCATCTTTAGATAGTGTTTATGGACAAACTGGAAAGATGAATGATAAGTTTGATGATTCAGTTTTAAGCTTAGCTGAACTCGGTGACGAGATTCAAGAAAATGAAAAGAAATCAATAGATTTTATAGGAAGTATGAAATCTGGATTCTCTAAAGTTCAGGATTCAGCAGCTTCTGTTGGAAGAGGACTATCAAAAGTTCCAGGTGGAATAATGTCTGCAGGAAAAGGAGTTGGTAAAGCAATTAGTTCTATTAGCTCTAAGATGAATGAACTTCAAGGTTCTATGAGAAGTGGATTTTCTTCTTTAACTTCTACCATAAAAGACTCAGCTTTTAGTCTTAGCAGTTTATTTCCTCCTTTAGCTGCACTCGGAGGAGCAGCAGGTGGAATTTTAACAATAAAAGGAGCTTTTGAATCTGCTTGGAATGCTGGACAAGAATTAGAAAAAATGACAGTGAAAATGACAAATAGATTTGGTTCTTCTGATTACGCAAAGAAAGCAACTGGGTTTATAAATGACATGTCTCAACAGTATGGTATTGCAAAAGATGACTTAGCTAGTTACACAGACCAACTCGGAGAGATGGGGTTAAGCATTGACAAGGTTAATTTTAAAGGTGTTCTTAACGCAGCAGAAGGTCCAGGAAAAGACCTTCAATCAACTATGTCTGCCATGACTGCTCTTGCAAAAGGTGGAGATTTTCAATCATTTACAGAGTCTTTTGGAAATACAATTGACCCAGCTGCACTTCAAGAAGCACTTGCAGGAGCAAGCACTTACCAAGAAAGAATGCAGAAAACAGCTGATTTTCTTGATACTCAGTTTGCAGGAAATGCGGACAGAGTAAAGAATTCAACAGAAGGACAAATAGCTTCTTTATCTGGATTCTTTGAAAAATTACAACAAACAATATCAAGCTCAGGTGCTTTTAAAGCGATGCAAGACACTTTAAGTGATATTTTTAAAGTTATTGAAGATAACAAAGAAAATATTCTTGCTGTTGGACAAGTTATTGGTTCAATGATGGGGACAGTAATTAAGTTTATTGGAGGACTGTTAAAGAATATAGCTGGTTCAATGGGAGGAGCAACTGATTTCTTTAAGACAATTGTTACAAAAGTAAAAGATGTATTTTATCCAGTTATTTTCATTCTTGGATTTATTGGGATGAAAATAGGAAAAATGATTGGAAAGTTCTTTGGAGGAAAGGGAGATCTTGCTTCTGGAGTTACAGGAATTGGTGACATAATTTCTATGCTAATTGATTTCATTTCAGGTCTTGTTGGAAAAGCATTTGATTTATTAACTAGTTTATTTAGCTGGTTTAATTCTCAACTTCCAAAATTAATACCTGCAGTAGTTGGAGCATTTGGAAAAATAATTGACTCTTTAGTTGGATTTTTAAAAATGATCGGAAGTAAACTAGCTGCTCTTTGGCCAGAAGTGCTAAAGACTTTAAGTGGCTTGATAAAAATGATTGTTCCGATTCTTAAAAAATTATTAATTGGAGCGTTACAGGTCATAGTTGATTGGTTACCAAAATTAGCTGTTATGCTCTGGGACACATTAAAGTGGGTAGCTGAACAACTTATCTATATTGGACCAGCAATTGCAGATGCATTAAGTGAAGGACTAGGATTTATTGGAAAATGGTTATCTGATTGGATTGGTGGAATAGCTGATAAGTTATTAAAGTCTGATAACCCTGTGCTTCAGTGGTTAGGTAAAATGCTAGTAGGAGTAAAAGTAATTTGGGATTCTGTTATTTCAGTTTTGAGAGATGCAGTAAGTAAAGCAGGAGAAATAATAGCTTCAATTGGAGAATTCTTTTCTTCTATTTTCTCTGGAGACTTTATGGGAGCAGGAGGAAAGATTTTTGATATTTTTAATAATCTTGGTTCTTTCATTTCTGGGACATTCTCAAAATTATTTTCTAACATAATCGGGTTTGTTGCTGACTGGCTTTCTGATCTTGCCTCAAGTTTGATGAATTCTGATAATCCATTTATGAATTTTATAGGTGGTATTGTTCAGTATTTTGCAGATGGATTTAAAGCAATTAAAACAATATTTTCAAGTGTGTTTTCTTTTATTGGAGGAGTAGTTAGTGACATCGGTTCTTTAGTTGGAAATATTTTTGGGAATATATTTGACTTCTTTAAAAACTTATTTACTGGGAATTTTGGAGCAGCTTGGGATAATATCAAAAACATATTTGGAGCAATCTGGGATTTTGTAAAATCACTGATGGGAAGAATTTTCACACTTATTTGGGATACTTTTGGAGCGATTGGAACATTTCTTTGGGACACTTTGAAAAACATTTGGAAGACATTCGTTACGATGCTAGGAAATATATTCAAAGGAGTTGGAGAATGGATTGCAAATATGTGGAAATCTTTTGTTGATTTCTTAGGTTCTCTTCCAGAGAAATTTATTACTGCTTTTCTTTCAATAAAAGATGGAATACTTGAAACTTTAAAAGCAGTCCCTGATGCTATTATTGGATTGGTTAGTTTTATTCCTAAAAAAATATTTGAACTTCTTCAAGGTGGATTTAGTGCAGTTGGAAATATTGGTGAAAGCATCTTTGGCGAAGGATTCTTTGATCCTCTGATAAGAATGTTCAAAGGATTCATGAATTTTGTTATTAAAGGGTTAAATAATATTCTTCCTGGTGGAATGAAAATTCCTGTTCTTTACGATGACTCTGGATTAAAAGATCAAGCAAAAGAAATGGCAACAACTGTTGGACAAATTATGGCTGATCCAACAAAGTCTACTGACTTTACACCAATAATTAAGAAACTACATGATCAAGTTGAAACATTAGCAAGTGATCAAGGAGCAATATCTGGAAGTGCAATGTCAAAAGCTTACCAGAGCATCACTGATGAAATGTATAAAATTAATGGTCAAATAGGTGCTGCTGGAAATGATCTTGTTAAAAAACAAGCATTAATGGCAAAACTAGTAGATTACTCTGCAACACTTCAACAACTTCCAAAAAGTAATCTTTCAAAAACAGGTGAATTTAACGAAGAAAAATCAGCAGAAGGATTTGTTGGTTGGGTGAAAAAAGAATCTGGTGCAGAAATTAAATCTATTGGAGATGGTTTAATGAGTGTTGCTGAGAGTGTTTTAAATAAGACTCTTGCAGAACAAAAAGGAAACTCAGTTAAAGACGCTATTGTCAAAGATGGTAAAGTTCATCCAATGGATCAAAATGATCAAGCAATTGTTTCAAAAGATCCAGGATTTTTAGCAAATTTAGCTAAAGGTGATGTTTGGGGAGCAATTAAATCTATTGGTTCAAATGTTAGTTCTGCTGCAAAAACACTATCTCCAGATTTTAATGCTTCAAATTTATTATCTTCAATTGGTTCAGTTGCTCAAAAACTTATTGGGCAAGAGGAAATTTCTAAAGAAATAAAAACATCAACAGGTCAAAAAGTTTCAGTTGGTAATCTTGGATTTAAATCTCCTGAATTTGCTAAATTGATGCAAGACTACGGTGGTTATGCTATCAAAGATTATTCAAAATTATCTGAAGACCAAATTAAAGAGGGTGCAGCTTGGTGTGCATCTTTCGTTAAAGCAAGCTACGGATCAGTTCTTTCAGCTGTACCACAGGTTTGGGAAGAAGTTAAAAAAGTATTCACACCAAATGCTCAAGTTACTTTATCAAATGCAGCTAAATCTGGATTTTTTGAACTTTCTAAAAAAGATCCTAAAGTTGGTTCATTAGTAGGATGGTCAACTGGTGCTCCAGTAACTGACCTAGAATCATTTAAAAAACAAACAAGTTTTGGTTCTGGGCACTTAGGTCTAGTTAGTTCATTACTTGGTGGTGGAGGATTTACAACAGTTGAAGGAAATTCAGGAAAAGACGGTGAAGGCAGAGAAGGAATCAGAGTAAGTCAGAATACTTTCCCTAAAGCTGGAGGAACTTATGACAAAGGAAAATTAAAATTTATTGGGTTCGCAAATCCAAAATTTGATGATCTATTAAAAAATATAAATGTAAAAGGAAAAGAAAATAAATTAGAAACCATGGGGGATATGGCTGTTTCTCCAGAAGGTCAAATTCAACCAAGAAAAATAATAGCAAAAGGTTCTCAAAAGAATCCAGGAAAAGATTTTGTGATGAGACCTGGAGAAGAACCATTATTCTTTGAACCAACTGATACTGTTTTTGGAGTTAGAAAATCAGCTGGGTTAGAAAATACTGAAACAAAAGATTCCATAAAAGAAAATAATATTACTGTTAATTTTGGTCCAAACTCAATAGTTATGAACTCTGTTTCTCCAACATATGATGCCAAAAAATTATATGAAGAAATAAAGACTTTGATGAGAAGAGAACAAGGAAGAATCTACGGAACAGAAACTAAACCTTATTAAAAATTAATATGTTTGAAAGTGAAATATCAAAAATAAGAAATTCAGCACTTCATGGAATGTTTCATGCTCCAGATATCGGAATAACTCTCAGATTCCAATTTAATCCGGATGAAATAGGCATTACTAAAGGAGTTAACTATGGACAAATTGAAGCTCCTCAGTATCCAACTCAGATAATAACTTGGGAAGGGAATGAACAGAAATTAATTAATTTTAAATTAGAATTTCATACATCAGACTCAGACATTTTAAACCCTTCAGTTATTCGAAGATCTCTTGGAACTTTGGGTATTGAAGCTATTCTTGAAACATTAACTCTGCCATCTTCCAAACGACCTTTTCAAAAAGTGTTTGAAGCAGGAAACTTTATAAAATCTACTCTGGCTTCTTTTAGTATTCCTGGAGGAGATGGTGTTTCTTTGGGGTCTTTAGCTACTTCTACTGTGAACGCTGTTTCAGATTTATTATCTTCAGTTGTTTCAGAATTAACAACTTCAGATCAAGACAAGAGATCAACAACCTATGCTCCTCCTGACGTTTATTTAATTCTTGGAAGAAGATGGTTTAGAGGAAAATTAAGAGGATTTGATGTTACTGAAAAGAACTTTAATAGATTTTTAACACCAAGATGGCTTACTACTGATATTGGTTTTTTAGTTATAGAAGATGGTCAGTTCGCAGAACAACAAGACAATCAGAGAATAAGATGGGCAAAAATAGAATCTTCAATATCAAATTTAGAGAATCAAGCAAATATAATTGAAGCAGCTGCTGGTTATGCTTTTGATGCCGCAAGTAGTAATTTGAACATCTCATCTTCTTCATTATTAGAAATGCCAATGGATTTAGGACTATAACATGATTTCTAAAAGAATTTTAAAACTTGAAACAAATTTATTTGAATCTCTTTCAAATGCAAGAAAGTTGTATTCTTCTAAAATTTCACCTGGAGTATTTGAAGAACTAGTTTCAATTGATCCTTCTAAAACTTTTAAATATATTGAAAAGATTTGTAAATTTTATATAGAGTTACCTAGAATAAATATCGTAAAATTAAAACAAGAAATAGAGAATTTTGACAAGTTATCTTCTAAAAATTTAATAGAAATAAAGGACATCAATAGATTTAAAACTTATTATCAATTTTCTTCTTACTTAGATAAAAACTCTGATAAGATGAGTAAATCAGAAGAAAAAGCTCTCATTAAAAATGATGGGAGTGAAGTAGTTTTAAATACTGAAAGTTTTCTTGTGCTTTTAATAAAAAATGAAAAAGCCTCTATTCAATATGGAAGTGGAACTAAATGGTGTATTGCTGCCAGAGATGACAATTATTTTAAAAATTACAGAAAAAGGGAAGTAACATTCTATTTTATTTTTCAGAAAAATTTAACTCCAAAAAATTCACTTTACAAAATAGCAGTAGCTGTTTATAAAGATGGTAAGAAAGATGTTTTTAATGCTCTGGATTCTAAAATAGATTTTTCAGTTGTTGAGAATTTAGGTCTGAGTGAAAACTTGTTTAATCCAATAGAATTAGACAGTTCTGAGATTTTAGACACCTGCATCAGAGGAACTTGGAAAATAAATTCAAGAGGGGAAATTGATGTCAGCGGAGACGTAAATATAAGCCATCAAAATTTAAATTCAATACTTCAATTAGGTCAATTTGGAGAAGTTAGTGGTAATTTTGATTGTTCAAATAATAATCTAAGAACATTAGAAGGTGCACCAAAAAGAACAGGTGGAGAATTTTCTGCAAGAGAAAATAAATTAATTTCATTAATTGATGCTCCAGAGTGGGTATTTTTAAATTTCAATGTTAGTTCAAATGAAATAGACTCATTTGAGTTTTCACCGAAATATGTTGGTGGAAATTTTAGAATATCTAACAATAAATTAATTTCTTTTAAATTTTGCCCTAGAACATTTGAAGGTGGACTTATGTGCTCTGGGAATAAATTTATGTCATTACAAAATTTCCCAAGGGAAATAAACGGAGATTTTTCTTGTGATAGCCTTCCAAAGATTCTAGGTGATAAAAGAGACATTGAGTATAAATTAAAATCAATTTGCCACATAACAGGAAGAATTGAGATTTAAATGAATTACCCAATATTAACTTTTGATCAAAGCACAGTTCAATCTTATGAAAAAAGAGATTTGTCTTTTAACTTTATTGAATACACAATAAGTTACGAAGATGTGCATACTTTTGAAGGTCATGTTCTTGAATTTTTATCAATGAAATTTTACGGCAAGAGAATTTGGTGGTATAAAATTTATGATGTTAATCCAAATTTATTTCCTGACGAATTTCAAGAAGGAATGAAAATAAAAATACCACTAATAAACAGTGCTAATTTACAAGATAAACTTATTTCTTTTGACAGAGGATTAAGTAGACAATAAGATATTAAAATTATGACTAATTTAGATGAATATGTTGATAATGAATTGTTTCACGGATATGAAGCAGATTTTTCTGTGAAACTTCTGATAATAAAAATTGGTGATGGAGAAAGTTTATACAGAGGAGTTTATAAGCAAGATGAATACATTGAAATAAAAAAAGATTTTTATTCTTCTGAGTATGACTTTTTAGAAGGTGAAACACAACAATCATTGAAAAGACCTTGGGTAGAAGGTGGGATATCAGTTACTGAAAGTGAAAATGGCATTACTGAAGTTTCTTTCAAATTAGTTGATCCTGGAGTTCCAACAGACGATGGGGATATTGAATTTCCATGGCTATACCCTGGAATTTGCACAAGAATAAAAGGAATATTTTCTCTTAGATACATGAACGATTTTGGTATTCCTCCGAGAGAATACAGAGGATTTTTAAAAGAAATGAAACCCAGTTTTTCTAAAAATTCTTATCCTCGTGCAGAATACTTATTTCAATGTTCTGGATATGAAATGACAAGAACAGTGAGAACATTCGCATACCCAAATATTGGAATTTCAAAAAGTGCTGTTGAAGAAACAATAACAAAAGCTCACACTACAGCCCAACCTGATAAATATAAAGCTGCAGATAGGTCTTGGGCAACTATCCCAGCTGATGCTGCAGAACCTTATTTAACAAATAAAAAAATCGTTACCACAATTTTAAAAAGTTATGATTACCCAGTAGAGGTAAGAGGGTCCATTCCAGATATTTATTATGCAATAGATACTGAAGTTGAAAATTTAAAAAAATCTTTAGGAACTGACCGAGTATTACCTTCAATAAAATCAGAACCAATCACTGATTGGCTATTAATAAAAGATATTCTTGATAAAACAGGTTCTTCATTAATTTTTGAACCTCATGACAATAATGGAAAAGTGGAAACAACTGCGGTTATTGAAAATAAAAGTAACTCAAAAACAGACATAATGAATAAAGAATTGCAATTTTGGTTCAATAGATCTGACTCTGGAAAAAGAATTCCTTATAATCCATTAATTTCTAAAAAGTTTGTGATGTTAAATGAACCAAGTGTTACAATATCTGGAAATTGGCAAGCTTCTCCAGTGATTGAAGAAAAAGATGTTATTGAAGACCAAGTTGTAAAAGGAGTTGATGGAAAAGAAACAACTAAGCAAGTCGTTACTGGAAAGAAAGTTATTCTAACTGATATTGATGAGAATGGAGATCCTATTCTTTATGAATTAGACATGAAATTACTCGCTACAGAGCAAGCTGAGTACACTTTTAATAAACTTGTAAAAGGTCAAGATTTTAATTTTGAAGCAGTAAAAAAATTCTTTATTGCAAATGTAGGTGCTCCAAAATACCCTGAAGGTGGGAGTGGTTACAAAGTTTATCAATTTCATGGTATTGAAGCTTCTTTTGAAACTCAAGGAAATCCATTAGCTCAAATAAATACTGTCTATCCAATTCTTGGACTAGGAAAATATTATAGTATTGGGGCAGATTCTGATTTAACAAAAGATATTGAAAAGAGAAAAAGAGAAAAAGAGAAAGCAGATAAAGAGGAAGAAGCAAAAGCATTAGCCTCTGCAAAAAGAGGAGCAACAGCATTGCCATTTCTTGATGATTCTCAAATTAAAACTCCATCAGGAGCTAATCCTGGAACAAGAAAACCAAAGGTTACTGGTTTAAGATTAAAATCTTTAACTCATAATATAAATAATGGTTCTTGGACTACTTCTTATAATTTTGGAATGTAATAAAGATTCGAACGTTATATAGATTTAAACAATAATAAAACAACATGAGCACATTATTAAAAAGATTAGAAAAATTAGAAGAAACAATAGGAGTTAAATCTTTAACTGAAAATTCAAAACAGATTCTTAATATTTCAGAATCAGCAGAACAGGAATTATTTGACAGAGTTCTTGAACCTTTATTTAAGTCTTGGGGGATTGACCTTCAAGATTCAGAATATTCTGAATACTACGATGGTGAGTACTATCTTGATTTAGAAGATCAGTCTCAAGTTAAAACGCCAGCAGGTTATGACCAAGAAATGAGTTTCTTTATTGATGTTCAAAAATTTGCAAAACTCGTTACAAAACATTTTGTAAAAGAAAAATTAATTGGTAGAGAGTTTTTAACAAAACCTTTACCTCAATTTATTATTCCTGAAGTAAAAATTATAAGAGAATTAAAGGCTAAGTTAGTCTTAGGAAAAATTAAAAAACTCTCAATTATTCGTAAATTTATAAACTCAGGTTTTGAAATTGGAAATTTAGCATCCTATCAAGGGAAGGGGTTTTGGTTAATTCGAGATTTTGGGAAAGAAACACCTGTTTCAAGTATTTTCAGAAATTCACGAAAGAAATATGAGCAAAAAATAACTATTTGGGCAGATGAAGAGGATGTAGAAATACGTTATGAATTTTTAGAAGTATCAAATACTAACATCACTAACGTAGGGAAACCCTATAGTAGAATAAATCAAATTCATGATTTAAAATTAATAGAAACTAATTTGAAATCAATTTACGATCTTTTTCAAAAACTTGAATCTAAGTATTCTTAACTTGGAGTTAACTGGTTAACTTAAATCACTCTTTTACTTGAATGTTTAAGAGTGATTTTTATTTTTAGGTTATATCAAAATACTAAGATTTTATTTTAATCTAAATTTTAATGAACGAGAACTCACACAATAGTAAAAATTATACCCGTTATGTTGCTGAATTTGCACCTTTAGATTTTTGGGTTGATGACAGAAGTAAACGAGGATTTATACCAGTAAGATTTCAGTCTTCAATTAGTTATGCAAAACCTATATTTGGTCTTGGACAATTTATTGTTCCTTCAAAGACGTTTGTTGAAAAATTCTCTAATTTCATTGGTGTTATTGTTGAACCATTAAATAATAATTTTAATGAGTTAGCTTGGTCAGGGTTTACTTATCTTTCTAAACTTGGAGAAGACTACGATGAATTTTATCCTGACCACAAAGCAATATATTTTGATGAAAATTGGAATTTCCTATTAAGCAATTTTAAAGATGACGAGTACTACAGAGTTAAGTACCTCCCAGATGAAACCTTATTTGAAATAAATAGAAAAAGTGGAGAAGAATTTGTTCAGATAAAAGACGGAAAGAATAACAATGAAATTTTAATGAATAATGACGGTATCAAAATAACTGATACTTTCTCTAATTTCATAGAAACAAAATCTGAAGGAATAACTATTCAAGACAATTTTGGAAATTCTATAAAAATGACTTCAAGTGGGATCTCAATTGAGGATAAATTTGGTCATATACTTGACCTAGGAAGTTCTGGAACAAAAGTTGATGGTGACTACATAACATTGAAACCTTTTGTTGATTGGGTTCTTAATTCTGCGCCTAATTGGGGGATAGGAAATTTTGGAGCACCTGTTCCTATTTTTCCAGGAAATCTAGCTTCTTTAAATATTGGAGTTGCTCCAGGTCAAAATTTTGTTTCTAATAAACCATAAAATTAAAGATGAATTTAAGAGAAGATGAAGCACCAGAAACAACTGAAGAAGAACCAGTCATTAGCTTGTATTCAGATATCAAAAAGATAGTGAGAGGAAAAGTTGATGTTGATTACGAAGATGGTTATGAAAGTGTCTTTGGTATTTTAATAAATGCCATAATTGAATTAAAATTTAATTCAGAAACAAAATCTTTAATAATTAGACTTTATAAAGAACCAACAGAAGATGTAATTCAAAATTTGTCAATGACAAATATGGCTCAAAATTTTGAATTAAGTTTTCCACACGTTCTTATTGAAAATTCAAAAGACATAATTACTCTATTTTCTTTTTATAAAGTAGTTCCTGAAGAAGAAATTAAGAAAATAATGCTACAAGATCATAACGTAGAAACTTACAAAGATCTTTTAAATTTGGGTTATGAAATATTCAAAAATGATATTGGAGCTTAAATGGCATTAAGCAAAAGTTCATTATCAAATAGAATTTATTCTAACTTGGAAGACAGAATTTTACCAGAATTAATTTCTCAAAATTGTACTGATAAAAATATTTCTGATGTTAAATCAAAATTAAGACAAGAAGCTGATTCAATTGCAGCTGGAGTTATTGATGAAATTCAAGAAAATGCAGAAGTAGAGTTAAGAAGTGAAGTTATGACTTTGAAAAATGCAGTTATAGCGATAATTGATGCAATTTCTTCTGCCCCAACAATTCCAATGGATGGTGGAACTGCTTTAAAAGTTTTTATGATGGCTCAACTAATTCCTTTTAAACCTCAATTGAGTTTAATCCAAGGTATTGAAAAAATAGAATAACATGCCTTATATTGTAAAATTTCCATTAGATTTTGGTTCTGATCAAACTGTTGTTTTAACAACAAATCCATCGGAGCAATTTGAAACTTTTTTTAGAGTTCCTGTTGCAACAAGACTTCTTGATCCAAACTATGGAATTGATGAAGATATGTTTTTACAAAGAAATATTTACAGCATAAATGAAATAGCTTATTTGTATTATCTCAACATAAGAGATAAATTTAAAAGTTACATTAAAAATATTTATATAAGCAGGTTAAAAGCAGAATACGATAGATCACAATTAGCTGTTTATCTTTCAATATTTTATGTTGTTGATTCAGAAGAGAAGTTTGTAAAATTTAAAATAGCAGATGTTTAATTATTTAATAACAACATGACTTTAATAGAAAGATTAGAACGTTTAGAAAAACAACTTCTAAAACCAAGAAGGTTTAGAGAAACTATTGAACACAATAAAGAATTATTGGATAAACATGTAACTGGAACTTATAAAGTTAATTCTGACGGGACAATCGATGTAAGCGGAAGTGTTAAATTACTGATGCTTGATCTTGGGTCAATTCTTAAAGTTGGAAAATTTAATACTGTTAGTGGTGATTTTGACTGCAGAAGTAATAAATTAGAAACACTAGAAGGTGCTCCAAAGTCAACTGGTGGATTTTTTAGTTGTTCAAATAACAATTTAACTACTTTAAAATTTGCACCAGAAACAGTTGGAGCTAATTTTGATTGTAGTAAAAATAAATTGACTTCAATTGAAGGTTGTCCTAAATCTGTTGGGAACACTTTTACCATAACTGGTCAAAAAAGTACAAGACAATTTAAAGTAAAGGATGTTCTTTCGTTGTGTAAGGTTGATAAAGCAAAAGTATTCACAGATTAATTTAAAATAAATGAGTGATCTAGTTTTAGCAGATATTATTTCTCAAGATTATCAGAGTTTATTTAATGAAGTAAAAACATTAAAAAATTCTAAATCAACTCTTGCAGATTGGGATATTGATAACCCAAATGATGTTATTAGATTTACTCTTGAACATTATTTGTTGTCCATTGAACGTCTTGCTAGATTTGCAAACAATGTAGCGCAAGAATTTAATATAGCTACTTCATTAACTCGAGAAAATATAATAAATCACGCACTTCAACTTCAATACATACCAACAAATTACGTAAGTGCGCATACATTAATAAATTTTGTTATCACCAGTAGTGGAAGTTCAGTAACTGCAGTTCCTTATTCTATTGTTCTTGTAGCATCAGGAAGTGATGGAAATTCAGTATTTTTTACAAATTTAAATAGTATAAGTTTTCCTTCTGCAACTACTGCAGTTAGTGGAGCTTTATTTGTTGAAGGATCCTACACTGAAGTTTTAACTACTGCAACTGGAAGAGCTTTTACTTCAATTGTTATTAGTGACAGAATTGTTGACAATAGTATCCGAGTATTTGTTGGTGCAACTGAATACACAGAAATAGACAGTTTATTAAATGCTGGTTCTAGTGCTACTCGATTTCTTTATCGCCAACTTGATGAAGAAAGTCACCAATTTATTTTTGGAGATGACACAAATGGAAAAAATCCTACAATTGGAGAAATAATAAAAATTTCTTATGTTAAAGGAGGAGGAAGCAGAGGGAATGTTCTTGCTGGAAAAATCACTTCAACTTTTACAATTCCTTCAAATTTAAACGGGAGAATAGTTTCTGTTACAAACCCAAAGGACGCAACAGGAGGAAGAAATCCAGACTCTATAGAAAGGATTAGGTCACTTGCTATTCGCCTTCCAAAGCTAAATAATAGATTAGTAAATCCTCTTGACATTCAAACATTTTGTGAAAGTTATGACGGAGTAACAAGGGCAAATGTTACTCCTCACATAAATTACCCAATAGTTCAAATAATACCAGATGGTGGTGGAAATCCAAGTAATCCATTGAAAGACAGTATAAAAGGTGCAGTGGATGAAATAATTGCTACTGGTTACAAAGTCGGAGTTGTAAATCCAAAATACATAACAGTTACTTTAGAATTAACTATTCACACAGATCCAAATTATGACCAAGGGGATATCCAAACTTATGCTGAAGCACAAATAGAGAATCTTTTAGATCCTTTAAATGTTGGAACAGACGGGAATTGGACAAGAGAATTTGGAGAACCTGTTCTTATCTCAGAAATTTATGATTTATTGATTAATTTTCCAGGGATACTCAGTGTTGATATTGTCGCTCCTGTTACTACTCCAAACTCAGATATTTTATTCGAGTGTGAAGTTGATGAAATTTTTACAAATGTTGGTTCAACAATAACAATTAACTTAGAGATAGCTTCAACTGCTTCGATTAAATCAAAAGTAGCAAAAACAGTATTAACTAATCCAAAGTATAAATCTTAATGAAATTACCTTCAGATTCAATAACTTCAAATCTTCTCTCTTATGATCCTACTCTTAATGAGTTAAAGGATCTTTTTGATTATGGTTATGAATCAATAAGGAAAAAATTCATGGAGTTAAATAATTTATTAAATTATGACACAATTCCAGATGAATTATTGGATTATATTCTTTATTCTAAGGGAATTCCTCTTTATTTTAATTATTCAACAACTCAAAAAAGAAGTCTTCTTTCTTCTCTAACAGAATCAGTAATTGCTGAAGAAGTCGGAAATTCTGGTTCTTCAATTTATGAAGGAACACTAGAACATTTTCCAGTAGTTCCAGGTTCAGTTTCTTTTCACGATGGAACTTACACAGCTACAGATTCTTCACACTGGAATCTACGTGGAACTGGAATTTCAACAGGATGGATTAATTATAATACAGGGCAATATTTTTTAGTATTTACCTCAAATACTGGAGGAAATGTTTCTGTGAATTATGATTATTCTTTTAATTTAAATTCAAAAAGATACACCAGACTAGGGTTAGAAGAATATGTTAAAAAAGTAGTTCCTGCTGACATTCTTAATGTGGATGTTTTTACTCAACCAAAAACACAAATGTTTCTTGAATTTAGACTCTATGGATTTCCAAATGAATCAATGAGAGAAACTGCTGGGGAATATTTTGGTGACCAAGTTGGTTATATTGCAAATATACCTCAATTAGATGAAATACTAAATACCACTACTGTTTTAATTTACAAAACAGGAGCATTAACTGCGGATGATTTTAAACTTTTAAAACAAACTTTATTTTTTGAATTAAAGAATATGGATTTTACTCAAGATAGTAAACTCCAAGTAATGAACGCAATGACAGATGATGTTGATTTAGTTTACAGTAGTCCAAATCACAGAATAACAAATTCTGCAGGAATGAATTTTACAACTTTGTTCGCTTCACCTGGAGAAAATTTTATAGGAGTGAAACACTCAACTTTAGATAGAATAAAAACGTATAAGATTCAAACTGTAGAAAGTGCTTCTTCATTGTTACTTGATCCGAATCAAGATTTTATAGTAGAAAGTGGAATGGATGCATACTCTGCAGATTTATCAGAAATTGGAACAATAGAATTATAAAATGGAACCTACAAACCCAGAACTATTTGATCAACCAGATGATAAGGTTTTAAGACTTGAGTTTTTACCAAGTCCAGGACTTACTTTTGAAGAACATTTTAATACTAATTTTAAATTAGATTTAGATCGTTATGGTTATTTTGTTGAAAAATACGCAGGACTAACTAGAGTAGAAGGATTTGAAGTTCAAAAAAGTGGAAGTAATATTAATGTTACTGCTGGAGTTATTTTTCACAAACAATTTATTTTAAAAGAAACAAGCACTTCAACTGTTGCTACTTTTGCAGCTTCAAACATGAAACTTGTTTTAAAGATTACTACTCTTAAAAAAACTTCTTCAACACACCCAAGTGACATAAATATCACAATTGGAGCTAGAACATTTTCTGGACCAAATCAGTATACTTATTCTACTAGTTATATTTATACTTCTGGTGCAGTTCCTTCTGATACTTCAACAGAATTTCATATTTATTTAGCTGATATTAACTCAGCAGGAACAGTAACTCAAAAAATAGAATTATTGGCTGATCAAAGATCCTGGAATTTTCTTAAACTAGTTGACACTCCAGACTCTTATACTTCTCAAGGATTAAAAGCAATAAGAGTAAATACTGGAGCAACAGCTTTAGAATTCTTTGATGCTGCTCTTGCAGTTCACACTCATGACGATAGATATTTCACTGAAACAGAAGTAACTGCAGCATTAGCATTAAAGTCAGATACAACTCATTTACATGACGATAGATATTTCACTGAAACAGAAGTAACTGCAGCATTAGCATTAAAAGCTGCAGTGTCACATACTCACAATGATCTTTACTACCAAATTGCAGATGTTGATGGATTAATAGCAACTCGAGCTGCACTTTCTCACACTCATGCTATTGGAAATGTCACAGGTCTTCAAGCAGCTTTAGATGCGAAGTCAGAGATTGGTCATGTTCACACACTAATTACTACTACTGGATTTCCAACAGCTTATGTTGCCAACAAATGGATGAGAGTAAATTCAGCTGGAACTGCTGTTGAATTTTTTGATCGTGCAGATTCATTTATAAAATTAACAGATGCTCCAAATACTTTTGCAGGTTCTACTCAAACTGGATTAAAGTTTGCGAAAGTAAATGCTGCTGGAAATGCTTTGGAATTAAAAGACCCACTTATTCAGGTAAGAGCAAATTCAGTGAATTACAATTCTTATCAAATAGAATTTGCGAGTTCAGATAATACTGTTACTGTTACTCCTTCAATTACTACTGGAGATGGAACTCTTGGAGCAGCATTGAAAGTAGATTTAACTGTTGATAACCCAATAACTTCTTTAAATGTAATTCCTGGATTCCCAAGTTCATTTGCTGGAAAAAAGAGTAAACTTGTGAAAACAAATGCTGCAGAAAATGGATTAGAATTTGGTGCAGTAATTCATGACTTAGATGGAGCAGAAGAAGGAACAATGTTATTGTATGGAAAAGTTGGAGGTGTTTTGGGAATAATGGCATCTCAAAAAATAAGAGATATTGTTGGAAGAACTGGCATGGGGGTTGACATAACTGGAAATTCACAAATAGCTGGTGACTGGGTGTTTAAAAACTCAACTTATGGACCAGTTTTACAAGATACTGCAAATGGAAAAAGTTACAGATTAAAAGTAACAAACGGAACTTTAGGATTAACTCAGATATTAACATCAATTGATGCAGTCTTCACCGCAGCAAGTGGAAACACTCAAGCAAATGCAGTTTAAGATTTTATTTATTATTTTATAGAAAGATTTTATGAAAACACAAGAAACACAATCAGCAACGACTGAAGTTATTCCAATGCAAAAAGAAGAAAATTGGAAAGCAATTAAAGACCAGCAACAAAAAGAAGCAATAATTAAATTCAGAGAAGAGCTTTCAGCACTTCAAAATAAATACTTAATAGAGATCATCCCAAGGATAACAATCACAGGAGACCAAATAACTTCTCATCTTGTCTTTAATCCAAGAGAATAAAATGACTACTTTATCTGTATTTCAAAAGGTAAGATTTTATCTTGCTATTGTTGCTTTAATAATTATAGCTGGAGCTTTGTTTAAAAGATGTGGTGGTTGTAGTCCAACTTTAATTACTGAAATCCCTAAAGCATTGATTCCTAAGTTTCCAGATCTCCATCAAAAAAATGGTGAAATAGAAATATTAGATTCAACAGGAAAGTTAGTTCCTATAAAGTATAAAGATTCAAAAAAAGTTGTTGGGATTGTGAGTATTAAAAATTTACCAGACTCAAATGGAAATCCTACTCCTCCAACAACACTTATAGTTGAAAAGAAAAATCCTGGATTATTTCCAGAATTATTTAATGAACCAGAAATAGAATTTAAGTCGTTAGGAATTGATTCAAATATTACTGTTCTTAATTTTAAGAAGTCTAATTTTGAATTTGAGTATAATCCATTAGTGGGGATTAATTACTCTAAAAAACAATTGGAAGCTTCTTTAGGTATAAATCTGGTCAAAGTCTACTTTCTTCATATTTCAGCTTCAGTGAGTTATTCTCAAAACGAAATTCAACCTAATTTAGACTTAAACAGTGGAATAAAAATAGAACTCCTTCCTTATATTTTCATTGGTTACGATTACGGCATTCTTTCGTCACAACATAAAGTAAGTCTTCATTATTGTTACAAATTTAATTAAAATTATTATGAGTATTCACAAGCATTTATTACTAGATTCTTCTTACAGATGTTATATTCTTGAGATGTGTCAATTAGCTTTTAAAAGATTTGAAATGAAAATAGTAGATCCTAATTTTCAACTTTCAAATGAGGAAGAAGAGAAATTAAAAATATTTTCTTCTTTGAATTCTTAAATTAATAGTCAGATACTTTAGGATTCTTTTGAATAAAGAGAATCCTATTTTTATATTCAATACTGAAGGAAGGGGGTAAGCGGAATTGGGGGATGGATTAATTTGGGAAAGTCAAGTTCTCATGCACATGCGAAAATTTATAAGAACATTTTAAAGTATCATTTTTATAGTTTTAATCTATTTAGATGGTTGATACTTACAGTTTTGTTCTTTAAAAATAATTTAAACATAGATAGGGTTTTTTAT
>ERZ869921.604-NODE-604-length-19976-cov-6.480849_pt1 | contig 19976 bp, 25 predicted proteins | sample MGYA00579310_ERZ869921 | MGnify/ENA primary metagenome ERZ869921 (study PRJEB32216, sample SAMN09231816) | wastewater metagenome | place: USA: Maryland | collected 2016-06-21 | study: EMG produced TPA metagenomics assembly of the PRJNA472060 data set (Reclaimed...
ATGTCGGACGACTGAATGCGCGCCTACCTCGCCATAGCCCTGCTGATAGCCCTGATCGGCACCCACTGGTACGCCTACAGCGCAGGCGTGAGCCGCGAGCGCGACCGCAACGAGGCAGCGGCAACCAAGGCCGCGAACCAGTTCCTTATCGCCCAGAAGGTGCAGGATGACAAGCTGGCCGCAGCCTATGACAAGATCGCCCAAGAATATGAACGAGGCAAGAAAGATGCGCAGGCTGTCGCTGACACTGTTGTTGCCGATCTTCGCACTGAGCAGCTACGGCTGCGCCAGCGTTGGACCTGTCCCAAGCTGCCCAAAGCTCAAGCCAGTACCGGCGAGCCTGATGCAGCCAAGCGAGACCGAGAAGAAAGTACGGGCCGAATTGTTCGAGCCGCAGCCGAATGCGATCAGCAAGTGACCAAGTTACAGGACATTATCAGGGCGGATAGGCGGTAATGGCAGAATCAAACCCGATTGCCACGGTCTGGGACCGCCTCCGGCACCCGATCCAATCAGTACGCAGCAACCTGACCCAAGGCGCGAACGAATGGAGTACGCATCCGTTTCAGGAAGGGTTGCAGAGAGCCGTAGCGATTGCAGCGGGAGTGTTGACAGGAAACCCTGTGGTGGGGCGCGCCGCAAATAGCGCCGCTGACCGTTTCTTCTCGTGGCTGAACAATCGCGGCAACAACGACTTTGGCCCTGCCAGTGGCCTACAGGGGATTACCAGCCCGCAGGGATCGGACCAAAGCCCGATATCCGGCATGCTCGGCATTCCCGACTACGCGCACGGACAGATCCCGCAAGCCGCCCCCAGCAACTCAGGAAGCGGCGGCAACATGGGAATGGGCAGCATGGGCGGAGGTATGGCCGGTATTACCAGCCCGAACAACTCGCACGGATCACCACAAAGCCAACTGGCTCAGATGTTGGGCCTGACCAACTACCAAGGCAACAGCTCAGACAACGGGCTACCAGGCATCACAAGCCCAGTACCGGAAGGGCAAGGTCCGAACGCAGGAACTCATGCCACGGAAGGACAAGGCCAAACCGCCAATCAGATCATCGGCAACAACCTTCAAAGCATCAGCAACATGATCCTGAACGGAAGCGGAGGGAGCCATGGGAATGGAGGATTCAGCGGCGGCCCAAGTTTCGGATACTCCGGCGACACTGCATCGGGCGCACACGGCACCATCGGCTCAGGCGCACGGCAGGCATCCATGGAAGGCGTGCAAGCCATGCTTGGCGCAGGACTTGGTAAGCGCCCGCTGATGCCATTCCACGAAATCAACGACGAGCGCGCGCAAGCCAGAGCCGCAGGCATGTCCCTCGCACAGTATCGCGCCTCACTCGGCGCATAACCCGGCCTCGCGGCCAACAAAGAGGCAACTACCATGAGTCTTCAAGGCAATTCACGCGGGCCGCTCGGTTCCGCCATCGGCGTCAAGCTGGACACACTGGGCGACACGTTCATTCGTCTCCCTGTGGGCCAGTACATCCCCCGTAACATCACCGCGACTAACGCCAATGTCACGCTGGCCGCATCCACAGCACAGATCGCTGTCTACACCGCAGCAGCAGCCGGTGGCACGAACATCGTGGCCGCAGCCGTACTCACGACCCTGACAGGCCCAACCGTGTTCGCTGATCGCACCATTGCAACAGCCACCACGGTATTCACGCCCACGTATGCCTCGACACAGAAGGAATACGGCGTGTATGTGCGCGTGACGGTTGCCGGGGCTGCTGGTCAGACCTGTGACGTACACATTTTCGGCGACGCGATCAAGTAACGGAGCGCCCCAGCAATGGGGCAATCTGTTGATCTGAACAGCGAACAACAATGTTTAAGCCCGGACAATCAGGCAACCCAACAGGGCGGCCAAAGGGACCAGACAAGGCGACGAAGAACGCCAGAGAGGCAATCGCACGCCTCGTGGATGACAACACGGAGCTGATGCAGGAGTGGCTGGAGGAGATCAAGAAGACAGAAGGCCCGCTAGCCGCGTGGAAGTGCATGACGGACGTGATCGAGTACCACATCCCCAAGCTGAGTCGCACGGAAATGACGGGGAAGGACGGCAAGGACTTGCCTGTACCCGCGTTCTACATTCAGCCTGTCAAAGCTCGTGAGGATTGACGTAAGCCTGCCTGACAAGCTGCTGCCCATCTTGCAGCCACGTCGGTTCAAGGTAATGCACGGAGGCAGGGGCGGGGCGAAGTCGCACACAGTGGCTCAAGTGCTGCTGATGATGGGGCTACAGCGCCCTCTACGCATCCTGTGTGTGCGTGAGGTTCAGAAGTCACTCTCTGAATCCTCCATGCAGGTGCTAAAGGACTACATCAAGCGCCTGGACCTTGGCGCGTACTACGAAACGATGAAGTCAGAGATTCGTGGCTGCAATGACACGACCTTTGCATTCGTTGGCCTGCAAGATCACACGGCTGACTCGATCAAGTCCTACGAAGGCGTGGATATCGTATGGGTAGAGGAAGCCCATAGCGTCAGTGACAACAGTTGGAACATCTTGATACCGACCATCCGCAAGGAAGGGTCTGAAATCTGGGTCACGTTCAACCCGACCGACGAGACGGATTACGTCTATGAGCGGTTCGTGATCGGCACTGATCCTGATGCGTGGGTCGAGCAGATCAATTGGCGTGATAACCCGTGGTTCGGCAAGGAACTGGATATAGAGCGCCGCAAGATGCAGACGCTTAACCAAGACCTGTACGATCACGTCTGGGAAGGCAAGTGCCGATCCATCGCGGGCTTTCTGTTCAAGCGCGAGTGGATGAAGGAATACGAGCGCGTCCCTGAGCACCTGAACATCTACATGTCCGGCGACTTTGCCGTGACTCAGGGTGACGGAGATTTCACCGAGCTTGCTGTCTGGGGCGTGGACTCACGAGGCACGATCTATGCACTCGACTGGTGGGCTGGGCAGGAAACGTCGGACCTTTGGATATCGGTCTTGCTGGACAAGGTTCAGATGTGGAGTCCGCAGCGGTTCATTGGTGAAACGGGCCAGATTCGCCGCGCGCTTGAACCGGGACTGATTCGAGCCATGCGGGAACGTGGCGTATTCGTTGCCTGCGAATGGCTGGCGCATGAAGGAAACAAGGTTGCCCACGCCTCGGCAATGATGGGCTTGATGGCCTCCGGTTCCGTGATGTGGCCTAAGAAGGATTGGGCGCAGCGCGTCATCAACCAGTTGTGCAATTTCACCGGGGAAGACGGCAGGATCGACGATGCTGTGGACGCCTGTAGCCTGTTTGCCCGCTTCGTACACAAGACGTGGAACGCGATCGTTCCGCCTGAAAAGGTCATTCCCAACCTGACCCCGCAACTCACGATGTCTGACATATTCACCGAATCCCGAGAAGACTTCTAATGTCCGAAGAAAAACGCGAAATCAAGGACACGACGGAGATTCGCAAGCGGTGGATGGCGAAGCTGCGCGACGAGAAGCGTGCGCACAAGGAATTCCACGAGCAGGCGACCGCTGCCGAGAAGCAATACGCCGCCAAGGAGGATTGGGAGCGCAAGAACGGGAATATGTACCCGTCGCTGTGGTCCATCGTCAACACGACCCACGCTGCCTTGTACTCGCGCCCAGCCCGCCCAGACGTGCGCAAGCGCAACGTGGACGTGATGGACGGTATCGACAAGCAGATCGCGCAGATGATCGAGCGCGCCCTGAACTTCACGCAGGACACGACAGACTTTGACCCCGAGAGTCACGCGGCAGTCAATGACTTCTTTGTGTCCGGGCTGGGCCAAGCCAAGATCGAGATGGACGTGGAGACCGAAGAGGTTCCTGTCATCAACCCGGTATCTGGTCAGCCGATCATGGATGGCGAGGAACCACTGACGCAGACCAAGGTCTCGCGTCGCTCTATGCGGCTGGTGTACTTCCACCGCGCCCGCTTCCATTGGGAGCCGACCACGACATGGCGGCAATGCTCATGGGTGGCCTTCGATCACTACATGGGCCACGAGCAGTTCGAGAAGCAATTCGGCGTCGAGATTCCGGCTGATGCCCGACTCAAGGAACAGGGATCGACCTACTCGACCGACAAAAACAAGACGGCAGCCGAGAACTACGAGCCGCAATACTGCGTGCATGAGGTCTGGGACAAGGAAAGCCGCAAGGTCATGTTCTTTTGCGAGCAGTATCCCGACCTGATCGAGGAGCGCGACGACCCGTTGCAATTGGAGGATTTCTTCCCCTGCCCGCGTCCGATGCTGGCGAACTGTTCTGCCGAAGAGGTATTGCCGAAGCCCGATTACGTCTATATCCGCGACCTGATCCGGCTCATCAACACCTACTCGCGCCGCATCGCCAATCTCACCACGAACATCAAGGACGTCGGGTTCTACGATGCCAGTTTCGTCGAGCTTGCCAAGGTCACCGGTGCCGAAGACGGTACGCGCATCCCGATCAAGGACTTGGTGCAGCGCCTGAATAGCAGCAACACCCGCGTCGATACCGGCGCGGTTCTGGTGGAAATGGACAACACCAGCAAAGCCGCTGTCATCATGAACCTGATGGAGCAGCGCGAGCGGGCAAAGATGCAGTTGGACGAAGCCATCGGTATCTCGGATATCACGCGAGGCACCACGGACCCGAATGAAACCGCTTCTGCCCAGAGGATCAAGAATCAGTGGGCGAACGTAAGGCTTGCTCCACGCCTGAACCAGATAGCGCAATTCTTCCGTAACTCGTTCCGCATCATGGCGGAAATCCTGTGCCAGAGCTTCGAGCCTGAGCAGATCGCGCAGATGACTGGCGTGGAGGTCTCGCCGGAAATGCAGCAGGTGATGCAATCTGATGCCCTGCGCATGTACGCGGTGGATATTGAGACCGATTCGACGATTGCGCAGGATGACACGCTCGAACGCGAGCAGCGCAACGAGACCAGCAAGACGGTCGCGGAAATGCTGCAACAGATGGTTCCCGCGATGCAGGCCGGGCAGCTACCGGCAGGACTGGCGAAGGCGCTGATGCTGTTCACCGTGCGCACCACCAAGTACGGGCGCGAGTTCGAGGACGAAATCAACCAGCTTCCCGACACCATGCAGCAGCTTCAAGGCTTGCAGCAACAGGTGCAGCAAGGCCAAGAGCAGGGCATGCAGCTACAGCAGCAATTGCAGGAAGCCCAGGGCCAGTTGCAGCAGGTCAACCAGCAACAGGAAAAGCGCGAGAACGTCAAGACGCAATCGGACGCGCAGGAGAAGCAGGCCAGTACGGTCAAGCAGTTTGCCGAAGCGCAGCGTATCCAGAGCGAGACGAGGCAGCGGGAAATGTTCCCGGCTGTCGGAATGTGATCGACCTAGAGCATCAGGAGCTACATCGTGCCTACCTACAGCAGCGACTCGGGTGCGAACTGCAACCTGATGCCCAATTCATCGCCAACACTGACCCCTATGGCGTCTCAGCCTTCGAGCGATGGAACGGCTCAGACGTGGAGATTCACTTCGCCGGAGAACGCGGTTTTCTTACACGGCAATTCCTTCGCGGCTGCGCGAGATACGTATTTGACCAGCTTGGGTGCGATCGAGTTACAGGGCGGCTACCTGCGGATCGTCCAGCGGGGAAAGTAATCGCCGAACGCATCGGATTCGTGCACGAAGGCACCCTACGCCGTGGCCACAATGGCACGGACATTTTGATTTATGGCATGTTGAAAGAGGAGTGCCGCTGGCTATGAGTTCAGGAAGCAGCAAACCACCGAAGGCCCCTGATCCGCAGGTTGTCATTGATGCGCAGACGCGGGCCAACCGGGTTAATCAGGTCGGACCGTACGGAACATCGCGATACTCGACCGACGAGAACGGCAACGCCACGCAGACCAGCGAGCTATCCCCGGAATTGCAGGCGATCTATGCCCGCGTGCTTGGCATGGCTGGCGACAAGCCCGAACAGGCGCAGGCGTACCACGCACCGCAGGGATTCGACCAGTTGACGAATGCGGTAGGTAGCCGGGTCGGTCAGCGCTACGGACTGGATTCGAGCGCCGCCAAGCCGACGCAGCAGCCCATGCAGAAACCCATGCAGATGGGCGGGCAGCCGAACCGATCCAGCCAGTCCGCGAACACCAACGCGATGGCATCCATGTTCCAGCGCCAGCCCGGAGGCTAAATGCTCGCCCAGATTGCACCACCGGTCGGAGGAGTTCGGCAGCAGCCGCGCAAGCCGTTTGTCGCGCCGATGACGCCTCCGCAGCCCGGATTCAGCACGGCGGCAGGCGCTGGCAAATATCCGTCCGGAACCACGGACAAACTTCCGTCCGGCGGAATTGGCATGCCGCCTTCGCCCATGCGTGGCATGGCTGGCCCGAACATGCAGACGCCGGGACCGGTTACGCCTGGACTCAGCGGAAGCGCGAACGCACCTATGCCGACGATGCCGCAGGCGATGAACAGCATGGCGACCGCTTCGCCGATGGCTGCCTCGGCAGGTGGTGCAGGCGTGCCGATGAACCCGTCTGCTCCGGTAGCTGCTGCACCAGCCCCGAATCGCGGCAATCCTCGCTACGGCACGGATAACGCACCTTCTGGCACGCGCCCACCGGTCGGCAACACGAATCCCGCATGGAATCCGCAGAGCGGCGTGTCTCCGTTCAACGCGAGTTCCGGCGCTACGGGGATCGGCGACTTCCAGCGGTTCAGCGACAATGCCTACAACGAATCCGTGCGCCGTCTTGATCCGCAGTTTGCCGAGCAGCAGCGTGGTTTCGAGCAGGACATGGTGAATCGAGGGATCGCACCGGGCACCGAAGCCTACGACAACGCCCGCGCGAACTTTGAACAAGCCCGCAACGATGCCTATGCTTCCGCACGCGCGAATGCAGACCAGCAGGGACTTGCGGCACAGCAGCAGAGTTTCGGGCAGGGCGCGACCAACTCCGGCCTGTTGAACCAGCTTCTCCTTGGGCAGATGGGCGCGGATGCCTCGCGCTATGGAGCAAACCAATCGGCGCACGCAAGCATGTACGGATCGGATCGCAACGCAGAGTCGAATGCCAACAACTTGGCCTATCAGATGCAGCAGGGCGACTTCGGGAACCTGATGCAACTGCTGAATTTCGGGCAGGGCACGCAGGGCTTCAACAACGGCGTGATCGGCCAGAACAACGGAGCCAATAGCCAGTACATGGGCCAGAACGCGGGCTTGTTGGGCCTGTTCCAAGGTGGCGGCAACCCGAGCAATATCGACGTGACCGGCCCCTACAACAACCAGTACAACGGGCAGTTGAACACGGCGCAGTTCAACCAGCAGCAGCAGAACGCCAACAACCAAGCCTATGCGCAGTGGGCGAGTGCTTTGCTGTGCGACCGTGACGCCAAGGATGAAATCGCCACGGTTGACCCGGAAGACGCCTTGCAGGCCGTGATCAGCGTCCCGCTCGTGTGTTGGAGCTACAGGGCTGGTGCAGACCGTGTTCCGCACGTCGGAACCTATGCGCAGGACTTCAACAAGGCGCTTGGCCTTCCAGAAGCGACGATGATCCAGACCATTGACCTGTTCGGGGCGTTGATTGGATCGGTGCAGGCGCTGACTGCCCGCATCAAGGAATTGGAGGCCGCGTAATGCAGTACCTAAACGGCGACCTCGCACGGCTTCAAGTCGAACAGGACGATATCAAGCGCAAGCAGCAGTTGGGGCAGACGCTACAGCAAGCGGGATTGAACCCGGTGCAGGGCGGTAACTCTGTCCTGGCACTGCTTGCTGCGCTGACCTCGACCATTCGCGGCAACTCGATCATGAAGGATTCGAGCAAGAGCATGTCGGAGAATCTGGCGCAGCAATTCGAGGCGCAGAACCAAGCCGATCAGGCGAAGGCCGAAGCCGAACAGAGGCGCCGGGATGAAGACTGGCAGCGGAAATTGCAGGAAATCGACTACGGCAACAAATCAGCCGCGCAGTACCGCGCACCGAGCAACATCGACCCCAATTCTCCGGAAGGAATCAACGCTCGCCTGCAATTCGAGAAGGGCAAGGCTGGATTGCAGCCCAAAGCCGCAGGCCCAGCCGCGCCGGAGTTCCAGCGCAAGATTGAAGCATTGGTCGCCGCAGGAATGCCCGTTGCAGATGCTACAAAGGCCGTCGTGCTTGGCGCAGGCGGTGGCGGTTCTGTTCCATCCGGTTATCGACCGTCTGCCAATGGCGGCCTTGAAGCGATTCCGGGCGGCCCTGCGGATAAACCAGCGGAGAAAGACCCGAAAGCGGCGGCAGCGGCTCAGGCGCGCGAACTTCTCGGAAAACTCAAGGCAGGGTTGGAAGGTGGCAACGTATCTACGGGGCCTGTCGATCAATTCATGCCGAGCAAGCCAAATCAAGAATTTGTCTCGACAGCCGCGCAGCTTACCCAGCCGTTCCAAGCACTGACCCGCATCCCCGGCAACGGCACGCAATCAGACGCAGATTTGAAAGCCTTGATGGCTGGTTTGCCCACGCTCGACAAGTATGAAACCGTCAACAAAGCGTCGATTGAAAGCCTGATGAGCTACATCGACAAGCTATCGCCTCCCGAAAAGGCTGCGGCTATCCAGCAAGTCCAGCAAGCGCAACAGCAGCAGCCAGCCCAAGGCGGCTGGTCTATCCAAAGGCTTGATTGATGCCGACCTATCAGATCACCGGCCCGGATGGCGGGAAGTACAAGGTTACTGCGCCGGATGGGGCGTCCGAGCAGGAAATCATGGCCTACGTGCAGAGCAATCACACGCCCGGAGCAACTGCGCCCACCCCGCCGCCAGAGCAACCCGGCATGCTCGACCAGATCGGCCGCCAGCTTGGGTTGACGGCACGCTACGGCATGGAAGGCGCGGGCAATCTCGCCAACCTCGTTACCGAGCCGATCCGGCAGAACGTGACGGACCCGCTTGCGCGCATGATGAGCGGTGGTCCGAACCTATCCGACCTCATTACGGGCAACCAAGCGCCGCAAGGTGAATCGACGGGCGATGCCATGTCACGTCTTGCTGACTCGCTGGGTCTGCCGAAGCCGCAGGGATCGCTAGAGCAAGGCGTAGGCGAGGCATCCAAGGCGCTTGTGGGTACTGGCCTGTCCGCTGGCGCAGGATTGGCCGCAGGAGCGCCGCAATTGGCCGCACAGCCACTCATGCAGGCCATGAGTACGCTATCCGGCTCCGGTGCCCAGCAAGCGGCTCAGGCTGCCGATATGGGGCCTGCTGGTCAGACGGTCGCTGGATTGGTAGGCGGACTCCTCCCCGGCGCTGGCGCGGGCGCTCAGGGCGCTTTGCGCATGGCTATGCGGGGTGGCGAAGGTGGTCGCGCCAATATGGCCAACAACATCGAGAATTTCGCCGCAGCCGGGACGACGCCAAGCGTAGGGCAGGCCAGTCAGTCCGCCATTCCCCAATATCTCGAATCCTTGCTCGCCAAGGTTCCGGGCGGGGCGAGCGTGATGGCGAAGAAGGCCGCGACGCAGGCCGACGAAATCGGCGCTGGGTTGGCATCCAAGGCCAACGCAATGGCTCCGGGCGCTGATGCTGAAATGGCAGGCTCGGCTATCCAGCGCGGAATTACTGGCGATGGTGGTTACGTCTCCCGATTCAAGGAAACGGCATCCAAGCTCTACGATGCGCTCGACAAGCATGTGCCGCCGCAGACGCCGATGGAAGTCAAGGCCACCAAGGCGTATTTGCAGAAAGCCGTGTCCCCGACAAAGGGTGCTGAAAACACCAGCTCGCTACTGGTCAACCCGAAACTCAAAGAGATTGACGCGGCACTGAGCGCCGATCTTGAGGCAGCAGCATCGGGCACGCTGCCCTATGAGGCTGTGAAGTCCCTGCGGTCACGCGTAGGCGCGATGCAGGCTGATGCAGGACTGACGCCTGATATCCCCAAGTCGGAATTGAAGCGGCTCTACGGGGCGCTTTCTGACGACATGAAGGCGCAGGCATACAAGACGCCAGAAGGGGCCAAGGCGTTCAACCGTTCCGCCAACTTCTACCGGGAAGGCATCGACAAGATCGACAAAATCGAGCATGTCGTCACCAAGGTCGGTGGGCCTGAAAAGGTCTTTGCGGCTGCCATGTCCGGCACGAACGAAGGTGCCACGACCCTACGCAACGTGATGGGCAGCCTCAAAAAGTCTGAACGTGACGTGGTGACGGCTACGGTCCTGAACCGCATGGGCAAGGCCACGGCTGGACAGCAGGGCACGAATGCCGAAGGCGCTGCCGACCGATTCAGCACGTCCACGTTCCTGACGAACTGGTCAAAGATGAGTCCGCAGGCACGCTCTACCCTGTTCGATCACAAGGGGCCTAAGTTCCGCGAAGACATGAACAAGCTGTCTCAGGTCGCCACCAATCTGCGCGACGGCTCCAAGGTGTTCGCAAACAACTCTGGCTCTTCGCAGGGCGCTACTCAGATCGGCACGTCCGCTGCGTTCGTCATGTCGGCCCTGAGTGGAAACCTGCCTGCCGCTGCCGGTATTGCGGCTGGTGTAGGAAGCGCGAATCTGGGCGCCCGCCTGATGACGAACCCGAAATTCGTTAGCTGGCTGGCAAAGCAAACCAATCGACCGATTGGAACGCTACCGGGTCAGATCGGCATGCTGGCGAACATCGGCAAGGACGAGCCTGACGTTCAAGAGTTCATCGCGCAACTATCGCAATCAGGGAACCAGCAACAGCAGCAATGAGCAGGAACGGCGCGAACAAGGCCAGAAGCCCGCAGACCGTGAATTTCAGATCATCCCACGCCGTATAGGTGTATTTCATGCCCGTTTATTCCTACCGATGCTCCTGCGGAGCGGTCGCGGATCAGTATAGCCGCGTTTCCGAGCGTGACAGCAATATCCCCGACTGCCACGGCCCGATGACCCGCCAACTCTGCGCGCCGATGGTCTCCGTCCAAGCCGACATGCACGCGCTGTCGCCGATTGACGGCACGCCGCTGACCTCAAGACGCCAACGTACCGAGTACATGAAGCGCAACGGGCTACAGGAAGCGCTCCCGGCTACCGAAATGATCCGCAACGCCAAGGCCAAGCGGAAGGCGAATGAAGACCTCGCCGCGAGACTTCCAAAGCTCGCCGAGCCGATCAAACAGCGACTTTACCAAGAGGCCGGAATCCCCGGTTAACCAAAGAGAGAGCAATGAACGTCGATAACGAGACCATGGCCCCTGATCTTGAAGATCAGCAAGCGCCCGTCCAGACCACCGAAGACGCAGCACGCCAAGCCCTTGCAGAAATCAGCAAGGAAGACCCGGAAGCGGCCAAGAATACCGAGAAGCTGACCCAGCCTAAGCCGGACAAGACCGGGAAACTCCCGACCACCGATCCGAACGCGCCAAAGCCGTTTGAGCTTCCGGGTTACACCGCCCGTTGGAATCAGCAGGCACGAGACGCCCTCAAGGCGATGCACGAGGCGCAGCACAACCGCGCGCACCTTGACCCGATCCTCGCGCAGCTTGACGAGACGAACAAGTACGTCACGAACAAGGAACAGGAGTACGAGAATTTCCGCAAGCAGGCCGGTCCGGTCTGGGACATTCTTGCGCCCCTCGAATCGCAATACCGCATGCAGGGCATGACCTTGCAGCAGGGCGTCGGCCAACTGGTCGAAGCCGCAAAGTTTGTCGCCAGCGATCCCGATCAAGCCTTTCCGTGGTTTTCCGGCATGTACGTGCCGAAAGACCCCGCGAAAGCCGTCGAGGCAATGGCGAAGCAATGGGGCGTCGATCTTGGCCGTCTGGTCGAGGAAGCGCCCTACATGGACCCGCAGATTCAGTCCCTGGTATCGCCCCTCGAAGCGCGCTTGCGTGAATTCGAGGCAAGACAGAGCCAGCAAGAACAAGCTGCGAGAGCCGCAGAACAGCAACAACTCGTGAAAGCGATCACTGACCTCGAACAGATGAAAGACGAGGCCGGAAACCTCCGATATCCGCACTTCAACCAACTTGGGCAACAGCTTCTCTACATCGGGCAAAACCGGATGGCGGAGAACTTTGATCAAGCCTACGAACTGGCCTTGAGCATGCACCCGCAGCTTAAAGGGCAGGTCGAGGCGGATCGGGCCAAGGCGGCAGAAGCGAAGGCTATCCAAGAGGCTAAGGCTAAGTCAGAAGCTGTGCAGGCTCAGGCGAACGCCAATCGAAACGTTGCCGGAAAAGGCCAGCGGGGTGCCAGCGGTCGCTATCAGACGACCGAAGAAGCCGCGCGCGCCGCACTCGCACAACTTCAAAGCCAATAACGAGGAACTGAATCATGGCTGTCAATCTCGGCGATCTTGTCGCCACCACGCTCGCGCTGCGGGCAACGTCCATCGCGGACACCATCACCAACGAACATCCGCTGCTGAACCGACTCGCCTCGAAAGGCAACGTCAAATCCACCCCCAGCGGTCGATCCATCTACCAGCCGATCATCTACGGCACCAACACATCGGTGAAGTGGTTTGCCGGATACGAGGCATTCACGCCGCCGACCGATCAGCAGATCATCGACGTTGCCGAGTACCAGTGGAAGCAACAGGGCGCATTTATCAGCATCAGCGGCCTTGAGCAGATCCAGAACTCCGGCGAATCGCAGGCGATCCCGTTCGTGTCCGCTCGAATCGACCAGTGCATGGCCGAAATGAAGAACACGGCAGGCGCTTCGTGCTTCTCGGACGGCACCGGCTCGGGCGGTAAGGAATTGGGCGGACTGGCGTCTCTGGTCTCCACAACCCCCTCCGCTGCCGGTACCGTGGGCGGCATTGATCAGGTGGCCAACCCCTTCTGGCGCAACAACGCTGTTACTGGCGTTACCGCTACGGGTGCCGGTCTAGTGCTGGCGATGAACACGCAATGGCGCAAGATTTCGGTGGGCACGGAAACCCCGGACTTGCTCATCAGCGACGAAATCAACGTCGCGCTCTACGAGAGCACGTTGCAGAACTTGGTACGATTCACCGAGACCAAGAAAGCGGACGCAGGCTTCCAAGCGCTCAAGTACAAAAATGCCGATTTCGTCTATGACGCCTACTGCCCGGCCAAGACAACGTACCAGTTGAACACGGGCACGATCTTCCTCCGCGCTCACCCGGACCGCATGTGGACGAAGGGCAAGACCCGCGACGTGACCAACGCCGACTACAACGTTACGCCAATCTGGTTCATGGGCAACCTCTGCACCAACAACCGCCGTCGCAACGGCGTCCTCGTCACCGCGTAACCACCGTGGCCCCTTCGGGGGCCGCATCTTCCGAGGTGTCAATGGACAGGAACAGCCCCGACTACAAGCGTATCGAGCAGGAAATGGGCCTGCCTCCCGATGCGGAAAGCATGGTCTCTTTCAGCATTTGCGCTGAACTGAACAATGCTGTGAGCGAGGAATTGCAGCGCCCGATTTTCGAGGATCACGTCTATTTCGTGCATCGCCTCAAAGGTCATACCGATTTCATGTCGCGGCGTGCAAAGGACGAGGATTTCGAGGCGTATCCGCGTGAGTGGGCGCATTTCCAAGCGACGAAGCACGACACGCCGATTACTTCGATTCCCGGCATCACCCCGTCCGAAGTCGAAATGCTGCGCTGCCGGAAAATCCATACGGTCCGCGCTGCCGCAGAACTGAACGATCCGCACCCGGAAATCGCCAACGCCGTGCTGAATGCGCGACGCTGGATGGCGATCATGGCTGGCGAAAAACCCCGAATCAAACTGGTATCCGTATGAACATGACCTATGAGCGCGATGGCAAGTGGTACACGTTGCAGGAAGTGGACTCATCGACCAAAGTCGAACGTCTCGCAACGCCTGACGAAATCCCTGCTGCACTGGCTAAGGTTGAAAAGCCTGAGCCTACGGCAAAGCCTGCAAAGCCGGTGAAGAAAAAGGCCAAATAAGTGGACTTGACCCTAAAGCAATCGCTGGATATGGTCGCCGGTTCCGTGGGCATGCTGCCGCCTACGTCATGGGCGAACAGCAACAACCAAGCCAACCGGCAGATGATCCACATTGCCAATGAGGCTGTGTTGAATCTGCGTGAGAAGAAATTCCAGACGCAGCGCAAGCAGTGGACGTTCACGCTATCTGCTGACTCCACGCGCTACACACCTCCATCCGATTACCTGCAATTCGAGCCGGATACGATGTGGGCGCAGTCGAGCCTATGGCGCGTAACGCTGCCGACCGATCCTACGGTCTGGGCGTACTTGCAGGCATCCGCTGGACCCTCTGGCGTGCAGATTCAGGCCCGTTACCTGAATAACGCGGTCGAGGTCTATCAGCCGATCGGTGACCTCCCGATGGGTGTCGAATACCTGTCGAAATACTGCGTAGTGACCGCAGGCACAGGCGGGGTATTGGCCAGTACGGACCCCGCTACGCAATCGCTGGGTGGCAGTCTGGGGAGCTACAAAGCCCTGTTCACCGACGACGCGGACACCCACCTGTTTGACGACGCGCTGTTCGTTGCCGAAGTGAAATGGCGCTACAAAAAGGCCAAGGGATTCGATGATTGGCCGGTGGACAAAAAGGATGCAGACGACAAGCTGATTACGGTCCTTGGCCGTGACGGCGGCGCGCGCATCATCACTGCGGCAGAGGATCAAGGCATCTTCTGCGGCCCGCAAACTACGCTCTGGGTCTATCCCTTCTCCTGATGACTAGCTCAGCCTCGATCCAAGCCCCTACGGGCGGCTGGAATGCCAGAGACTCGTTCGATGACATGAAGCCGGACGATGCCGTGGTGATGACAAACCTCATCCCACGTTCCGGCTATGCGGAATCCCGGAAAGGGACAACGGCATACACGGACCTTGGCGATTCCCTGTCACCCAACGGCGTGCGTACGCTGATCCCGTACCAGCGAACAAAGCTACTCGCCGCCTACTCGACGGACATTTGGGATATCACGGACGGCACAAGCCCGACGATCTTGACGCATAGCGGATTCAGCAGCAGCGCCTTCCAGTTCACCGCCTTCCAAGACAAAGTGATTCTGACGAATGCCGAAGATTTGGCGGTCAGCTATGACGGCTCCGTGCTGACCGATCTTGTCGTCACCGGCCACCCCGGCACATGGTGGGGCTGCAACACCTTCAAGGGCCGCATGTACTATTGGGACGAAGACGCCCGTTCGTTCTGGTACACCGAAGCCGGAAGCTATCAGGGCACGGTCAACGAGTTTGACTTGTCTACGCAGCTTAAAACCGGTGGAACGCTGGTGATGATGCTGACATGGACGCTCGATGCCGGTGACGGCGTGGACGATCTTGCGGTATTCGTTTTCTCGACTGGCGAAACGCTGGTTTACCAAGGCGACGACCCCAGCAACTTCCTGCGCTGGTCAAGCTCGGGACGCTTCCAGATCGGCGAGCCTCTGGGAATCCGCGCGCATCAGAAAGTCGGCGGAACTGAAATCATCCTGACCAAAGACGGCTATGTCGATCTTGCCGAAGCCTTGAAGTCTGGACGCTACTCAGAAGAATCCATCTACTCGAACAAGATCATTCGCGCCGCCAAGGATGCCGCGCGGACATGGGGCAGTCTGTTCGGCTGGGAATGCCTGCTCTACCCTGCCGGAAACCTGTTCATCGTCAACGTCCCGCGATCCGAGTTCAAGGCGATTTCTGCCGATAACACGCAGTGGGCCATAGAATCAGAGCAGCATGTCCGCAATACCTCGACCGGCTCATGGTGCAAGTTCAACGGATGGCAGGCCACGACGTTCTGCGTGTGGCAGGACAACCTGTATTTCGCGCAAGGCGCGCAGATTTACCTTGCCGATGTAGGGTCCGCAGACAACGGCCAACCCATTACCGTTACCTGTGTTCCTGCATTCAATCCCTTGGGATCACCGGGACGCCGCAAGATCGTGACCGCTGCCTCGCACGTCACCAACTTTCAGCAACCGGAATATCTCGTCAAGGATGGGATGGCCGACTTCGATGTTTCGTTCGTGAACAACGTTCCCCTGTCAGCCTATGGCGGCGTCGCCAAGTGGAACGTATCGAAGTGGAACGAATCGAAATGGGCGATCGGTACAAACCAGCTCACAAACACCACGAAAAGCTGGTCTGACGTGTACGCGGAAGGCAACTACATCACCGTATCCCTCCGGGCCATGATCTTCGGAACCCCGTTTGTCTGGTACAGCTCGACCTACCTCTATCGCGACATTGGAGTAATGTAAAATGCCTTGGGTTGGAACTGATTTCATCCGCGATGACGGCGTGACCACTGGCCCCGCTGTCTGGAACGCGCAGGCCACGACGACCGAGTTTATCCTGTCGTCCACGCACGATTACCACGATCAGGACATAGCGACCGGGATCACGGCCTGCATCAACAAGAATGGCGCGAACATCCCGACAGCGAACATTGATTGGGGCAATTTCAAGATCACCAATCTCGCCAGCGGATCGGCCAATACCGACTCCACGGCCTACGGGCAAACGCTCGGCAGCCTGACACTGGACGGCGGCACGTTCGTGTTGACGGCTGCGGACAAGACCGGTGCGTCAATCACGACCGTTGACCTGACTCCGCTTTCCGGGGGCGGTGGCGGCGGTGCACCTGCGGACGCGACCTACCTGACGCTCTCGACAGCCGGAGGCTTGACGAACGAGCGCGTACTGACCGGAACCGCTGGGCAGATCACGATCACCGATGCAGGCGCAGGCTCCACAGCTACGCTGTCGATGGCGAATACTGCTGTCACGCCCGGAACCTACAACCTCGCGACGGTCACCGTGGACGCCAAGGGACGCATTACCAGCGCTGCCTCTGGTTCTGGCGGGACTGGCATCACCACGATCAACGGAACGGCCCCGATTGGCGTCTCCGGCTCTGGCGCATCGCGTACGGTCAGTATTTCAGCCGCGACGACCAGCTTGCCGGGATCGCTGTCGGCTGCGGATAAAACGAAGCTGGACAGCATTACGTCCGGCGCCGCTGTTGCCAGTTTCAACGCCCGAACCGGTGCCGTGGTTCCGGCAACGTCTGACTACACGATTCAGCAGATTGCGAACGTCACCGTTTCCACGTCGGCCCCTTCTGGCTCGCCTGCTAACGGCGCGCTCTGGTTCCGCGTGCCATGACCCTCCATGCTCGGGATGCGGCAAGCTGGAAAGTGGCTGCCCCTTACGTCCGATCCGGTGGCGCATGGGTTCTGGCCCTGTCTGTCTCTGCACGAGACGCCGGATCGTGGAAGACGGTCGCACAAATCCTGACCAGCGTCCTTATCACTGGCACGACCACGGTCGCCAACGGAGCCACGGTCAACCTCGGGACCACGGTTACCGGTGGCTATGGCTCTCTCACCTATCTCTGGGCGAAAACCTCCGGAACAGGATCAATTTCCGGCTCCGCTACAAATTCGACCGTGACCATCAACTCCGGCGCGAATAACGCCGAAGGAAACTATCAGGTGACAGTCACCGATTCCCTGACCGGGACAGCTATTGTCGAGCCTGTTGTGGTTACGTGGGGTACTCCGTGACGAAACTCCTGCTTGGCACGGAGCAACTTTCCCACGCTGAAACCAGCTCGATCCACTACGGGGCGCTGCCGGAAGACCTCGCCAACTTCCCCGGCATGGTCAACCTCGTTGCGGGTTCAGGTGCAGTTCTAACGCCCGGTGCCGGAACGCTTACCCTGTCGATTTCAGGCGGCGGCGTGGGTACGGTCACGTCTGTCGGCATGACGGTTCCCGCATTCCTGTCCGTCTCAGGATCGCCGGTTACGACAGCCGGGACGCTGGCGGTGTCCTACTCAGGCACGGCTCTGCCCATCGCGAACGGGGGAACCGCTGCCACGTCTGCGGCAGCAGCCCTTACGTCACTCGGGGCCTACCCGGCAACCAATCCCAGCGGATACACCAGCAATACCGGCACGGTTACCTCGGCAGCCGTCACCGGGAACAATGGTATCAGCGTCTCAGGAAGCCCAATCACGACCTCGGGAACGTTTACCCTTGGATTAGGTGCCATCACCCCGACCAGCGTCTCTACGGGCGCGCTGACAGCCTCCGGGGCTATCTCCCTGCCTGCCGGGTCCATCACCCGCGCCAACCTCGCCAACGGCTCCGCTTGCTCTGTCATCGGGCGTTCTGCCAATAGCTCCGGCGTCGTGGCTGATATCAGCATGGGCACGAATGACCGGCTCTTGGGCCGCGTGTCCAATGTGGTTCAGAGCACGCAGCTAACGGCTGGCATGGTCCCTAGTGCGCTGATTACCAGCGCCATGCTGCGCAACAGTGCGGCCCGATCCGTTATCGGCAGGAGTGCCAACAGTTCAGGCGTTCCGGCTGACATTGCCTCTACGGGTGCGCGGACATTCCTTGCCGACAACTCGGCAGGGACCAGCGTTGCATTTCGGGCGATAGATTCCGGGGACTTGCCTACGGGGAATTGGATTGGGGCAATCAACGGGCAGACGGTTTGCACGACAACAAATCTTGTTTCCGTCACCAATGCTTGGGAGGCTGTGACTGGAACGATTGCATTGCCAGCGGCGGGAACCTACCGCGTTACAGCGCATATTTCAGGAAATTGCGCAGCGACGCTGATTAGCGCTATCGCATCTATAAGCGCGCGCCTATACAACGTAACGGCTGCCGCTGCGATTGCAAACACCGAAGTCTATGTATGCTGCGCTCAAGCGCTTGGAGTTTTCGGGGTTGGAACAGCAACCATTACGGTTATCATTACCGTCTCCGGAGCAACAACGATCCGAATTGAAGGCCAGCGACAAACAGCGACCGGATCAACCTATTCAGCATCCTCGATCAGCAGCGCAGGCGATGGCAGAACGCAGTTACTTTACGAGCGCATCTACTGACGGCAATCCACAACCTTTGACGTGCTGGACCCAAGCTGCGCCGCCGACACGAAAAAACAATCCTGCTCGAATCCGACCCCGCCAAGGTATACGTGCATCCCGATGGGGTAGAACGGCGGCCATACCTGCGAATCTGTGCCAGTCTGCACGCAGCCGGAGGCATAGAGACTCCCGGACAATTCCGTTTCGACATAGAAATGGTTGACCGTGCACTGATAGCTGATATTCAGCCCATCGCGGTATACGTACACGTTATCCGCGCCAATATTCGCCCGAAGACCTGCCGCAAAGGCAGGCGTGCACAGCAGGGCAAAAATCCAAGCGAGTTTCATTGCAATTCCTCCAAGCAAGCCAGCATCAATTTCTTGTCTGCGCTATCCAGTACAATCATGCTGCGCAGATTCTGCTTTGCGACGATCCTTAATTCGCTGACAGAAATCATCCGCTCAATCTCCGGCCAATCATCAGGCGTAAGGACGAGGCGAGCCACCGGATTCTGACCGGACAGGCGGCGTAGGCGGGTTATCAGGTCGCTCACTTACCCTCCTTGCGCAGCCGCTCTATTTCCTGCGCGTGCGCGTACTCCCGGCAATCGCAGGCGTGCGAATGCGTGGTGCATCGTTCGGCGCGGCGCTTGCTGACTAGATAATCGCTCATGGGGTTATCCTAGATTTAGTTTCAATTTGGGGTCTATTTCGTGTTAGCGCCCTCCTGCCCGGTGACGACGGTTTCGCCAGCCGGAGTCATTTCGTAGTAGTAGCCATGCCGCCCAGCACGTCTGCGGGTCAGGTAGCCAAACGCGACCAGTCCGTCCAGAACATCACGCGGCAGGTCGGTCGTGCCTTCGTCCTCGATTGTCTCAACGAACCGCAAAAGCGCACGCCGAACTGCGTTGGCCGGGTGTTCTGTCGCAATTCGCACGTTCTCGCGCATCCCGATAACATGCAGGTGAACCGGCACTGGCACCTCGTACCACGTGCCTCGCACATCAATCGGCAGCGTGTCCATCGTGGCGTTTTCTTTCATCGCTTCGCCTCCTACGGGCGCTAACAACTCATTGGAGCCGAGCGCGCTTCGTGGCCGCTCGGTACGTGTGGTTCACCGGCTGCGCGCCGGCTCAATTCGGGCGTTAGACCTCAGCACCGACTGCTGCGGCCAATTCGTCAC
>ERZ869921.605-NODE-605-length-19935-cov-6.157445_pt1 | contig 19935 bp, 22 predicted proteins | sample MGYA00579310_ERZ869921 | MGnify/ENA primary metagenome ERZ869921 (study PRJEB32216, sample SAMN09231816) | wastewater metagenome | place: USA: Maryland | collected 2016-06-21 | study: EMG produced TPA metagenomics assembly of the PRJNA472060 data set (Reclaimed...
CACCATCGAACAAACAATCAAAATGCCAATAATCCGCAAAGTGTCGGTGATGGCTATGTGCGAAATTTCACATTTGTTAAAGAATTGGAAGGTAAAATCTACGTTGGGCATAAAATAAACAATACAGTTGGAAGGCTTACCGAGGTAAAATTTAATGACATGGATTCGGTAATAAGTTACTTCGATCGAATTTAGTCAGGCTCAAAACATATCGAAAAAAGATAGAATTGTTTTAAAAGTGCTACTTTTGGGAAAAGAAAGTTATGGCAAAGACTGAAAAGAGAACCATATCAGAACCACAGTTAAAGTTAGAATTAATCAAGTGTTTCGAGAAAGGGAACACAGATAAGGGGAACTTATGGGAACTTTTCGGAACTAAATACAAGATTCAAAAGCAAAGATTCTATAAAAACGTTAATTCCGTTTTATTAGGCTGGCAAGAAATAACAGATAAGGTAACAACTGAACAAGTACAAGCGAATCAAAGTGAGGCGCTAAAAAGTGGCTTAAAAACGAAATTTGAATGGGTTGCTATTTTACAACAAGAACTTGACAATAATACAGTGACCGAAACTATTTGGGATTTCAAGGCGGGTGAATCTGTTACATATGAAAGAACCATGACACCAACCGAACGGAAGGGACACATGGAGCGAATCAGTAAGTTTATGGGGATGGATGCGCCAATCAAAAGCGCCGACACCAACCCCGACGGGTCAGCAAAAGAAGCGCCTAAGCAAACATTTACACCTGACCAATTAGACAAGGTACTTTCTGAACTTAAAAAGAAAAAATGAGGTGGGTAGAAGCAAGCACATTACTTAAAGCGCCTGAACACATAAGAGAGATTCTTTACAATTCGGGCGTGTATATGGTCAATGATTGCTTTGTGCCATTATACACTGAATATCATTACAGAATACATTTACACGGTGGCCGTGGTAGTGGAAAATCGCATCATGTATCAGATTGGATTATATGGGTATTAACGACTTTCCAGTATGCTAGGATTATCTTAGTTAGGTACATTCATGAAAACATTAAAAAAAGTATTTGGAAGGAGTTTTGCGATAGGGTAAGGGAGCGAGGCTTAGAAAATGAGTTTATAATTTCTTACAGAGAAATGACGGCTATTTGCAAGAAGACAAAAAATGAGCTTTCAGCAAGTGGCGTAAAGTCAGCTAAATCACAGACAGCAAAATTAAAATCACTTGCAGGGTTCACTCATGCCATTATGGAGGAGGCTGACGAAATACCAGCCTATGAGAAAACGAAGCTGATGGACTCCATTAGAAAAGTTGGTGTTAAGATTCAGATTGTAGAAATGTTTAACACTCCAAGGAAAACGCATCATATTTGGGATGATTATTCTTTAACTCCCGTTGATGGCCATGATGGATATTATACAGCCACTCCATTACCTACATCAAGGATATTCGCTATTTGGACAAATTACCAATCAAATAGGCATAATTTGAATGAGGAGTACTTATCTAAATACGACAACGCAGTCCACGGGAAAGACCAAAACTATTATTTTACCGACGTTTGCGGCTACATCCCATCAGGCAACAAGGGCCAAATCCATACAGGATGGAAGCGAATAAGTCTTGAGGATTACAATAACCTGCCATATAACAAGTATGACTATCTTGACTGGGGCGAAACTGATCCATGCGCCATTGGTGAAGTGAAAATGTATAAGCGGCAATTGTATATAAAGGGATTGAATTACAAACCGCTCAAAGTTTTAGAGGCTGCTAAGTTCTTGTGCAAAAAAGGCTTTACGGCTAAGGAAATGATAATTTGTGATAGTTCGCAGCCTGACGACATTATACAATTACGCGGTTATAGTAGGAAGCAATTGACCGATGAAGAAATAAATGAATTCCCGCAATTATTAAAAGGATTTTCAACCGTTGAAGCAAAGAAAGGCCCAGGATCCGTTGAAAAGGGTATTCGCCTACTTAATGAATTTGATGTTTATGTAGTCGAAGATGAAGAAAGTGAACATATTTGGACCGAATACTGTGGTTATATGTGGGAATTAGATAAGGACGGCAAGCCAACTGACCAACCTGTAGATGGTAATGACCACCACATGAACGGTATTCGATATGTAGTACAAACACTCCGTTGGGCTTAATTGTTAAAGTATTTAATTTAGCTAAAAAAGTATTAAATTTGCTATGAAACTTACAAACCATGAACGCACTTGAACCACGCAATCCGAATTCTGTATTATGGAATCAACGCGAAAAGTTGGGGCTTACTTTAATTAAGAATGAGACCAATCTACTTTTCGAACATGAACGTGATTTTTACCAAACGGAACTAAAAAACGTTATTGTAACCGCAAATGAAATAGTCTGGCATTCTATACCAAGGCGTTCGAATACGAAGCGGAATAGAATAACACCTAAAATGGCATTTGGTAAAAGTTAAACACGTCACATGAGGTATAACTACAATTCAGCACGCGCAATAAATCGATTAATGAGATTAGTAAAATAAATCATCATGAATAAAATATTATATTTCATAATTAATTTTATTGAAGAAGCAAATGAAAGATATTGGGCCCCTAGAAATTTTATAGAATTTCTTTTATTCGGTGTTGTTATACCTACTATCCTTATTTTATTTATAATATGTATTTTGATTTAAATCGTAATTAAGAAGTCTAATCCCCAAACATAACCGCATCACCTTTGTCAGCAAACTCGATGGGCTTGTAATTGGATTCAAACCAAGTACTATCAATATTCACTAGTTTATGCCAACGCGCCAATTTACGGCAAGCCCCAATCCATTGCGCGTGGTAATGGTTGTATAGTTTGATGTAAGAATGTGGACTATTGCCGAATAAATCAGCAATAAAACATTTGTTAACCGCGTCGAGCGCTTGTAATACGGGAACGGCATCTTTAATGTATGGACGTTTCCCCGATCGATTTGAAGTTAAAAACTTTGGAGTAATGGGTAAAGCTGTATTCATGGCAATATTTTACTTCAAAGGTAAAAAAATATCTAAAAAAGTAAATTAATATTAAAAAACACTACATTTGTGTTGAATTAGGATTATGGCAGCCGCCCAAGTAAAGAAAATTGAGCTCAAGGAATACCGATGCAATTCATGCGGTAAAGTGATTGCTAAAGCAGATTTAAAGCCATGTTCTACAATTCAAATCAAGTGTAAGTGCAAGACATTTAACACAATCGAAGTGCCACAGAGCTCAAATTAGGGCATTCATAGCCCAAGCTAGGATCACAGAGTCCACACATTAATTGTCAGTTGACTATTAAAACAAATTAGCTTGGGCGCAATAGACTTCATTAAGAACATCAAGATTCCAAACCCCTTCAAAGGTGGCGCGAATAAGTCAGAGCCGACGGCTGTTGAAGTTATCCCAAATCCAAATTGGTCAACGGTCCGAATGTTTGGCATGGGAACGACCATGGACCAAACCGATTACACAAATTCATTCAATGTTATCGATGCCTTAGCCAAGTGTCCACCGGTTACATACATCCTCTATAAAAAAGCCTTAGCCTTCATCAATGGTCAACTTGAAATCAAGAACCTAAAAACGGGTTTACTCGTTGACGACGTAACGAAGTACCGCCACTACAAATTACTTCAAACTCCGAATGTGTTGCAATCCGATATACAATTCAGGATCAACATTAAAATGATGATTGAGTCGTTCGGGTATTGTCCTGTATTAAAGGTCCGACCTGAAACAATGCGCTCAGAAATTACCGCATTATGGGTATTACCTCCGCATTTATGCACTTTTAAGAAGTCAGGCAAGCTATTAAAGCAAACAAAGTATTCAGAACTGTGGGACACCATGGAATTCGAAGTTTTTGGTACTAAAACAAAGTTGAACAAAGAAGACGTGTATGTATTCACAGACATCACACCTTACTTCAATTCTCAATTACTTCCGGAATCAAGACTACAATCATGCGCGGGTGCAATTGATGCCATTAAAGCTAACTATGAAGCCCGAATTGAGTTATTACAAAACCGTGGGCCGTTAGGTGTATTGGTAAACGATAGTCAAGGACAAATACCTTTTCTAGCAGGAGGTGACGAGCGTGAAAACTTAGAACGCGACATGAAGCGTTACGGATTGAATCGAGGTCAACGAAAGATTATAATGACATCGGCCTCACTTCGATGGGAGCAAATGGGTTATGAACTCAAAGACATGATGCTCGATACGCAGGAAATTCATGACTCTAAAACTGTCAGCGCGGCCCTTGGTTATCCGTTCGAATTATTGCCGCATGGTGAAGCCTCAAAGTACAATAACGACTTATCAAAAAGCCGTCAATTATATGAGGATAGCATAATTCCCGAAACGCTCAATTATACACAACAGTTGAATGATTGCCTTGAAACCGCAAAAGATATGGTTTCGATCAATTATTCATTTACCCATGTAACGGCCTTGCAAGCGGATAAGCGCCTTTCGGCAATGACCGCCCGAATAGCAAGCCAAACGGCCCGTGAGGAATACAAGGACAATGCAATTACCTATAATCAAATGTTGGTTGCCATAGGTCGTGAGGAAGTGGCAAATGGGGATTACTACTATTTCGCAAGTCCCGAATATAAACTAATTCTTTCACAACAAAATACACCAAATGGACAAGCCTAAGAAATTGACTGATGCAGAAAAGAAAGAACTGCAACAAATCGAGGCCAAAAAACAGGCCATTTTAAAAACAAAAAAAATTGTAACGAAATGATTTACAAATTCGATACCAAAGAGGAATTATTTGATTTTATCAAAAAAAGCCCCGACAACATAAAGAAGTTGGAAAAGGATAAGCAAGCCACAATAAAGTTGGCTGATGCTGTCTTGTTTTCGCCTACACCTGAGCAAATAACCAAAGCAGGTGGTGTAAAAGAAGCGGGTTTAGTCGATAAAGCCGAAACTACTTTAACAGAAGGTCAAATCATGGTTCGTGCTATCATCAATACTACAAATGTATTGGATAGTCATGATGACGTTCATATTCCCGGCTTATGGAAAAAGTCATTGAGTGAGAACAAATATATCCTTCACCTTCAAGAACATGAGCGCCGTCACGACAAAGTGATCAGTGATAATCTTAAAGCATACACTAAGAATGTTTCATGGGCTTCACTTGGTTATTCATTCGAAGGCAATACGCAAGCCCTTGTATTTGATTCCATTGTTACACAAGAACGTAATCCGTTCATGTATGACCAATATTCTAAAGGCTACATCAAACAACATTCGGTAGGCATGAGATACCGCAAAATGTATTTCTGTGTCAATATCGGTGACGAATGGGCCACTAACTATAAAGACAATTGGGATAAATACATTGACCAAGTTGTAAACCGTAAACAAGCCGAAGAAGAAGGTTACTTCTGGGCGGTAACAGAAGCGGAAGTAATCGAAGGTTCAAGTGTAGTATTCGGGTCTAACTCATTCACGCCAACAGTATCAGTTACACAATCAAAACAAGACAACAATTCAGGAGCCGCCGATGAAGGCACTACTGATGAAGATACGAATGAGCCGCCACAAGGCACTCAAACGAAAACAGAGCAAACTGAACAAAGCGAGCAACAAGCGAACGCTCCTGACTATTCAGAAATCGCAAAAGCAATTATTAAAAATTTAAACAATTAAAACAAGATGAAAAAAAGAATCATCATGGGCATGGCCCTAATTTTAACGGTGTGCAACTTGTTCGCATGGGCACACGACAGCAAATCCGGTGCAGGTATGACAACCGCTACACTTGGCATTTTCGCCACTCTTAAAAAAGCAGATGGCAGCGAATTCGGTGAAGCCGAAAAAGAAATGTTTGGAGCTATTGAAAAATTAATTTCAGAAGGCTTCAAAAACAAAATGTCAAAAGAAGAAATGGACGCAGCAATTGACAATTTGCGTAAGGAATTCCCGACTCAAATCAAACAGGAGTCAATTGATGCAATTACTGAAACCTTAAAGAATCAAGCTGCAGAACTTGAAGCCTTAAAGGAAAGAGGCGTTGCATTTAATCCGACGAAAGAAAGTGTTGCTAAATTAATCGGTGACGCGTTAGCCACTAAGGAGCATACAGAATCGTTGAAAAATCTTCGATTAAACCGTAAAGGTGAATTGACGCTTGTTGTAAAAGCCGCTGTGAATGTAGGCGCTGACACATTGCAACAAACCGCATATTTACCAGGAATCAACTATGCACCACAAGAAGAAAATCGTATCAGCTCATTTATTAATGTGATCACGGATAACCGTGAATCAAGCACATTAACTTATAGCGAGGAATACGACCCAAGTGGAGCCGCTGCCGTTGTTGGCTTAGGCGGATTGAAACCATTGGTAGGTGCAAGATACCGTCAAGTAACTTCAAATCCTGAAAAGATTGCAGCGCACATCAAAGAATGCGATGACTTGTTACTTTATATCCCTGCATTACAAGGACAAATGCAAAGTTTGTTGATGCGTAAGTTAGAAGACGCGCGTGATGCCGCAATCGTGACAATGATTGACACCGCCGCCGCCGTTTACAACTTAACCGGTATTTCAACAACAAATCCAAACAAAAAAGATGCTATTCGTGCTTCAATTGCCCAATGTCGTAGCTTAAATTACAAGCCTACACATGTGTTCTTAAATCCAATTGATGCCGCAAACTTTGAAATGGATAAAGGTGCTGACGGTCATTACATTCATGTTTATACGGCTACTCCAAATGCGTTACCTGTTATTTCTACTTTACAAGTGATCGAAACAAATCAAATCCCACAAGGTTCATTCTGTGTTGGCGATATGAGTAAAGTAAACATTCGTTACATCACTGATATTTATTTCCGTTTCGCTTATGGTGTTACCATTGACGGTTCTACATCAGATGATAATGTACATGACATCATCACCATCATTGCAGAGCAACACGTAAATAAATTCATCAAGTCTTTAGACGGTGGTGCGTTCGTTTATGACACGTTTGCTAATGTAATCGGTGCCATTTAATCCAATAATTTTTTAATCATAAAATAAATTTCATAAACATGAAAGAGCAATTAGTAAAAGTGGACATCACTAAAAAAGTTGACGCCGTTGCAACTAAAAACCATCCGGCAATTAAAGAAGGCGTGAAATTCCAATGCGGAATCATCACTAAAGAAAACCTAATTAAAAAAGGGTTTGTAGTTGATGATCGCCCGAAAGCGGAAAAGGAAGAAAAAGCGGCTTCTAAGTAAACAACATTCATTCTTAAATCACACAAATAAAATGAAACGATTATTTTTAATCATGCTGTTAGCGCTTGGCAGCTTTATCACTCAAGCTCAAACGATTTCCTTAACGGGAAGCGATGCGTCTACGGACACCATCACAAATGCAGGAACGGTTTATTTATCAACGGCTAAATCAGCTATGGTGGGCAAACCTTCTAGTTTTTCAATTCAAGTACCATTTACCAATGTTTCAGGCACATCCACTTTCAAAGTGATTTTGCAAGGAACGATTGACGGTACTAATTGGACAAATATTCATCAAGTAGAAGGCACAAATGGCGTTAACTGCGATACGTTGCAAGTTACTTCATTAAGCCCTGCGAATTGGGTATTTGCGGTCCGGAAAGGGTCGGTTCATTCTGTGAGTACATCAACATTCGTGTACACAGGTGTAGGAGACTTTACCGCTGTTCGTTTAAAATTTGTTGGCACCGGCTCGCAGTCCACAATTGTAGGACCTGCCAAATTAAAATTTGAATAAATATTCCAATGGCAAACCACATTGATTACACCTATTTCATTAACGAGATTCATGTTCCTAATGCAAAGAACAACAATCCCGGTGCGCCCATCCCTAATGGCGGTGAATTAGCGTCGATGATTACAAAGCATGAACCTAAGATGCTCGAATGTTTATTTGGATACGAAATGTATGCTGAATACGCTAAAGCACTTGAAGACTATGCAGATAACAATTTACCGGCTAAATGGAAGGCAATACGCACCGGCGGCGAATACACTTGCACTAGTGGTGATCTTCGTAAATGGAAGGGTTTTGTAAACAATGAAAAGGTTTCGCCAATTGCAAACTATGTTTTTGTTCAGCTCTTATCCCACCGGGCTTCACAAATGACAGGTGTAGGTACTAAGGGGACGGCTACTGAAAACTCGGTGGCTGTTTCCCCTATCTACAAACAAGTGCCGGCATGGAATGAAATGGTTGATATGCTCATGGAATTACATCAATTCATAATGGCTAATCAATCAGACTATCCGACATACATCGGTATTAAGTACAATCCATTATGTTACTCTGTTATTACTGATAGTTGCTGTCAAATGAGTTGTAACCTGAAATTATTTCGCAAAAAAAATACATGGGGAATTTAATCTATGGCACACACCTATAAATCATTACCGGTAAATGTTCCCGCAATATTCAATGCTATTGCGGATAAAACATTTGCTAACGTTATGCCTGAAATCAATACGGCTACCGATGGTGATATGACGGGGTGTTTCATACCGGGTTCCATTACTCATATTGTGACACGGTTGCAAGAAATGAGTGCCGACCCAACGGTTACGGATCAAAGATTTCCTCTTATTGGTTTTGTGCATGATTTCAAAACGAGTTACAAGCAAAACAATTCTATTCCTGAAATCACGGTTCGCCTATTCATTGCGAATCTAACAGCGCCAGATCGCAGGACTGAGGATAGAATGACGGTGAACTTCTTGCCGATACTTTACCCATTATTTGCCGAATTAGACGCACAAATCAAGGCTAGTAATTACTTCATAAAGGATTACGGCAATCAACTTGAAATGGATGTATTTGACCGCATGCACTGGGGACGTGAAGGTATTTATGGACCTGAAAAATATGAGTTAAACGAATACATAGACGGCATGGAAATTCAAAATTTAAGGCTACGTCTAAACGTGCCAAATTGTATAAGCGCTGGGCTTTCTCCTAGCAATCCTCAAACAATTATTTATTAATAAAATAAAATTAAAATCTCATGATTTACGATTTAGATAACTTCACCTGCATCAGTGATGATTGTGCCAATACCGGTATGCCGGCATGCACATTCAAACCGGGTTATACAGGTGGTGTGATACTTGTACCAAAAGGTAAGGTATTCACAAAAACGGAATTTCAGGCCATTATTGCCACTTTCCAAGCGGCGGCATCAGAAGATAGTCCTGCAAACCGTATTATTCCAATTAAAACGTTCACAACCGTTGAGCGTGCTGATAGCGAAGCCGTTTATGAAACTGCAGGTAGTTCTACCTTCTTTATCAAGGACGGTAAATTAGGTATCAATGCCCGTTTGGATGAAAGCGAACATCATTGGAAAAAATTACGCAAGTACAACGATAAACAAGGCTCTTATGATGCCATTATCATTGATACTACAAATAATTCATTCCAAGGTGTTAAAGTTGCCGGCGGTTGGAAAGGTTACACACTTGACCAAATTGCGGTCCCTCAACCAAATGGCGCTACAAATACAACCGGGTTCCATTACATGTTCAAAATTGTGTTCAAGTATATCAGCGAATTCGAGAATTCAGCGCATATCCAACTTGAAAACAGCGTGAATGTATTGGATGTTGTAAACGGCTTAATTGATTTCAGTTTTGTAGAAACCGTGGCTATCACAAATGGCGGTGTTTACAAAGCAAAATTAATGGCAAGTGGACAAAACCTTGGTGATTTATATGCCACTGAGTTAGCCGACCCGGCTGCATTCGTTGCTACTATTGACGCCACAGGTGTTGCCGTAACAATTGCATCCGTTGCATACGTTGGGGCTACCGGAGCCTTCACATTTACGTTCACATTGCCTTTAGTCGGTGTATTGCCGGTAGGCGGAACGTTCACATTGAATGCCGCTGCACCATCTGTATTAGCAGGTTTAAACGTACCGGGCTATTCAGGATGCCCTGTGACTTTAACTCGTATTTCATAAACCATAATCAGTGGTAAACTGATTGATTATAAATTATGAGTAAGTACACATTCAAATTGGACGGCCATGGATTTAATAAATCATGGGTTCGTTCATTCAAGACTTTAGATAGCTTTTTGAATTCAATCGAAGCGCAATCACAATTCGCACAACATGATGAAGGCAAGCGTAAGGAATTACTTACCAAAGTCTTCACAGAATGCAATGACAGCGGTCCAAAACCTTCGACTTCATTGGATGCAAAAGCGGCTTCTAAAGCAGAGGTAAAAAAATAAGGGTTAGGGCTTCGGCCCTACCTTTTATTTATATTTAAATAAAGACAAACATTTCAAATGAAAGATTTAACAGCCGATCAATATTTAAGAAGTGAAGCCTGCAAGGTAATACTTGAACTAATCAAAGCCGGTAAAAAGGAGTTTAATTCAATGGATGAATACAAAGCAGACGTTGAGGATTTAGTATCATTTATGAAGGGCTAATAATGGCAACAATCACATCCATGTATGAACGATTTGCGGCCTTCAATACCAACAAGACCGCTATGGACACGCTCGAGCAAAAGCGTGCTGATGTCGTGTCGTTGAATGTGGCACAAATGATGGAAGGTGAAGACAAATTCGGGAATCCGTTGTATGAGTATAAGAATTACAGATACAGCGTCATGAAGCACTCAATGAATCCAAAGCCGGGACTAGGGTTTGCGGATGGACGGTTAACCGGAAAATTCCACGAAAGCCTAAAACTGCAGATTGAAAGTGAAAAGAGATACACCATTACGGCCACTGACGAAAAAACATCGAAGTTGATAAAGTTATTTGGAATTAAAATGTTTGGACTCAATGATGAATCAAGGGACATTTTAATTAATCAGTCAGGCTATAAAAGTCTATTTTATGATAATTGTAGGCGCAAACTAAATCTTTAACCGATGGCAATATGTTTGGAATGCGCATGGAAAAACGGAGTAAGTGAGTATAAAAAAGTAAAATTAATTAGCGATGCAAAACAAGAAGCAATCAAGACTGGAAAATATTATTGCATCGTTTTCGATCTCGAAGATGAATCCTTTGAGATTATGGAAGAACAAGAAGCAAAAGACCAAGGACTCGAAGAAAGTATCTTCACTACGGTATCTCCACATTAAGGACATGCCTTTAGGCGTGTTTATCGAAGTCCTATGCGATAACAATCTGACATTATTAGGAGAGGCCACAACCGAAGAATTAATTGCGGCGTGGCAATCCATTACGGAACAATATAACGAAGCCATTGGCGGTACTGACGCCTTAGCCAAAATGCAAAAGGTCATCAAAATACTTTTGCTAAAATCAAAAATCAATAGGGCGCAAATATTGATCAAGTCGTTGAATATGCTACCCACGCAGTATGGGTTCAAGGAATTGTATTCATTTGGTTATCTATTACCCACTATGCCATTTAGCGACGAAAACGCGGCCCGAATCGTTAAGATATTCGAAGGCCATTTAAAGCGTGACATCATGGAAGTGGCTATAATGGCAAGTGGCGTGAAGTATGACGAACCAACCGAAAAGCCAAAAAGAGCTGATTTCATAAAAACTATTGTTACCCTAGTAGACCACTTCAAAGTAAAAATTGACATCGATACTATTACTGTTGAGATGTATTGTGCCTATGTGGTAAGGTTCAATATGGACATGGAAAAACTAATTGAAATGAACGAAAAAAATAAGATGAAATGAGCGATATGATTAATCAGATAGTAAGTAAGGAAGCCGAGGAACAGGTAGTCCGAATTACTAAGTTATTAAAAGAAAACATGGACGCTATTAAGGCGCATGAATCACTATTGCGTTCATCAACTACCGGCGCTCAGGTTCGTGAAAATGCTGATAAATTAACCAAGGCAAATGAAGACTTTAGTAAAACTGAAAAAGAAATAATTGCACTTGTTGAGAAAAGAAACAATCTACTTTCTGAGCAAGCGAAACAAGTAGCCGAATTAAAGGCCCAAAACAAACAACTTTTAGAATCTCAAACCAAACTTGCAGCCGTAAACGAGAGTGAGCGCAATTCATTGGAGCGTGCCCAAAAATTAATTCTTCTTTATACCGACCAAAAAAAGAAACTCAATTTGGCCACAGCGGAGGGAATCCGCATGAACGAAAACTATAACAAGGCCATTGAAAAGGCAAATGCTTTCATCATTAAAAATGCCGATGTTGAAACCAAACGCGCAAAGAATGTAGGTAATTACGCGGGGTCGTTGGCGCCTTTATTTGCAAACCTTGAAACCCAAATAGCGCAAACAGAAGCCGCTATCAATAAAAGCACAGCCGCATTCGGGGCACAGCATCCAAAAACGCAAATGTTGGTTAACGATTTGGGTGCATTGAAACAAGTTTACGGTGATGTAAATGTACAAGCTGCCATTTCTTCTAATTCACAGGTAGCCTACATAAGTGCCACGAAGTCAGCACTGACAAACCTAAAAGAAGCCGGGAAAGAAAATACAACGATTTACCGCGATCTAAATACGGGATTGAGTAATTCAATTACACCAACGGTTAAAGCTACAGGGGGGTTTAATGCACTTGGAAATTCAATCACACAATTAACCCGTGAGGCCCCCGCATTTGCTAATTCAATGCAAACCGGATTCATGGCAATATCAAACAACTTGCCATATCTATTCGATGCACTTGGTGGGATTCGAGAGCAAAACAAAGCCCTAAAAGCAGAAGGCAAGCCAACCGAATCAGTACTAAAGCAATTAGGGGCGGCCTTCTTTTCATGGAATACCTTGATTTCCGTTGGCATAACCTTGCTTACAGTTTATGGCAAAGAAATAATGGGCTTTATTTCAGCTATGTTCAAAGGAACATCAGCACTCAATGAATTTGCGGAGCGTCAACGATTAATTAATGAGGCTTTCAAAGATTCAAGCGTGAAAGATGCGGTGAAGGATATTTACAGCCTTGAAACCAACATCAAACGTGCAAGAAATGGCATGATTGATAAGGAGAAAGTGGTTAAGCAGTACAACGAAACCATTGGCAAAACAACAGGGCTAGTCACTTCACTTGACGAAGCCGAAAGTCAACTTGTGAAAAATGGAAAGGACTACATTGAAATGATGTTGTATAAAGCGGCGGCTACAAAAGCCCTTGATGAAGCGGCTCAGTCGTTTTTGGAAAATGAAAAAGACCGCCGCGAATTAGAACAACGCCTTGCCGAATTGAAAAAAAATAAAGTTGCTGATAATGCAGAGGAAAGGGGATTGCAACAATTCAATGAGATAGCCGCACAAGGTGAAATAAAAGCAATTCAAAAACGTATTGAGGCCCGTAAACGTCAATCTAAATCGCTTATTGAATCATTGAACGCCGAAGCCGATGCCATTGCAAAGCGAAATAAATGGACCGGTGAAGGGGATGGTAAAGACCCCGTTAAAAATGCGGATACAAAAAGCAAGGCCGTCGAGAATGCAAATAAACGTGAAGCGAAAAGCGATGAAGATCTAGCCAAGGCCAAAGAGGAAGCCGCTAAAAAGGTTTTTGATTCAAACTATGAATTAATGAAAACCGATGCCGCTAATTCAGCGGAAACATCGAAGGAGATAATGGATAATGAAGAATTGACACTCAATGAACGTTTAAAGGCATCCATTGAATTCTATGCCAATAAGCAGAATCTTATTGATATTGAGCAAACCAAGGAAGTATATGAAGCCCAAGGCAACCGTGACGCAATACAGGCAATTAATGTCAAGTATGAAAAGGAGCGTGAAAAGTTATTAAAAGAACATTATGGTATTCGCGCCGTAATTATCAAGTCCGCCAATGACCATGAACTTGAATTAGCTTTAAAAGCCCTTGACAAAGAAAAAGAGAAGTATGACCAATATTCTTTAGAGGCTTTACGCGATCTTGACCAACAATATATCGACGGCTTAATCAGTACCGAGGATTACCACAAACAACGCGAATACATTGCCGCTAATTCATTGCAGAATTCATTATTGGCGCAATTAGATTACGGTGAAAAGCAACTTGCAATATTAAAGGCCCAAGGGGTTAATGTAGTTGAATTCGAAAAGCGACTTGCCACATTGCGGCAACAAATTGCATCCGGTGGGGCGGCAAATAAAGAAAGTTCTACCGAGAAAGCGAAAGCTAGTGCAGATGAAATCAAAGGCATTTGGACGAACAATGCCAATGCCACGACATCACTACTCAATGATATTGCGGACGCATTTAATGCAGCCGAGGAACGTAAATTCAATAAACGAATCAAGGCTATTGATGACGAAGAAAATCGCCGTTTAGATTCATTGGGCCGTCTTACTTTATCAGAGAAAGAACGTGATGAACGCCGTGAAAAAATTGAACGTGAAGCCGAATACCGCCGCCAAAAAGCAGACCGAGATAAGATAACCTCAATGCGTAAAATAGCTGCATTCCAAAAGGCTATTGACATCGCCCAAATAATTACATCAACCGCCGTGGCCATTGTTGGATTCTTAGCAAAGCCGGGTGGTTATCCGGGTATTGCGCTTTCGATTGGTGCAGGTATTACTGGAGCCGCGCAAGTTGCAAAGGCTGTGGCCACACCATTACCGCAATATGCAAAGGGTCGTTTAGGTGGTAAAGCGGAGGCGGCATGGGTTGGTGAGGATGGGCCAGAGGTTATTGAACAACCGGGGCAAAAACCGTTTATAGTTGACAAGCCAACGGTGATGTGGTTAGAGCAAGGGGCAAACGTATTGCCAACAAACAAGGCGTTACTTGATTCATTATTCAGACCAACCATGGCAGTGCTAGCTAATTCAGGAAATATAGTTACTAGCGATAGCTATGGGAAAGCAATGATTGAAGCCTATGAACGTGGAGCAGATAAAATAGAGAAAGCAGTTAGAAGCTCACAGTCTAACTTAAGTATTTACGGGGATATAGGAAAGATTATTTACAAACAAAAACAGCACAGATGATATTATTTCTTAGTGCAATTAGTGTAATATTCGCCAATAGTAAAAGTGTCATCGCTACCATCGATATTCTTTGTGTTGTCGGAAACATAATTGTCTTTTTGCTTCTCGGTCATGGTTTTAGTGATGTAATTGTGAGAGCCGGATGCTTGATTCTGATAAACTGTTTCGCATTGGTATGTATATTTCTTTTGACAAGAAATAAGGCTAAAAGAAGCGAAAAGAAGAAAAATAAAAGTTCTCATGTTGTTGATTTTGACTCAAATATAATACAAAAATCAAATGAACAATAGAATACAGCCAGATATTTACCGCCACTACTTTAGGCTATTTAATGGTAGCAACTATAATTATTACTATATAAATTCATCTAATGTAGTTGCCACAACTGCAAGTTCAACACCTATAAAGCCACTAAATGAAGCCCCTGTAGCTTGGGATGAAGAAATGATAAAGTGGGATAGGGGTCTAGCAGATTGGGCACTTTTCAGAAAATGGGGCGAAACTGCAGAGTTTACCCTAGAGTCGGCAACTATATTGAGATACATTTATTTCAATCAAGGCGTTCAAGGCAAATTACAGTACTATGTCGAAAAGTTTAACGTAGATGAAACCGTATGGGATTATGAAGAGCACTTTGCGGTTGATATTGATTTTGGTGTATGTAAAAATACAGATGATAGCGTAACTGTGAAGTTTTCTGATAGCGGGTTTAATGAAAAGTTAGTCGCTAGAACTAACACGGCCTATGAGATGGATGTTGAGAATAATCCAGATGTTGTTTGGGTTCACATGCACGGAATTCATTTGCAGTTCCGTATTAAATGGCTGACAATTGATTCTGAAGATGTAAATACTATTCCAACGCATTTCCCGCTAGAAGGCGAAGGGACTAATTTGAATATTGATACTTTTACAGAAGATACTCTTGGAACAAATCCGCAATTGGTTGAGAATAATTCAGCCGTTGCGCAAGTGATAAACCTTACTTATTCTTACAACTATAATATATTTATACCGGGCTCCACATCTTCAACTGGCGGGCCGTTTAAATTTCATCTATTTTACGAAGTAGTTAATATTGCTGCACCGGGCATATTAGTAGCATCGCATACTATTTTTTTAAGTCCAACAAATTTATCACCGGGGCAAAGTGCAACATACACTGGTTCAAATACTAATACTATAAATCTTTTGCCAGGCCAAAGAGCATACGTTGTATTAAAAATGCTCACGACAACAGGCCCTAGTGGTACTTTATCAGACGGATCATTTGACGCTACTCAATTAGGAAGTGAATTGTTATTAACGTTGGGTAACGTTGTGCCAGAAGGGTATATTCCAGCTCTACGAGCTACAAAAGTGATGACAGATTTATTAGAGAGAATTAGTGAAGATTCAGCATTGACAGTAAATAGTGGATTATTGGATGATTATGAAGGCATTTTAATAACTTCAGGTGATGCGCTAAGAATATTACAGAATTCAAAAATGAAAATTACATGGACTGACTTTTATGATTCGGTTGATGCAATTCTAGGCGCCTCGTTTAAGTACGATAAAACAACTAATACTACAGAGCTTGGGTATTTTGCAGATGCTTTTGATAATACTGATGTAATAGACTTCGGCGAAGTGTCTGAATTTGAGTGCGAGCCATTTGCTGAGGTTATGTTTGGGAAATTAAAAAACGGGTTTGATAATTTTACCTATGATGAAGTCAATGGCAAGGATGAATTCAATAATGAAACAGAATGGCTTACCCCAATTACCAGAATTATTGCCGACAAGGTAAGTAAGTCAAAGATTCGTGCTGATATGTATGGCATCGAATTAACCCGCCTAAATTTAAGCGGCAAGGAAATAACTGATGCCGACACAGATAACGATCTATTTTTCTTGCACATTGAAGATACAAGCGCAGGAACGGTGCCTGCTGGATTCAGAGGAGAAGGCGAACCATACTATAATTTATATATGGATCCGGGGCTTACAATTACAAACATTTATAGCCCGGAAACTGCATTTAATATTTTATTCAGCCCTAAACGCTGCTTACTTCGAAAAGGAAATTGGTTACACTCAATACTTGCTGGTTTAGAATCTGAATATATCAAGTTCCAAACCAATTCAAAAAGCAATTACACCGCAACTAAAATGATTACGGATGATGGTGCCACAATTATTGATGAAGGCGAGGATATTCTTATAGGTGATTTACCGGATCCTGTTTTCCTGCCACATAGATTATCCTTTAAGGCCAAAGTCCCGAATAACATCAACGCTGTGATGAATACCAACCCATTTGGGAAGGCTTCGTTTACCCATAAAGGAAATGAATTCAAAGGGTTCTTTTTAGTAGTGCCTCAAGAAATTACATATAATTCGCCTCAAAGATTTCAATTACTATCCACAACTGACAACGACCTCACAAAATTAATATACTAACATGGCACTAAAATTCAATATATCAAGGCTTAACCCGCTTAATTTCTATCACCAAGCCGACACTATTGGCACAACTCCAAGCGTTACAGACTTCGCTACATTTACCGAGGTGTACAATCACCGTGACATGGATGAAGATTTCATGGAGCGGAATTTAAAGTCATGGCAAAACAAAGTAACATTCTGGCAGCCATGGCAGCAATCCGATGTACTTGTGATTCAAATACTAGGTCAAGCGCTAGGCTTTACCGGAACCGTCAACTTTTACTCCATGCGTATAATTGACTGCAAAGGAAAGGTGATTAAATCAGTTGTTCCGACTTCGCCGGGTGTATTGGCATCTGATACGATTTGGAATGTAAAAATGGGTCTTTGGGACGTGCCAGAGGGTAAGTACTTTGTACAATACAAATTCCAAGGCTACTTTTCAGACTTAGATACTTATGTGATTTCACAGCCTATTCACGTAAAGGAGCGCCATGAAAACACGGTACTTATCCAATATAAAAACTCATTCAATGACCAAGGTTTAATATGGGCATACGATGAATTAGAAATGCAAATCCGTATTCCTGCAGCATTAGTTGAATTTCTGCCACAGAATAAAAACAATGTGTACTTTGACCAACCGATGAACGCCACACTTATCAGTGCGGTACCTTACCGGGAATTTCAGCTAGTAATTGGTCAGGATGGCTCATATATTCCCGATTGGTTAGCTGATAAAATAGACCGGGTACTTTCATGCGATTCTACTTTAATCGATGGTAAAGCCTACACACGTAAACAAGGCGCCGCATTAGACCCTAAGCGAATTGAAGGTCATCCATTAGCAAAGTGGGGAATTCTACTTAATGAGGCGCTAAATGAGCACGACACACTAGTAAGCACAGAGCAGCGCATAAACTTAGGACCGGTGCCAAGTACTGATTTATTCTACATTAAAGGAATTTATGTAAATTCATTGACCGCATATTTCAACCCGGCATTTGAAAAGCATTTCACAGGCCGCCGAAACTTTATGGACTATTTGAACGGGCATTTTAAATTTAATTACTTGCCGGGCTATACAGGAAATTTCACCATAGATGTAAACGGTGATCTAATTTATGCCACAAGCGACCCCGCTGAATTTTCTATACTTGAAGCCCTTGACTTAGAGCTGAAAGGAGTTTTGCCGTATGGGTTAGCGCTAGAGGTAAGCCCTAACGGAACGCTTGCATTTTCATTACAACGTGTAGTGGCTAACGCGAATATTTATTACGCAACGGTTTGGGGCAATGGCACACAACAGAATTATACAAGTAGCGGGTCCGGTGGTGTTACCCAAACAAAAACATATACAGGAGGCAAGCCATACACGGCCTATATTTTCTGTGATGACGCCAAAGATGTATTAATTAGCGATGCCACGCGTGACGTCATATCAGTCAAAGGAAATTTACCGGCATCGATTGAGGAATTTTATTTAGCCTCAAATTCTTTGCGATACGTAAAAAATAATATATTTTTGTCTTGTGTTGGTGGGATCAATACAATTAATTTAAGCGATAATGTGTTGAATACATTTGAAGTTAATAAACTTATAATGTATATGAAGGAGGCAATGCTTACGGGCTCCATCCCAAGTTCAGGAACTAACACAGCCGATTTAAGTGGTCAAACACCATCGGCGCCTCCATCATCCGACGTAGCAATTCAAGGTTTCCTTTCACATCTAAATTCAAATAATTTAACGGTCACGACCGACTAAAACCCCTATATTTTTTATGAAAAAAATAACGATAATAGTAACACTTTTACTTATCACGCAATTTTTAAGCGCTCAAACAAAGTTATTTACATTGGAATTCGAGCATGGTTCAGCCTACATTACGCAATCAAACAACAAAGAAACCCACATCATCCAGCCGGTGAATGGGTTCTATTGTGATAAAAACGTAACCCCGCCAACATTTAGCTTTTCATCCGGAAATACTAACCGTGTATTAATGTACACTCAAATCAGTGTGGTGAAATTTGAAGGTGTTACCTATACACCGGAATCGGCTATTGCATTGAGTGATAGTATTGAAGGCTACTTACGCAGGTGGTCAACTTCTACCGATGTGAAATCAACTACCGGTAATTCGGTTGAACAACTTGAATTAACCGGAACCGATACAGATAGAAACCATGCCGGCACCATATACGGAATTCATATAAGCGGGGCATCCGATGCCGCCTATGACGTTGAAGTAGATGGCGTGACGGTAAGTTATGATCATTCGATGTCAATGATTATGCCGGATATAAATTCAATTACTGGCGGTCCAATTCAATCCGAAATAAATATTACCATGGTTTCGGGTTCAATCATTATTACAAAAATTAAATAAGCATGAAAAAAATACTTTCACTTTGCGCACTGTTCTTATTCGCGCAAACAACATTCGCACAGGTAACAACTAACAACGGCAACACGTCAACAGGCGGCGGCGGTGGTTCTTATACTTCAGATAATGGAATTACCTTAACAGGTAGTA
>ERZ869921.606-NODE-606-length-19894-cov-22.023943_pt1 | contig 19894 bp, 28 predicted proteins | sample MGYA00579310_ERZ869921 | MGnify/ENA primary metagenome ERZ869921 (study PRJEB32216, sample SAMN09231816) | wastewater metagenome | place: USA: Maryland | collected 2016-06-21 | study: EMG produced TPA metagenomics assembly of the PRJNA472060 data set (Reclaimed...
ATGGAACGTAAGCTAACTAGGTAGAAGCGCGTGCCTGAAAAGCACGAGGAGGGGGTTCGATACCACCACGTTCCACAAAATTGTCCGTTAGGGGAGCCAGGCCGTCCCTGCCACACTGTCACTGTGGAGATCACGGGTTCAAATCCCGTACGGATAGCAAATTTTGGTAGGTGCCCGAATGGACGAGGACACTGTCTTGAAAACAGCTGGGTGTAAAAGCCTTGGAGGTTCGATTCCTCCACCTACCGCTGTGTTTGTAGCTCAGCCCGGTACTAGAGTGCCTGATTGTGAGTCAGGAGGTCGCGGGTTCGAATCCCGTCAGACACCCTTTCCGATGTGTTTACCGAGCTAGGTCGGTTAAAACGGAAAGTAAAGCAGTAAGGTACTGTCACCGCCTGCTAAGCGAGTGGAAGGTAAAACTTTGGGATTCGATTTCTCTGCTTTCCGCAAATATTATATATAGAGAGAGAATTTAAATTTTCCTCTCTCCATATATTTATAATTAAATATTATGATGGAATTAAGGAAATGTACATTATGTAAAAATAAAAAAGAATTAGATAATTTTTATAAGTATAATAGAAATGAAAAAATAAGGTTTAGTAGTCATTGTAAAGAATGTCAAAAAAATCATAAAAAAACCCACTACCAAAACAATAAAGAAAATTATAGGATTAATACATTTAATAATTCTAAATGGTTTATTGATTTAAAAATGAAGTTGAAATGTGTTCGCTGTGACTTTTCTCATCCTGCTGCTTTAGATTTTCATCATATTGATCCAAAAGAAAAAAAATTTAATGTAAATTTAGGTAAAGCTACAGGAAGTAAAGAAAATAAAAGAAAAATATTAGAAGAAATAGAAAAATGTATAGTCCTATGTTCTAATTGCCATAGGATAGAACATTCAACTATTGTTAATGAATATATAAATAATATGATTCTATGATGTAATGGATTAACATACTTCTCTTCTAAAGAGGTTATAGAGGTTCGAATCCTCTTAGAATCACAATTGCCCTTGTAGCCCAACTGGCAGAGGCAGTGGTCTTAGAAGCCACACAGTGTGAGTTCGAATCTCACTAAGGGTACAAATAAAAATGCTCCAGTGGCGAAATTGGTAGTACGCGTGGGACTTAAAATCCCATGGACAGTAATGTCCGTGTCGGTTCGACTCCGACCTGGAGCACTTAATGTTTCTGTAGCTCAACTGGAAGAGCACACCGCTACGAACGGTGAGGTTGAAGGTTCGAGTCCTTTCAGGAACTCTAAAACAATGGACAGATACCTAATGTTGGAAAAGGGGTAGACCTGCAAAATCTATTTAACATCGGTTCGATTCCGATTCTGTCCTCTAAAAAATTATTTAATCTATGTAAAAAACAGTAATATGGAAACAACATTTAAAAGTCTAACAACTAAAGAAAATATCAATTTAGTTGAATACATCCAAAAATATTTACAGGAATATCCTAATACAGATATTTATATAGGATGTGATTCTCAGAATTTTAAACGTAATACATCATATGCAACTGTTATCGTATTACATGATTTAGGAAAGGGAGGACACGTTTTATATTCAAAAGAATCTATACCTCGAATCCATGACAAATTTACTCGTCTATGGAGAGAAGTAGAAAAATCAATTGAAACAGCTGAATATTTAAAAGAAAACAATATTAAAAAACCATCGTTCATTGACTTAGATTTAAACCCAGATGTAAAATATCAATCAAACAAGATATTACAAGCTGCATTAGGATATGTGGAAGCAATGGGTTATAAAGCAAGATGTAAACCAGATGCAATGTCAGCATCTCATGTTGCAGATGCTTTATGTAAATAAAAGAAAAATTTGGCTCTTGAAGATACATTTCGTATATTTAATCCATAATAAAATGGTAGAAGTAAATAGCACCTGTTGCAAGCAACATAAAGTAAGATTCACAACTTGACTGGTCGTTATTTCTTATAATAGTAAATGTGAATATTATAAGCTACTGTTTTAATATGTCCGGTTCGACAAGCGGTTAAGTCGTTGCCCTTTCACGGCAAAGTCACGGGTTCGAATCCCGTACCGGATACAATATAGCGGGGTGGTAGCAGATGGCAAGCTCGCCAGGCTCATAACCTGGAGGTCGTCGGTTCGAGTCCGACCCCCGCTACGACAGTACCACGAGGCTTCCCATAAGAACAGCTCACTTTCTGTGGTCTTTTTCTCACATAAACGAATAGCCCAAGGCATAAGTTATAGTGAGGGACTAAGCCTCTCCTAAGTAGACGTATTTAGTGAAGCTTATAATCTGGGCCGATGGTATAGATGGTTAACATAATTGCTTTGCAAGCAATAGTCCCGAGTTCGATCCTCGGTCGGTCCACTTTTAAGAAAATGCGACTTTGGTTCGATTTCATGATATTTATAATAAAATGAAATACACAAAGGAAATATTACAACATTTAGTAGAATCTTCTAAATCTTGGAAAGAATTATCTCAAAAATTAGGTAATAAGTCAGGGAACAGTCAATATCATATTAAGAGTAAAATATTAGATTTTGGTATAAATTTTTCTCATTTTATTGATTCTAAAAAAATGATAAAAAGAGGTGAAAAAAAAGACATATTTACTTTAAATTCCTGTTTTAGTAGATCTTCAGTAAAACATAATATAATAAAATATAATCTAATTGAATATAAATGTCAATGTTGCGGATGTGATGATCAATGGATGGGGAAAACAATACCCCTTATATTAGATCATGTTAATGGGGTTAATAACGATAATAGATTAGAAAATTTACGTTTTCTTTGTTCTAATTGTGATTCTATACAAGACACATACAAAAATAGAAATTATAGTAAAGATAAAAGAGAAGAAAAATTAATAAAAAGATTAAAAGAAAAAGAAGAAAAAATAAAATCTAAATATTCTGATATTAAACTTAAAAAACAGTTAATTTTAAATGCAAATATAGATTTTTCTAAAAAAACTTGGGGGGTAGAGGTAGCTAAAATATTAAAAAAATCTCCTCAATATTGTTTAAAATTTATAAAATCTAATTTCCAAGATTTATTAAACACAAAATATAATGGGCTATAATGTAATGGTTAGCATACAACACTTTGACTGTTGTAGTTTAGGTTCGAGTCCTAATAGCCCAACTTTTTTAATATGTTGTCCCTTGAGAAAGGAATATAAAGATGAGTGGCATTACTTGAATTATAGAAAATATAATCATACACTACAACACAGAGGAACTCAACCTCAAATAACCAGGTGGCGGAATGGTAGACGCTAAGTGTTAGTATTAATATACGAAACCGTGGGTAAACAGTAGGATAGCCAACCTACATACAGGTTCAAGTCCTGTCCTGGTTACAATAACTTCTGCGATATAGAGAAGTGGTCAAAAGTTTTGCATAAATAATTAAAGTGCTTTAGTTATTTAGAAAAAGATTAGGTTATATACCAAAATGGAGTACTACATTTAGTTGAAGTTACTAATCTTAGAAAAAAATCTCACCGGGGGATCATAACTCGGAGGTCATAGGTTCGAATCCTATTGTCGCAACTAATTTGGAATATTAAAAAATTATTCGTATATTTAAATCAAAAAAATAAGGTTATGGAAAATTTAAATTCAGTTTGCTATGTAGCAAAAATAGATGAAATAAAAACAATCGAAGGAGCTGATAAGATCGAACAAGGTGTTATTGGAGGATGGAATTGTATTATCAAAAAAGGAGAATACAAAGTAGGTGATTTAGTTATAGTAGCAACTACTGATGCTGTAATCCCTCAAGAATTATCAGATGAAATGAACGTAACTAATTATCTACGTAAAGGTGGACGTGTACGTACAGTTAAGTTAAGAGGAGTATATAGTGAATGTCTAATTATTCCTTATAGATATACTTTAAAAGCACATAAGGAAGGAGATGATTTAATGAATGAGCTAAGTATCTTCAAATACGAACCACCAGTTAAACAAATCCAATTAGCTTCAGGTAAAAAAATCAAATACAAAGACAATCCTAATTTTCACGTTTACTACAAATTCCCTAACTTGAAAAATGTTAAAGGAATGTTCACTGAAGAAGATACAGTGGAAATTACTCGTAAAATTCATGGAACCAATGCTCGATATGGTATTATAAAAAAATCCAAACTATCGTTTTTAGATAAAGTAAAAAAATTCTTTAGATTAGCTGATGAATGGATTGAATATGAATATGTTTATGGTTCACACAATGTTGAGAAAGGATCTGATTCACAAGGTTTTTATTCAACTGATGTTTGGAGAGAAATAGCAGGAAAATATGATATCAAAGAAAAACTTTGGAGACATGTTAAGTATATGGGCCCTGATATAATTGGAAATGGTGTTACATTATATGGAGAAATATACGGTGCAGGAATACAAAAGAATTATGATTATGGATTGAAAGATATTAAATTTGTTGGATTTGATATAAAAATGGATGATGAATATATGTCTCCCGACTCTTCAATGTTTACATTTGAAGTTGATTTAAATATACCTTATGTAGAAATCTTACATTTTGGAAAATGGTCTCAAGAAATTCAAGACAAATACACATTCAATAACTTCATTGAAGGAACTAAGGTACCACATGAAGGAATTGTAATAAAACATATCTCAGGTGAACGTCAAAAAGTAGCCAAAGTAATCAATCCAGATTATTTGATATATGGTGAAAAACATGATGTGGGTGACTCACATTAATTAAAAAAATAAGCTCCCTTTTGGGAGCTTTTTTTGGCTATGTAAAATCCTTTTCGTATATTAAACCCAAAAATAAGAGTTATGAATTTATTACTAGCATTTTTAATTTCCCTTAAAATATTAATTATTGGAGATAGCCTAAGCTTATATCCAGGTGGGTATCAAACTAAAGTATCAGACAACGTGACTAACATATCTAAAGTTGGAAGATCAACATCAGCCATGCTTAAAACATTAATCGCAAATAAAACGCAGATACACAAGCATAAACACGTTATAATATATGGAGGTATAAACGACATTTATGGAGGTGTAGATGAAAAGGTTATAGTAAAAAATATCCAAAAAATGGTAAATATTATAAATGCAGAAAAAAGTTCTGCAGTGGTAATACTAGGATATGATCCTTTAACAGTTCAACATAATAAATCCAAAGCATTAAAATACTCCCAGCTTCAATGGTCTTTATTGAATAATATAAACGGAGACGTAATTGTAATCCCTGTTTTTTATGGTATTAAACCTCAACATATGTCAAAAGACGGTATCCATTTAAACGCAGAAGGAAATAAGGCATTCACAAAACATATATTAAATCACTTAAAAACATATTAAAATGAAAGAAAAATTTGAAGATTTTTACTACAGAATTAAGTATAGAGGTACTGAAGTATTTGACTTTATTTTTAAAGATTTACCTCGAATTATAAAAAACTTCTGGATATTCAGAAAAGCAATAGCTGAATATAGATGGTATGGTGGTCATTACTCAGTTTTCCCTTTATTAGAAACAGCTATAGCAGATATGGCATTAAATATAAAGGAAAAAGGGTTTGAAATAGAAATGAGTCGTTTAAAGAAAGTGGAAAAGATGGAAAGACTCGTAAAACTATTAAATGATATATCTGAAGATAAATTTACAGAATATGCTGAAAATGAATTAGGTGAATTAATCGTTTATGATATAGAATTTGAACCAGCCCCAAATCACCCAGGTTATTATCAATTGGTTGAAAAAGAAACACCTGAAGAAAAAGAACATAATGAAAAAGTATTTAAAAGATCTAGAGAAATAGAAACAGAAGCTTGGAATGAAATATGGGAGATTTTAAAAGGACAAGACTATTCTAAATTTGATGAAAACGAAGATTTTTTCAAACAATTAGACGGCACTGGTATTAGAGGCTGGTGGGATTAGATACATTTTAATTTTCCATCATATTAATAAAATAAAAACAAAAAATATGCAAAATTTACTTCAATTTTTTAACAATATGTCTCGACTTATCATTATGTTGATAATAATTTCACTAATTAATGGGATTCCAGTATATTACTTATGGAACCAATATTTAACCCCAGCTATAGATGGTATTAACCATATTACTTATATTCAAGCATCTGGATTATTTTTCTTATGCATGTTATTATTTAAAAGTTCAATATCCCAACCAGATGAGTCATATGAGTAGAAAAATAAAATATAAAAAAATTATCAAAGAGTGGAAAGATGCCACTTCTAGAGAGATAATAGAAGCAATTGTAGATAATACTCTATATGGTTTTTTAGGAGCAGTCATAGTAGTAGCTATTGCTATGAAAATGGATATTGCTGTTTTAGGTGCTTACATTATATATTATTCTTATGTTGGAAAAATCATCAATAGACCTAAATATGTAACGGATCTAGGAAAAATAGTAATATTTCCATTTTCATCAGCATTCGGGGCATTTGCGGGGTATAAATTATCTCAATGGGTTTTAGAACTTGTAAAATAGGTTTGGTTTTCAAATCAACCTTTTATATATTGTATTAATTAATTAAAATCAAATAAATTATGGATTTAAATGAAATCAAAAAACGATTAGAATCGTTAAACAAACAATCCTCTGGAAACAATGGAGGTGGTGAAAAGAAAAACATTTTCTGGAAACCAAAAGTAGGGAAACAAGTTGTTCGTGTTGTCCCTTCAAAATTCAACCCATCATTCCCATTCACAGAAATGTCTTTCTACTATGGTGTTGGTAACAACACAATGGCTTCACCTGCAAACTGGGGTGAAAAAGATCCTATTAAAGAATTTGCTAAACAACTTCGTCAATCAAGTGACAAAGAAAATTGGAGATTAGCTAAAAAATTGGATGCTAAAGTTCGTATTTTTGTTCCGGTAATAGTAAGAGGTGAAGAGTCTGAAGGTGTTAAATTATGGCAATTTGGTAAAGAAGTATACCAAGAATTCCTAAACATGGGTGCTGATGATGAAATCGGAGATTACACAGACATCATGGAAGGAAGAGACATTAAACTTACTACAGTAGGACCAGATGTTACAGGTACAGCCTACAATAAAACATCAATCAGTCCATCTCTTAAAGCATCTCCATTATCATCAGATAAAAAAGAATTAGAGAGATTTATGGATGAACAACCAAATCCAATGGAAGTATTTAAGAAATTTACTTTTGAAGAAGTAAAACAAGCACTTCACAATTGGTTGACACCTGAAGAAGAAGAGGGTGAAGAAGAAGAGGAAACTGAATCACCAGCTCCACCAAAATCTAATTTTACAATGAACAAACCTGAACCTAAAAAATCTAAAGCAGACAAATTTGATGATTTGTTTGGAGACGATGAGGATGAAACTGATTTACCTTTCTAAAAATAAAATATGGCCAAAACAACTCGAAAATCTTTAACTGAAGCAGCTAGCAATGAAATTAAATCTGCTTTTAGTTTAGATAAATTTAAACAAAATAAAGGACTAGCATCTAATGTTAAGTTCAAAGATCAAAAATGGATTCCATTTTCACCTGCTTTACAGGAAACATTGTCTATCCCTGGAATCCCTATGGGACACGTTGTAATGGTTAGAGGTAAAAGTAATACAGGTAAGTCTACTACTTCTATTGAAGTAGCGGTTAATGCCCAAAAAATGGGCGTTTTGCCTGTATTAATCATTACCGAGATGAAACATGATTGGAATCACTGGAAAACAATGGGTTTTGAAATCAATGATGTTGTAGATGAAAGCACTGGAGAAATAATAGATCAAGATGGATTTTTTATTTACCGTGATAGAAGTACATTAAACTCAATTGAAGATATTGCCGCATTTATCATTGATCTTTTAGTGGAACAGAAAAAAGGTAATTTACCTTATGACTTGTTGTTTATATGGGATTCAGTAGGTTCAATACCATGTCAAATGTCAATTGAACAAGGTAAAAACAATCCAATGTGGAATGCTGGAGCAATTGCAACCCAATTTGGAAATTTTGTAAATCAACAAATTGTAATGTCTCGTAAAGAAAGCTCAAAATACACAAATACATTGTTTGTAGTAAACAAAGTAGGTGTAGCACCAGCTTTAACACCAATGTCACAACCTAAAATGACAAATAAAGGTGGAGATACGTTCTATTACGATGCTTCATTGTGTCTCACATTTGGTAACATTACAAATGCAGGTACATCAAAAATCGAAGCAACTAAAGACAAGAAAAAAGTTGAATTTGCATTGAGAACCAAAATTGCATGTGATAAAAACCATATTAATGGTATTACCACAAAAGGAACCATAGTAAGTACAGTTCACGGATTTATTAAAGATGACGCTTTAGCAATCAAGAAATACAAAGATGAACATTCTCACGAATGGGTTGACATCTTAGGAAAAGGTTCGTATATTATACAAGAAGATAATAGCGAATGGGATGAGAAAGCAGATGCTTCTGATTTATTCGAAAACGAAGATTAAAATTTAAAAACATGAAAAAACACCTTTTAGACCTCTTAAATAATATTCAAGAAACTGGAGAAGAAATCCCACAATCAGAGCGATATTTGCTCATAGATGGACTCAACTTATTCTTTAGAAACTTCAGCGCCATTAATACTATCAACTCTCAAGGAATTCATATAGGAGGTCTAGGCGGTTTTTTTAGATCATTGGGTGCTTTGATTAGAACTATCGAACCAACACAAGTTTATGTAGTATTTGATGGAGTTGATTCATCATCAAATAGAAAAAATATTATCCCTGAATATAAATCAGGGAGAAATATGGTTAGACTTACAAAACATGAATTATTCGATAATCTAGAAGAAGAAAATGATTCAAAAATTGAACAAATAATTAGAATTATCCAATACTTGAAAACACTACCAGTTAAAACTATATCGTTAGGTAGAGTAGAAGCAGATGATGTTATAGCTTATTTAAGTTCAACCCTCCCAACTAACCCAGAAGATAGAGTATTTATAGTATCAAGTGACAAGGATTATCTTCAACTTGTATCTAAAAAAGTAACAGTTTATAGACCTATAGAAAAGGAATATTATACTGAAGATACAGTAATTGAAAAATTTGGAGTTACTCCTCAAAACTTTTTACTATATAAACTCTTAATGGGTGATAATTCAGATGGAATTACAGGAATTAAGGGCTTAGGTATGAAAGGACTACTTAAACGTTTTCCTGAATTAGCAGAACAAGACATGTCATTTGATGATTTAATTGACATAAGTGAAAGAAAAATGAAAGATCATGTCATTTATTCTAGGGTAGTACATGACATTGCAGGGTTAAAAAATAAGTATATGATAATGGATTTATCCAATCCGATGATGAGTGAACAAGATAAAAGTAATGTGGATAAATTTGTAAAAGAAACTCAATTAGAGTTCCATCCAAAAGAATTTCTTGAAATGTATCACAACGATCAGATTGGAGGATTAATAAGAAACGTAGAAACGTGGATACAAGATGTTTTCAAAAAATTAGTTATAAATAAATAGGTACATGACATTAGTAAATTTAAATCAATATGGGCCGCACTTCCAAATTAAGGTGCTGTCATCATTGTTAACACATAAAGAATTTTTATTAAATATTAGTGATGTTTTAAGTGATGAATATTTCGATAATCAAGCCCATAAGTGGATTATTAAAGAAATCGTAAAATATTATGAAAAATACCATACTTGTCCATCAATGGACGTTCTTAAAATAGAACTACAAAGAGTAACAAATGATGTTTTAAAAGTAGCCATAAAAGAACAACTTAAATTAGCATATGAAGCATCTGAAGAAGATTTAGAGTATGTTCAAAATGAATTTTCAACATTCTGTAAAAACCAACAAGTAAAAAAAGCGTTATTATCATCGGTAGATTTATTGAATGCTGGAGATTATGATGCTATAAAAAACATATTAGGTAACGCCTTAAAAGCGGGTGAAGACAGAAATATAGGACACGAATATGAAAAAGACATTGAAACTAGATATAGAGCAGATTCAAGAAATGTAATTCCATTCCCTTGGAAATCATTCAATGATATCACTCAAGGTGGATATGGAAATGGTGATTTAGTTCTAATATTTGGAAATCCTAAAGGTGGAAAATCTTGGGCTACTATTGCTATGGCAGCAGAAGCCGTTAAACTAGGATACAACATTGTATACTACGCTTTAGAATTAGGAGAAAATTATGTAGGTAAAAGATTTGATGCATGTTTCACCCAAACCCCAGTAGATTCATTAGATGGGAGTAGAAAAATAGTTGAAGATACAATCCAACAATTACCTGGAAGATTGGTTATTAAAGAATACCCTCCAAAAAGAGCAAATTTAAATACTATAGAAGCTCACCTAGAAAAATTAGATTTCAAACCAGATGCTATATTTATAGACTATTTAGATTTATTATCAAATAGAAAAACAAGAAGTGAAAGAAAAGATGACATTGATGATGTTTATACTGATGCTAAAGGATTAGCTAAAGAATTAAAAATTCCAATCATTTCACCATCTCAAGCAAATAGAAGTGGAGCTGAAAAAGCAATCCTAGAAAGTTCACATATTGCAGGTTCATTTGATAAAATCATGATTGGGGATATTGTTATATCACTTTCAAGAGGTAGAAAAGATAGACTTGAAGGAACAGGTAGATGGCACTTCATGGGTAATAGATATGGAAAAGATGGTTGTACATTTTTCTCTCCAAAAATTGATACATCTATGGGATTTTTTGAAATAGACGAAGAAGAAATGGATGAAGATGACATTTCAGTTGCCCAAAAAACCACAAAACAAGATATAGAAGTATCAGAGAAAAAGTTTTTGAAAGAAAAATTCTTTGAATTAGGAATGGGATAGGATCTTCCGTATATTTATTGATACAAACTTAAAACTTAAATAAACATAATAAAGTAATATAAAAACATGCCTTTAACAGAACCCCGCTTATTTTACAAGCCATTCGAATATCAATTAGCTGATGATTTTTTTGAACAACAACATGCTGCACATTGGCTCCCTAGTGAAGTCCCATTATCATCAGATTTAAATGACTGGAAACTCAAATTGAGTGAATCTGAAAAAAATCTAATCGGTAATATTCTGAAATCATTTGCCCAAACTGAAGTACATGTAAATGATTATTGGTCTACCAAAGTTTCATTATGGTTCCCAAAACCAGAAATTCAATCAATGGCCCGTGCTTTTGCTGATTTTGAGTCCATACATTCTAAAGCCTACGCTCGTTTAAATGAAGAACTAGGTTTGGATGATTTCGAAGCTTTCATGGAAGATGAAGAAGCAAAAGCTAAAATTGATCGTTTAGTTGAACAACCTGGAAACACATTACATGAAAGAGCACTTTCACTAGCCATATTCTCAGCATTTACTGAAGGTGTAAATTTATTCTCATCATTTGCTGTGTTAATGTCTTTTCAATTACGTAACTTAATGAAAGGTACCGGACAAGTAGTCGCTTGGTCAGTACGAGATGAGTCGTTACACTCTAAAGCAGGATGTTGGCTATATAGAACACTATTAGAAGAATTTCCGGAACTCAATACCCATGAATTAACTCAAGCAATATATGAAGCCTGTGATTTATCTGTTAAACTTGAATTCAACTTCATAGACAAAGCATTTGAAATGGGTAATATAGAAGGACTTTCAGTAGACCAATTGAAGAATTTTATCAAAGAAAGAGCAAACCAAAAGCTTATCGAATTGGGATATAATATTATATATAATGATATAGATCCTAATTTACTCAAACAGATGGAATGGTTTGGTCATTTAACTAGTGGAGTTGAACATGCAGATTTCTTTTCAACCCGTGTAACTACATACTCAAAATCTACAGCAGATTGGGCAGATCTTTGATACAAAATGATAATAAACGACAAAAATGAAACTAGATAATTTAATAAAAATAATTAAGGAAGAAATTCAAAAACATTTTGAAAGTCATCCATATTCTTTTAAAGATAAACTTATAATGGAAAATGAAATTATGCTTGGAGAACTTCTAAACCCAGATAATTCATACCCATATGAAAAAGTAAGTAAAGGTTTTTTTACATATAATGATTTAAATGGAGTTAAATTTTTTGTTCGAGCTACTTATACTCCCGAACCACAAAATTATTTTGAATTTAAAACTGGGTGGTTTGATGAAAACGGAAAAGTAACTTATGAACCCTCTATTCCGCCAGTTTCACCAAATTCATCAGCTATTGATTGGAATAAACGTTCAGATACAGTAGCTAAAATTTATAGAGATGAGATCTTACCATTTTTTAAAAAACAAACATTAACAAATTTTATGGTGATAAAACCTATATCTTCTAGCAGAATGAAATTTGCTGAACGTTTAGTTAAAAAATTTACCCCAGATGAATTTAAAATAGAATTTAAAGATAAAGAAATACAAATAATAAAATGAATATACAAATAGACACAACAAATTGGATTAAAAACAAACATTACCCAGATTTTATGAACGAGATTTCATTGTCAATGATCTCAAAAGGATATCTCTTACCAGATGAAGATGTTTTTAGAGCATTTACTAGAGTATCTAAAGCAGCTGCGCGCCGATTAAAACGTAAAGATTTACAACCTTTATTTTATGAAGCAATGGTTAAAAATTGGTTATGTTTAGCTTCACCTGTTTTATCAAACATGGGAACAGAACGTGGAATGCCTATTTCATGTTTTGGAATTGACACAGACGATTCAATTGAAGGAATTGCATTGGCGAATTCTGAGTTAATGCGTTTATCATCTCAAGGTGGTGGAGTAGGAATTGGAGCATCTCGTATTAGAGGAAGAGGTAAACCTATCCAAGGAAATGGAGTATCTGAAGGTGTAGTACCTTGGATTAAAATCTATGATTCAACTATCCTAGCTACAAATCAAGGTTCAGTTAGAAGAGGAGCAGCTTCTGTTAATTTACATATTAACCACCCAGATATTGAAGAGTTTTTGATGATTAGACGTCCAAAAGGAGATGTTAACCGCCAATGTTTAAATATGCATCAATGTGTAATAATAGACGACGAGTTCATGAATAAAGTTGAAGAACGTGATCCTAAAGCACTTAAACTATGGGGTGAAATTTTAAAAACACGTTTAGAAACAGGTGAACCTTATATTATGTTTGAGGATAATATAAATAATGCAAACCCTAAAGCATATAAGAAAAACAATTTACATGTTTCAATGACAAATATTTGTAGTGAAATAGCACTCTATACAGATCCATTACATTCATTTATTTGTTGTTTATCTTCATTAAATCTAGCTCGTTGGGATGAATGGAAAGACTATAAATTTGAAAATGGAATGACATTACCTGAACTAACATGTTGGTTCCTAGAAGGTGTATTACAAGAATTTATCGATAGATCTAAACATATCAAATTCATGGAAAACACATACCGATCAGCTATTAAAGGTAGAGCAATTGGAATAGGTGTTTTAGGATGGCATACATTTTTACAAGAAAAAGGAATACCATTTGCTGGTTTACAAGCAAATTCATATACAAGAGTTATATTTGATTTTATAGAAAAAGAATCTCTAAAAGCATCTAGAGATCAAGCTAAAGAATATGGTGAACCCGAGTGGTGTAAAGGAACAGGTTTGAGACATACCCATCATTTAGCAATAGCCCCCACAGTTTCAAATGCCCATATTTCAGGTGGAGTATCCCCTTCAATTGAACCTATACCTGCAAATGTTTATAATTTAAAAACCGCTAAAGGGACATTTATTAAAAAGAACCCAACATTAGAAAAATTACTTGAATCTAAAGGATATAACATAGATAGTGTTTGGGATCAAATAGCTAAAGATAAGGGCTCAGTTATGGGATTACCCGATCATATTTTAACAGACGAAGAAAAACAAATATTTTTAACATTTAAAGAAATTAATCCATATGAGATTATTAGACAAAATGCTATTAGACAAAAATATATTGATCAAGCCATATCATTAAATTTAATATTTGATCCATCAGACTCTCCAAAATATATAAGCGATGTTCATAAATTGGCCTGGAAGGAGGGTATTAAAACTCTTTATTATTGTCGAAGTGAAAGTGTTTTGAGAGGAGATAATATTCAAAGGGATGAAAATAGTTGCACTTCTTGTGAGGGTTAAAATAATATAATTTTTTTTCTTAAATGAGGGGGAACTTTTAGTTCCCCCTTTATATTTATAATAAAATAATAATAAATGAGGACTACCGATTATATCTTTTTAGCACTGGCCGGAATAGCAGTAACTATTTACAGGCTTTTAAACGATCAAATGGAAAAAATAATACCTAAAGAAATTGCAAGGGAAACAATACTATCATTGATTATATCAGTGTTGGTTGTACCAGGTGCAATGCAATATTGGCAGTTAAGTCTAACTATTGGGATCGCACTATCTACATTGATAAATATGTTTGTCAAAGTAATTCTTAAAAAACTAGAAAAAAAAGTAATTGATAAAATCGAAAATCTATAATTATGTACGGAATATTAATAAACATTTTTGCTTATACATTGATGTCTTTGGGAGCTTACAGGGCCTTTTCTTTCTCTCATAGCTACGGGTCAAGATTTACAATGATCTTAAACTATCTGTTGCTATTTTGGTGTGTTTTTATGTCTTTATATCTATCTAGCCAAATGCAAAAGATTTTAGAACAACCTCTAAATGAGAAATTGAATTTATATGAATCAGTCACGAATATCATTATAGCAGGATACCTTCTATCATTTAATTTAAAAAATAAAAATCAATAAATATGTTAAATTTTATAGGAGGTCTATTTAAAGATGAACCAGGAAGCCCCTCAATGAAAAGGTTTTGTGGATTGATGTGCGTTATAGCATTATGTACAACTATGTATCAAAATAGTTTTAGTGAATCCCATATTGTTCCCTCACCAATATTAGTTCAGTCGGTAGCATTATTGGCGTTTGGTTGTTTAGGATTAACAGCAACAGAAAAAATTGCTGAAATCTGGAAAGGTAACAAAGAAGAAAAATAAACCAAAAATAAATTATGAGTTTAACCAGTTTACAAATAAAACTTGGGATTCCTGCTGATGGAGTATTTGGACCGGGTACAATGAAGGTAGCTATGGCATATTACAAAATGACCCCCGAAAGAGCAGCACACTTTTTTGCTCAAACATCTCACGAATCAGGTGGATTTAAAGTTTTTTCTGAAAATTTAAATTATTCAGCACAAGGATTGCAAGGTGTCTTTGGAAAATACTTCCCCGGTAACTTAGAAGAATCTTACGCTCGTAAACCAGAAAAGATAGCTAACAGAGTTTATGCTTCAAGAATGGGAAATGGAGACGAAGCTTCAGGAGATGGATGGAAATTTAGAGGACGTGGTGCTTTACAATTAACTGGAAAATCAAATTATCAATTATTTTCGAATTATTTGAAAAAACCAGAAATTATGGAAAATCCAGATCTAGTAGCAACGGAATATGCTTTTGAATCAGCTATATTCTTTTTTGATAAAAACAAACTTTGGGATATATGTGATAAAGGAGTTAACAAAGATACAATTTTAGCTTTAACTAAACGTATCAATGGAGGAACTCATGGTTTAGCAGACAGAGAAGAAAAAACATTTCTCTATTATTCATGGATAAAATAATTTGGACTTTTAATATGTCTTTTTTATTTTACATTTAAAAAAATATTATGACATTTTTGAAAAATATAAAAAGTAAAATTTTCCCATTAATCATAGCATTTTCTGCGCTTTCAGTATCAGCTTCGGCCGCTTTCTATTCAGTAAGCGGCCTTAGTAAACTTTTCGCAGGTGCCTCACTAGCCGTAACTATAATGGCCTCTTCATTAGAAATATCTAAATTAGTAACAGCTTCACTGTTATATCGATACTGGAATGATTTAAATAAAATTTTAAGAACATATTTAACAGTTGCAACAATTGTTTTAGTTTTGATTACCTCAATGGGTATTTATGGTTTCCTATCGTCTGCTTATCAAGAAACAGCAAATAAAGATGGAATTGTAACTCAACAAGTTGAAGCGTTGACTTCAAAAAAGAAGTTATATGAAAGTACTAGAGATAATATCTTAAAAGAAAAACAATCACTTATTGAATTAAAAGGTACTTTATCTAAGGGTTCAACAACCCAATTTACAGACAAAAAAGGTAATTTAGTTGTAAAATCAAACAATGCAAGTATCAAACAAATGGAATCTGCTAGTAAAACAGATGAAAACCTAACTTCTAAATTAGATATAGCAAACGATTCAATATTCAGTTTAGAAACACAAATCTTAGAGATTAAAACAAAAGGTGGAGTTGCTAGTGAACTAGGACCATTAAAATACCTTTCAGGATTAACTGGGGTTTCTATGGATAGAATTATAAATTGGTTACTTTTAATTATAGTGTTTGTATTTGATCCATTAGCCATATCTTTAGTTATAGCATCTAACTTTGCTTTTTCTCGCATTAAGAACCAATTTAAAGAAAATATATATGGTGAAATGGTTCCAAATGTTTCTGAATCATTTGAAGATGATTCTTGGAACTTGACTAATGAAGAATATGAAAATTATATAAATGATATTCTACCTAAATTTGATATAAAAGATAATAGTGGAGATCAAAACACATACAGTAGAATTATTGATCCCGAATATCTTCAATTTACAGGCGAGGTTTCAAAAACTAAACCAAAAAAAAAAGAGGAAATCAAAAAAGTTAAAGAAGAGGATGAAATGACAATAACCTACTAACTTCCCCCTTGGTTTTTAAAACCTTTGTTCGTATATTTAATGTATAAAAGTTAAAAAATAAAATAAAGGTTATGCACACAATTAATATTTCAGAAGAAAAAAGAAGGGGTAGACCAAGTAGAAATACCACTTTATCTACATTCGATCAAAGTAAAGTAAAAGTATTTAGAGGAAGTGAATTATATTTTAATGAATCACTATTCCAACCCCTAAAAACAGATACAGAATTAGACGTAATATTATCTACTGATGGTGGATTAATGCCAGGTATATCAATGATGATTGCAGGAGGACCAGGTTCAGGTAAATCTACAATAGTAATGGATATGTTATCTAAATTTACAATGCAAGGTATGAAATGTTTGTTGATTCAAGGAGAAATGGATCAAATAGGACATTATAAATATTGTAGAAGAATCCCATCTTTTAGTTGTGTTCAAACATTGTTTTTGAAAGATTATATGGATAATGTTAAAGAAACAATTGAGTATATATTTAATCTAGGATATGATGTAATAGCAATCGATTCAATTGCTGAATTATTAGATATGTACAAAGATCAAAATGGTGGAACTTCAAAACAAGCAGAATCTTGGTTTCTAAAAATCCAAGATGAAACTAAAAAAGGAATGAACAAAAAAGGATATTATACTTCATTTATCAATATTCAACAAGTAACAAAATCAGATGACTTTGCAGGATCTAATAGATTAAAACACATGATGGAAGCGTTTTGTAAAGTAGAACGAAGTAAAGATGGATTAGAACGTTCATTGTTTTTTGAAAAAAATCGTGATTGTGATAAAGATTTAAAAGTATATTTTTCTATTTACAATGAAGGTGTATATTATTCATATGAAATGGAAAAAACAGAATAATTTCCCCTTTGGATTTCAAAAAGACATTTCGTATATTTAAGTATTAATAAGTTAAAAATTAAAAGTTATGAGCTGCAACAGTGGTAATTCAACCCGTACGATTAAAGGTAAGTACGATAAAAAATTAAACCTTCAAAAACCTATATCTTATATAATAGATAAAAAAGGTAATGTAAAACCTATTTATTCACATTCAAACTCCACAAAGTAATGAGAAGATTTAAATCATTTATCCCACTAGATAACAATATTGATAAATTAGTAGCATTCACTCCTTCATTAGATAAAAATTGGAGAGATAGTCAACGAATAAAATCTAAACCTTATCAAGTTGAAACATTAGATGCTGTTAGACAATTTCAAAAAGAAGGTTGGAATATTAAAGGATCATATCAAAACAGAGGAAAAAATAATCAAATTGCATCCCATTTTATCAAAATGGAACACCCCGATCTTGTAATCAGAAACGATAAAGGTCAAAGAGAAGCATTAGCTAATGTTTTAATTAACAATAGTTGTACTGGTAATAAACCTATGACTTTAGATGTTGGCGCTTATCGTATGGTTTGTTCAAATGGACTATATTCAATTGATTCAATATCACATGCTGAAGTAAAACATAATCAAAAAAATCAAAATCATCTACATGAAATTATAGGAAATTTCAATGTTAAAGCTAATAGAGTTTTAGAAGAATTTAAAAAACTAAAAGAAGTTCAACTTTCATCTAAACAAAGATCTGAACTAGCACTTAAAGCTGCAGGGATAAGATTTGGAGATAATGTAAATTTTGATGTTGAACAATTACTTAATTCCCATAGAAAAGAAGATGAAGGTGATAGTTTATGGTCAGTATATAATCGAATACAAGAAAATTTAACTCAATCAAATCTATTAATTGATAGAGATGGTAATTTAATAAGAGGTATAAGTGATGTTAAAGATGATGTTAAAGTAAATCAACAACTATTTGAGTTAGTACATGAATTAGTTTAAAATAAAGCTTGGGAAACCAAGCTTTTCTTCGTATATTTAATATAAAAGAAAAAAGGTTATGTATATAGTGCACTCTAAAGAAAAAATACTCCAAGAATTATCAAAACTTAAACCAATTAAATACAATCAATTTAGATGGTGGAGAAGATGGGATTCAAAAACACCCCCACTATCTCCTAAAGCACCTTTAATAGATCGTATATTAAATGGTGATTTTGATTTTTCTCATTATTTTTGGCAAGCACAATATGTTCATATTGAAATGGAAGAAAAAAAATCTATAGCTAAAGATAACCTTGATTGGTTAGAAATTGTAACAATGGATAGAGCTCGTTTAAAACGTTTAATAGAAGATTTTGAACGAGATGAAAAAGATAAATTAGATAATTTAGAAAAAGCATTTCTTCAATCTTTTCATATGACCAAAGAAGATTATCGTTCATATCTAGAGGAATTTGAAGGCACAATAGAAGAATTATATTATTATATCAGTGAAAAATGTTTTTCAAAAACATCAAAAAGAGGAAGAACACGTGCTTTAAAAAAAGATTTTTTAGATAAAATATTTTAAGTTATGTTAGACGCAAATATAAAATCAAAATTAGAAGAGTTAGTAGACCTTATGGAAGAAACATATAAAGATATTATAGGTTTTGAAGTTGAATGTGAGAAAGAGTTAGATGAAAATGGAATAAAAAATGGATTTTCTACTTTAAAAAAATTCACATTAATATATAAAACAAGAGAAGAAATAGATTTAAAATGATAAAAAAGATATTAATAGGGTTATTAGATGTGTTTATTAATGGTCCGTTTGTTAATTTTTATAAAATAACTAGATACCCTTTAATATCTAATACAGCTATTGAAATAGCTAATAAAATAGGCTGGGACAAATTATATGAAAAAGCCAAAGAAGCCCAAAAAAATGGAACATCAACAATAAATTTAAAAGAATATGAATAAATTAGATATAGATTATCAGCTGTTACTCCAAGACATCTTAGATAATGGAGTTAAAAAAACTGATAGAACAGGAACAGGGACTATAAGTGTGTTTGGTAGACAAATAAGACATAACATGAAAGATGGGTTTCCATTGTTAACTACCAAGAAAATACATTTTAAATCTATAGTAACAGAGTTATTATGGTTTTTAAAGGGTGATACAAATATTAA
>ERZ869921.607-NODE-607-length-19879-cov-10.541818_pt1 | contig 19879 bp, 46 predicted proteins | sample MGYA00579310_ERZ869921 | MGnify/ENA primary metagenome ERZ869921 (study PRJEB32216, sample SAMN09231816) | wastewater metagenome | place: USA: Maryland | collected 2016-06-21 | study: EMG produced TPA metagenomics assembly of the PRJNA472060 data set (Reclaimed...
CCCTAATATCCAAACATGGTTGATTATATGGAAAAACTAGTATCTTTTTCATAATGATAAGTTTTATACTATCTTATACGTAAATAATGGGTTAAGGTTATTGAAATTCGTAAATATTATTTACACATTTTTTGCTCCTTTCAGAACCCAATATATAACCTATACAAAAGGTTTTACAGATTGCTTCTAACATATTTTGTTGTGAAACGTGACCATTATTATTTAATAAATGATAATAATTTGGATCATCATTCTTTTGCCTCAATATTACTAATCTGTTTTCGGACAAGATTAGGTAAACATAATTTTCTACAATCATAATTACATACCAAACGTTAAACTACTCAAAATACCAATTAAATCATCAATGTTTAATTCGTTATATGAATTTTCAAACGTCTCTCCATCTTCATTTTCAGATTCAACATAATCAACGCTTATTTTGGTAATCATATTTCCATCAACATCATAAAAAGCACAATTGTTTTCAGCCAAATCAAATTCATTAATCTCTTTGGTTTTCAATACATCTTTAATGGTTTGTATCGTCTCTATTTCAATTGTGGTTAAACTAGATTGAATTGCAGTTATTTTATCCAAAATAAACGTTTTGTTCAAATCGGTTATTTTATCATTTTTCATAATAAAAGTTTCTTCCAACTCACACACAATTTCTAGTAGTTGATTATGAAAATTTGTAAAATCCTCAACGCTTTCACTTATGGTAAAATTACGTTTATAATGTTCATCTCGCCTATGTGAATCAATTTCATCATCCACGCTAAAATCATTCACATACTCAATGAATTCTTTGATTGTAAATGGTTGTAATGCAATAATCATATCCACGCCACCTTCTGTCCACTTCTCAATTTCAGCACATTGGACATTATCTTGCTCAAATAAATGAACTTGAAAACCTTTTTCTTCAAAAAACTCTTGTAATTTTATTGTTGTATTTTTCATGATATTAGATGTTTTAATTATTGTATACTAAGTTATACGGATAGGTTTTAAGAAAGTTGTAGGTTTGGTGTAATTTCTTTTAAAATATTGTATTTATCTTTTTTTAGTTGTTTTAATTTTGTTGAATAATCTTCAAAATTTTTAAAATAGTCAGCAGTCCAACTTTTATCTTTATGTAAAGTATATTCTATTTGATATGGGTAAATTAACTTAAAATGATGATTTTCCAATATTTCAGCTTCTATTTGAGATAATATTTTAACTACCTTATTATCTTTTATGTAATAGACTTTCTTATCTAATATGTATCTGAATGTTTCTCTATCTTCATAAGAAAGCCCTAAACCTTGTGCGTTTTTTTCAAACCTTAAATTACCTATTACTGAATCCTTATCTAAAAATTCTGCAATAGAAAATTTAGTAATATAAAAATCATAAGTGGGACAATACACATGTATATCGTGTTTATTCTTTTTTACCAACGTCCAAAAGAATAGCGTTATACCAAACTATTGCTTCTAACCTACTCATATTGGTTCTACGAGCTTGATTATTACTAAAATATACGTTGTATTTCATAATGTTATTATTTGTTTTAGATATGTTACAATAATATATACGTAAACAACTAGGTTAAGGTTACAAAATAGGTAAAATATAATTTTCTAAACCTATAATTTCGCCAGTTTCATTTTTGTAATTGAACATAAAATTATTTGAAAGGTTTCTTCTTAAACGTACATCACTATAAACATTATTGGTTTGTACACACTTAGCAATATCAATTAATTTGGCTTTACCAAAGTCGTGACTTTCACCATGCAGAGTAAAAACTTTATTCTCATAATCTAATTCCCACCAACCACCGCCTTTTACTTTATCTTTGTTGGTTACTAAATCCTTATGAAATGTACATTTGGCGATTATTAAACAATCACCAAACTTATCATCTGTCTCAATTATAAATTTTGGGAATACATCAAGAGCCATAACAACAATTATTATTTACATTGGTTCGCTAGAATATGCAGTGATAACGAATTCTAAACCATTAGGTTTGGTTGTGTCCATCGCTTCAATGATTTCTTTTTCGCTTAATCCGTAAAAGAAAATGTCTTCATCGTTAAAATCAGAACTTTCTTCATCTAAACCGTCAAACACGCTGACTAGGTAGTTTTCAAACTCCGTTTTATCATCTTTGAAATAACCGTTGATATAAAATAATTTATTTTCCATAATTATTTAGATTGTTTATATTAAGTTATACGAATAGAATTAATAAAGGTTACAAAATAAACCTAAAATTTTAATTAAAAGGTTCTACTAAACAATCCATTTCAATTATTGGGTCTTCGCCATCAGTATAATAATTGTAGTCAATTTGATAAATATGAAAATTAATTTCATCATAATCATCATCTGTACAAATATCTTGTTCAAACCTTTCAGCTAATGAATTAACAATGTCATACGAATCAACATCATCTAAATTTTCAGAATCGTTATCAATAAAGGTTTGCGCCCAATCGTACAAAGCTGGTAAAATCACTTCTTTGTTTCTGATTATTTCTTCTTTTGTGTAAAGAGAATTTGCGCCATCTTCAATAGTGGCATCAAAATTATTGTTGTTGGTTTCCATAATTAATAATGTTATTTGTTTTTAGATGTATTATGTTAATGTATACGAATCAAACCTAAAAAGGTTTGAAAATATTCAACTTTTATTTTTTAAACGTATAAATCAGATAAAGTTTTAACTTTCAATACTTTTATGATTTCTCTACGTTCAGATAGTTTTAAAGATAAAACAATTAAAACAACACGATTATTATCATCATTCACATTATCAAACACTTGCGTAAATGCTATGTAAGATAAATATAAATCACTAATTTGTTTCAAAGTGTTTTTATCTTCATATCCGATAAAACCAAACTTAAAACTAATTTCAGATTCAATTTTTTCAATACGATCCAAAACATTTTCATCAGGATGCAATTTGAAATAAATTCTACGAATATTACGCAATTCAATATAATCCTCAATATGTTCAACATTTAAACCATAATGCCAACCAAGCAATTTTCTTATTAATTCATATTTATTCCCATATTTAGAGAATTTGTTTTTACTTACTAAAATTATAGCTTTCTCGAAAATTGTTAAATTGTTTATCATAATTAATATATTTTTGTTTAATAAGCCAATTCTTTATAGATATAAGGGTCGGATGTTACATCATAGATATAATTTCCACATCTTACCAATAACGCACCTTTACCATAATAAAGTTTTTTCATTCCACTAATACTACCTGATTTATGGAAGTTTGGAAATTCTTTAACCAAAAACGATTCTTGTGTTGATAACGTCTTAACCCTAACATTTTTACTTGTGTATGGATTAATTATTTCATCAGATTTAATCCATTCTAATTTACCATTTGTATTTTCACGCAAAACAACGTTTTGGTTTGGGTATTGCATTGGGTTCATCATAATCAATATTGTTATTATTTGTTTTATGTTATCTTATACGATAAAAACTTATTAAAGGTTACAATATTTTTCGTAAATTATATGGTTCAGCATCTAAACCATAATCGCAAGTGTAACCAACATCATTTAATTCTTCTACTAATTTAGCGCAATCAGCATAATCATTCTCACTTTCTGAAAACTTATTAATCACATCTTGTACTTCCAATGGCAATAATTCAGGATATTCAAATAAATCAACAACTTCGTCAAAATCTATAATCAAATGACTATGTGCTGTTACATCAAAATGTCCAACACAATCATTTAGAGGGTTTTTATTAGTTTCCATAATTATTATTATCGTTATTGTTGTATACTATTATTATACGCAAATAAGATATAAAGGTTGCAAATTATTGTAAAATAAAAAATCCCTTAAAAAGTTTCTAAGGGATTTTTGTTGAGTTAACATCTAAAAAATTTAATAGCTATATATTTTCTTCTACCTCTTCTTTATGTTCGTACAAGTTAATGTTTTTAATTGAATTACATTTGTCAAACCTTTTATAGACTTCCTGCATAATTTCATCATAACACATATCTTTACTTTCAACTTCTGTTAGTAATAAACTTTGCGTTGTTCTAAATGTTCTATCTGTATTATTAGATAAATCGCTTTCATAACCATTACCATAAGCACTTATACCTAAATCTTTATAACTAATTTTAGTTATTTTTCTAGCATAACCAATATAGGTTTCCCAATTCCATTCAACAATAATATCATTATCATCAAGCTCTTTACCTTTATTGGTATCAGTTTGGTGAACATCTTCCACATCATACGTATGGTATTTGTTCATAATATCCTGAAATGTCATTTCATCTCCAAAACTTATTTGTTCATTTAGATAATCATAATCATAGATTATTTTTTCTACCACACCTTCCCAACCTAAATTTAATTGTAAAGAATCAGCATAGGTTTTGGCTTGAATAATATCGGTGAAAAATTTAACATTTTCTACCTCATAATCATCTATTTTTTCATAACACCATTGAAATACTTTAAAAAAGATAATTTTACCATCTTTAGTTAGTTTTCTTAATTCTGCTTTGCGAAATGTTTCCATAATAATTATTGGTTATATTTTTGGTAATTCAATTGCTTTTAATTCTTTTAATTGGTTTTCAAGATTATCAAGACAAGTTCTTAACATATCATCAAAATAATCATTATCTTGACCTGTAAAGTCATCGAATTCACTATATGAACAACAACCTAAATATTCAGAATCAGATTCAATTGATTTATATTTTAACCTAACTTCTGATATAAACCAAGCCGAAACCTTTCCGTTATCAATATTCCTAATTATTTCTTCTGTCTCTGTTGAATCAAATTGACCTTCAACACGCATCGTTTCTTCTGTTGGGTTAAAAAAGATTTCATACCCTAAACCTATTAATTGTTGTGCAAATTTTGATAGTTTCATAATGATTAATATTGTTTTATGTTATTGTGTAAAGCTATCGTACAACTCATTAGCTAATTCGATGTTTATAGATTCTATAACGTCTATTCTTCTTGTAAATCCAGTTCCATGTATATCACTTTCAAAAGCAATTGAAGCACCGCCCATATAATCATCACTCCACAAATGATGAACTTCTGTACAGTTATGTACACTATTTTCTTTCGTTGGATACCAACTTTCTTTGGTGTATTTTATATTAACTTTAAAGCCAAATTCATTTGATGAAAATAATTCGTGTTCTTTAGTTACATCCAAATTTTGTCCTAAATATGTAATTTTCATATAACTTAATAATTTTAAAATTAGTATCGTATAATTTATAATATACTAACTTATACGTAGACAATATGATTAAGGTTACAAATTTAGCTAAATATTTTTATTGGTACTTTTTTAAAATTAACCTTTAATTGTACATTATAATTTATTTCATTATCAATAACTTGATAAAGTTGTATAGATAAGTAACCAGTTTCTACATAATGAAAATGTATATCAAAAACCCTTCCATCAATCAATTCAATTGAATCCCATTCATCATTTTCCTTAAAAATAATGGTATCAAATTTAACATAATCATTTAAGGTTTGAGTGAATTCAATTGATTTATTCAAATAATCAACAATTCCACTTATTTTAAATTTAGATTTTTTCATGGTTTTAATATTATAGTTTTTGGTTTGGGAACATTAAGTCAACTACTCTGATATTGAAAGTTTCTTCAAACCAATCCCAAATTTCCTCTCTATCAGTACCAATTTGAAAATGAAGAAAGTTTTCTTCAATATTTCCATCTTCATCTACACAAACATTACCTAATGATTTCCAAAGTGATTTTATGTTGTCAAGTGTATTTTCCATAATAATTAAAATGTTTTGTTTTTAGATGTTTTATACTATTATTATACGAAAAGAATTAATAAAGGTTACAAATCTTTTCTTTTAATATTATTCTCAATACAAAACATTTCGATTTGGTCTGAAACACTTAACCAAGTGATTCCATATTCGCAATCGTGCGCCTTATCAATATTTTTACCTATTTGTCTAGCTTGCTCTTTTGTGATTTTAAAACCATCAGATTTGGCTCTTTCGATAATATCAGGTAGTGTCCATGTAATGCCGAAATATCCTGCATTTTCTAGCGTTTCTTTTGCTTTATCAACACTTATTTTACGATTCTTATTGAGATAACTTGTTAATACTCCGAATTGATTGTTAGCAAATTCCATTGCAAATTCAACCGTTACTTCTTTACCCAACATGGTTGATACTGTTTCTACTAAAGTTGCCATAATTAATATTGTTTTGTTTTTAGATGTTTAAATGATTTATATTATTATTATTATTATACGTAAAACTATTAATAAAGGTTACAATTATTTTAATCTTTCTTCTACAAATTTTTTAAATAATTCTGAAACACTATGTTTTTTATATTCATCTAAAGATTGTATTTCAATTAAAAAATCCGAAAAATTAATCGCCACATTAGTAGTTAAACTAATTAATTCTTTTTCTAACATAAAATAATCTTTAGCGGTAACTGATTCGCTTTTATCGAATATTCTACTAATTTTATTTTCTAAATTTTCCATAATGATTTGATTTATTGTTTAGGTTTGTATATAATACCTTTTTCAGCGTTTTCTAAATCTTTACCAGTTGCACCACGAAACCAAGCATCCCAATAAGTTCTTTGATATGAACTATCTTGTAATCTACCAACTATAATTTCTTTGACAAACTCGCTATATGAAGTCATATCGCTCAACATATTATCTGCAATTTGCTCATTTGTTAACATTGTCATAATTTATTGTATTTAGATTGATTGTTAATGTATATTAATCTTATACGCAAACAATAACGATAAGGTTACGTTAAAAATGAAAAAATCCCATAAAAATATTCTATGGGATTTTTGTTGTATTAACATCTAAAAAAATTAATTATTCAAATATTTCAATTAGTGAATGTAAACAGTTATAAATTTCATAGAATCCATTACTATGACCATCTTCGTAAGCCTTAGCGTAAAGTTTGTCTCTATATTGTTGGGGAACGATTGAAATTCCTGCTTCTTCTTTGATGTATTCAATTATAATTGAATCAATTTTATTCTGATTATGTTTATAAGTTTCTAGTTGCTCTTTATATATAACTGAATCCAATTCCCAATTTTTAAGTAATTCAGCATATTCAAGTACTTCTTTTGAATTAGCATCTTTTTTCAACATAGGTTTAGGTGGTTTTTTTGGATAATCTCCATAATTATCTGTTGCCCACTCTATTGCGTTTGAAACGCTTTGGTTTTGTGATATTTTCTGTAATTTTTCTAATGTAACTTGCATAATTATAGATTGTTTATTTTTTGTATAATGCTGTTTTTTCCAAAAAGAATATCTCTGAATTGTCATCAATCAAAGCGTGTAATTCAATTTCAAATTCAATTTCTAGTTTATATGTTATAATTTCATTGAATGCAATTAAATCATCTTTCAAATCAAAATGATTACCCAAAGATTCATGAACTAAATTATTGAATTTAATAGAGTCACCATTGTACTCGATAATACCTATTAAACCTTGTTCTTTGTTATGGAGTACGAAATGATAAGGATATTTTTTCATTATGTTATTAATTTAATTGTTTAGATGAATGTTATAATAGTTTGTTTAACGTAAAACATTTAATAAGGTTACAAAACCTTAATAATCTTTACCATGTTTTTTTAATAACCCAACATACCTAAACAGTTTCAGTTTTTATTGTTTTAGTAGCATCAACCCATTTGAAACCATACGCTGTTTTGCGCTTTCCATTAATCACTTTATTAACATGGGACGCATCATCTATGTTTAATGCTTTTTTAATATCATTAATAGAATCAAATGAAGCAACAATAGTGTTATTATTATTTAAATCAATTTGAACATATCTTTTTGGTGTTGATACAATAATTGTTTTATTTTCTTTCAAACTTTTAACTTCGCCTGACTTCAAATTAATAACATAATCTTTATTATAAATTGTTTCTCGATTGACATTATCGAACGCTAATTCGTATTTCAATCGTTTTTTAGGTTTAATTTTTGTTTTTGATTCGCTTACCTTTCCAGTTGTAAGGTCGATTGAATACTTTCCGTAACTAATTGTATTTGTTTTCATAATTATTTTGTTGTTTATAGTATATTATACGTACTAAAACCAATAAGGTTACAAATTAATAAGATTATTTTTGCTTAGAACATCACGAGTATATTCTTTAGTGATTGTTAACAAATGGTTATTAATTATATGTTTATAAAATTCATTACTAACTAAATGTTCAAACCTAACAAAACTTTTATCGCTTTGAACATAAAATTCTGATTCATCAATAAAGACTGAATTAATCATCTCAATATACTCACTAATTGCCTTTAAAATAGTTTTTTTAAATGGTTGGGTACGATTATTATGTAAATCAATAAATTTTGAAGTTCTATAATTATTCACCACAACATTTAATAATCCTTTTTGAACATAAATATAATTGATTTTAAAAGTATTGGTTTTGATAATGTCAAATTTTTTATTTACATCATCAAACTCATACGTAGGAATTTCAATTTTGTTTTGAAGTACAATAAAATTGTCATTATTTTCCATAAGCATAAAATTTTAATAATTTAATTAAATAATCATGTTTTTCATCACTCCCATCAAATGTTAATATCATATGATCTTCATTTAACATCATATTGTCATATTTTATTTTTGTGAAATAATTTGATTCATAAAAATATTTATGGTTTTGATAAACAATCTTTAAAATTTGGGTTTCTACAAACTTATAAATAATTCTTCCATCTTTACTTTTTATGACATAACCATTAACTTTTTCTACTATTTCATCCAAAGTCAATAAAGGTTTAAAATATTTGTAACCAATAGAATCTTTAATAATAATGTTTTGCTCAATATCAAAAGGTTTGTTTGAATTTAACAGATTGATATTGTTTAGTATTTGCTTAGATAATTTATTCATGGTAATTTACATTAATTTTTAAAAAATAATGATAGCTGTGCCAATTCACTTTTCGTCCCCTCCCACTACTGCAATTGTACACATAGAACAGGAGGTTCGCTACCATTATATTACTTTATACGAACAATATCAATTAAGGTTACAATATTTCTTCAAACAGAAACCTAATTAATTCTTCGCTTTGATTTTTTAGGTATGGGTTTGTCAAATCCCAATCAATTGTTTCATATTCCTCTCCATTATAAATTGAGAAATAATATGATTCAAAATGAGCGTACTTATATTTTTTGATATTGAACCACAACAATACATCGTTTAATGTAGGTTCTAAACCAATCAAAGTTAAATCTATAGGGTAATAATTATCACGAGGTAAACCATCATTAACATCAAACCCATAAATACTATATGTATCTTTATGAGTTGTTTTAGTTACATTAGTAGCAACAATTTCACCATAATATTTTGAATAAAATCGTTGACCACGTTTTATTTCAAGTAAACTAGGTATATGTTTATGAATATCATTAATAATAGATTTTAATTGAAAATCATATTCTGATTGTGTCGTTTCCATAATAATAATATATTATTGTTTTATTTTAATTCAGTTATAATTATAACACTTCCTTGACCATCTAATCGTTCATACCTAAACCCATCGTAATCGTAACTTTCGGTAGTGAAATAACCATTAATCACTTTATGATATGAATCCTCACCATAAACCTTTGCATGGTCAAATAATAACCAATGTAAGTCACATGGCGGTTCAATCGAACGTTTAATCCACCTGTTGTAATATTCATCGCTTTTATACTTAGCGATTATTTTATTAACCAATTCTTTTGAATAAAAATGGTTATGTAACCTATTAATATGATTGGAATGGATTACTGCTTCATTATTAATCTTATCAAAATAATCTTGAAATTCTTTTTTACCTATTGGCGATTCAATATGTGCTTTGAATTTTTCGGCTAAACTTCTAGTATCAATCATAAATAAGTTGTTATAAATTCTTTTAGTTCATTAATTCTATGTTCGCCAGAGTTAATGTTTCTTTCAGCCATCATCATAGATTGATTATCATCAACCTTATTGGTTTTGACATTGTTCCAAAACTTCAAATCGTTTTCTTCCAATATTAATTTATCCATCAAAATATTTTTGACGTATTTAAATTTATTCTTGTTATTATTTTGTTCCATAAAATTCCTTTTTGTTTTCAGTTAAAGCAGTAATTGCTAAATCTAATGCTTTTTCAATTCCTTCTTCAACATTACATAAAACCAATTTTAGTTCGTTGTGATGTGTAAATTCATCTTTTATCTTATAACAATCTCCATTAAGATGAGAATAATATTCAACAAATATAAAATTACTTGTTAAATCTCTTAACTTGTTTATTTTTTGATCTATAATATTCATAATGTTATTAATAATTTATATTTTAATTCAAATAATCAGAACAAACAAAATCAAAATCATTCATAACTGCATCCAACAATTCAAACTCATCAGGGTCTTCATTAGTTGTACCAGTTTCAAGATAGTCAATAGCTATGTCATGTTCTAATGTGCTTTGACCTCGATTACTAAAACGTAATCGTTCTTGTTTTAAAGCTTCAATTAATAATTGTTTCTTAGTTTCCATCATGCTTATTATTTTTATTCTACTATCTTATACGTAACCAACTCAAATAAGGTTTCAAATATCTTTAACTATTTTATATAAATGTTTCTTATTAGATGGAATCTCATTCAATTTGGATTGACATAACCCATAATTACCTTGTTTGATTGTCTCTTTTGTGGTTATGTAAATCAACTTGTGTTTGATGGAATTCTTAACAGGTTTAACCTTAACATTATTTTTTATATTTGCCTTTGGAGTTACTCCATAATGTTTATGTAAGTAAAATTCCTTTTCTTTGTTATCCATAATGATTAAGATAAAAGTAAACGTGGATAAGATAAGTTATTTTTATATTTGTCAGATTGACAATGTTTTTTATCTACTTTTTTATAAACTGATAAATTTGTCCTTAGTGATAATACATTACCATACCTATAAGTTGCCCTTTTACCACCAAAATCTTTTTTCAAGTTAGGTTTGAAAGGTAATTTATAATTAACATCATCCCTTACTATAATTTTATTAAATAAAAATGAATAAACTATTTGACTAAATCTAACTTTACCATTTTTATTAATTGTAACAAAACCTAAAATATGACAAAACCCTTTTTCGTTCTTATCTTGTTCTTTAAAGCAAGCATCATAATCATTAAGTAATAATTCGTTATTGACAATAATAGAACCATAAGCATCTATATAATCACCTTTTAAATTTAATCCTTTAACAATGCTTTCAACATCTACATAACATTTTGAAGCAAATTTTAATTTACCTTCTTTAACCCAATTAATTTCATCTTTACAAACTTTTATTTCAATTGTTTTTTCTATATAATTAATGGAGCATTTTTCATACCATTCATGAAAAATATCTTCATTTACGTCCTTAATAATAGGAGTAAAATTTATTATTGTTTTAATTATATAATCATGTAGTAAAATAGTGTTTTTTTCCATAATAATTATAATTTAATTTTTATTAATACTTTTTAAACTCATCTAAATCGAAACAAACCAATCTATTATCTTTTGTCCAACCCACCTCGTTTCTGCATGAACTGGCAAATAATATTTGTTTTAATGTCAATACGTTGTCTGATTCTTTTAACGGTGTACAAAATTCTTGTTCAATGAATCCTTCCAATGATAATGTTGTTTCAGCCATCAACAATTTTGTTTCAATGTCTGCATCAATATAGATTTGTTGTTCTTCTTTATTATAATCCTTAGCAAATGTTTTATCACTAATCAAAGATTTTATAACTTTGGTTTTATCTTTATTGACAAATACATGCCTTGTTAAACCACTTTTATAATAAGTAAACAACTCATTTTTATAAAAAATAGCATCTTTATTGGTGATTTGACTTTGTTGTTGTTTTAATGTATGTTCTGTCATAACTATGTGATTGAATGGGTTTTAATATCATTGCTTATCATTAAACAATGTCTGCAAGTAATTTTATCTTTTGAGTTTTGAAAGTTATCAGCAAATTCATCAGCATAAACATAAGTTCCACATAAAGTGTATTCTGAATTAATGGTGTTTTCTATATGTACTTCAATATCAGGGTCAATGTCATCACTTTTTACAATCAACTTAACCTTTTTGATTGATTTTAAAATTGGTGTATTTTTTGGTTTTATTACCTTTTCATTAATATTAGCTTCCAACCTTTTAGCTGACAATACAAATAATGATATTCTAATATCCTCAATCAAACCTCTTTCGCTCATTGTAGTTGAGTAGAATAAGAAATCTTCATTATTGATTTTACGTTTCAAATCTTTCATGTACCGAATAAATACATCTTCCAAATCATTATCTTTGAAGAATTTTTCAATCGCTTTATTGCCCTCTATCGACATATTTTGATGTGATAGGTAACAAAAATTATGGATAAAATCAATTAAATCCTTATTTGATATTTTATTATCATCAAAGTATTTAATTACAAACTTTTGTACAGATTCGAAATCAGTCATAATAATATATTGTTTATAATACTATATACGTAACAATTTAGGTTTAGGTTACAATTTTACCAAGTTAATCTCAATAAATTTCTAACATCATCTTGGTTGAAAACATAACCATTGAATGCGTACCTAGTGTCACCATCTTTACGAATACTAAATGAATAATTATCAAGTAGTTTTTCACCAAAATAAGTACAACTATGACCATCTTCGTTCCAATAGATATAAGTCATGCCAATTCTATCTTTAGCACAACCATAAGGTTTATGAGGTTTATAATCAGATGTTTTTTCATAAACCAAACCAAAACCTATTTCAAGTAAAAATTCAGGGGTAAATATTTTTTCCATAACTATTATAATTTTTTATTTAACCTCAACAAAACCACCATAATTTTTCTCAGCAACCCATTCAATATAAGTTTGGGTTACTTGTTCTTCAATATCTTGTTCGGTATCATCATCATAAAATTGCAATTCAACAATTTCTGAAACTTCACTACCAATTTTACTAGTACTTAATGTAAATTTATAAATTTTGGTTATCATAATAATTATATGTTTATTTTAGTTTTAACTATTTCTATTAGTTTTTGTAAGCAAGCTAGTTGTGCTTCTTGATTAGAATGAAAAGGAAGTGTATCAAATATTATTTCATTTTCAATATCTAATTCTAAAATAACATAATCAAATTTAATAGGAGAAACTGCATGTTCAACAATTACAGGTTCTATATACGAATATAAACTATGTTTTTCACGAAACCAATCAAAAACTTGTTGATAAGTTGGTCTAGTTATAAAAACATCTGAATCAATGTTTTTATTTGTAAGTTTATAAAATGATAAAAAACAATTATTATCTAAATCTATTTTCTCTGGGTGAATAGAAGATGAAAAACCTAAACAAGGTTCATCAAATCCAAGTTGTTTTAACTCATATGCTTCTTGATATGGTACGAATAAGTGTTGCATAATTATAATATCTTGGTTGTTTATTTTAATTTATACGTAATTAAATCTTTACAAACAACTTGGTATTCATTGGTATTAATAACTTCAAAACAATTTCTTTTATTAGTGGTTATTCTATTACCTTTTATAAATATATCTTCCATAATAATTATATTGTTTTTAATTTAAATTTTAAAATATAATTGAAAGTGTTTATCTTTTCTTGTAAAACTTTTGCTTTACGAATTTGAATTGTTGTATGCTGATAAAAATCAATACCCAATAGGTTTTCAATATTATTCTCAATAATAAACTTAATATATTCTTTTGTGTCAATTTGTTTGACATTTTCTAAATCCAAAGCTTCAATTATTTCATTATAATAACCTATCAATGACAAATTAACCGCTTTAGCTTCAACGTAACCCCAATGTAACGCATTATTAAAATCTTTATTGATTTTTTCATCATTAGTTATATTGCTTTGTTCTAAATCTGAAACATATCTTTTCAATTGTTCTTTCAAGATGTGGTGTTTATTTTCCATAATGACTATTATTATTTTTTATACTGTTATATACGCAAACTTTCAAATAAGGTTACAATCCCAATTACATTTTTCTGAAACTAGTTTTAATATCAAACCCAAACCCAATAATCTTTTCCTTATCTGACTGATTATTAAAATTAATATTATTTTTCTCTCTCCCTAGAAATTCTGATAACATCAACCAAATTTGTTCAGCCGTAAATACTTTATTAACATTGTAATCTTTTAGAATTGGGTATTCATTCAAATAACCAGTATCGTCATGATGCCAACCATTACTAGTTAAAACGTTTAATATAGGGCAATCAAATTTTAGGTTATGGTTTTTACTGTCATCAGTTATTTTAAATGGTGTTTTTAGGATGTTGATTGAACGATAATGGTTGTTAGGGATTATGTGGTATTTGTTTTTATCAGCATTATAGGTTTTATCAGTATGGTATTTCTCCAACTCAATTCCATAACGCCAATCATTATTCATGTACATACCTTCAACAATATACCCACAGATATAAAACCTAATTAAATCATAATCTTTATGAGTAGATTTATTTTTAAAACTTTTGGTTCTATCAAGAATTAATTTCTCATCAACTCCATATATACCTTGAAGGAAATCATAATAATCTTTTTTAGAATCTAATATCTTCATCTTTTATTTAATTTTAATTAATTCTGTATGATACATTTCTTCAAGTACGTCAAAAAACTTATCGCCTTTGATAGTAACTAATGATTTATTGTTAGTATTTATGTATCTAACATAATTGTTATCTTCAATTCTTTCGTAACAATCTCTTTTATCTCTACCTATTTCATTGTTAGTCCATTGTAGATAAAATCTAGGTTTTATTTGTATCGTTAATTTTAAATCCGATATTTGTTCTTTGAAATCCATAATTATTATGTTTTTATTTTAAAAATCCCACTTTTTATATTTAATACCTAATTCATTAAACATTAATTCTAAAAATAATTTTCTATGAACTAATGACATATCTTTTTCAGTTGGTATGTTATTGCCAGTTTTCAACCAATCAATATTTAATTGTTCATATTCATTTAATATCGAATTAGTATTTTTAATAATATTTTTTATCTCTTCTAAATTCATCATTATATTATTCATTTAAGTTATTCATACCACTATATACGACAAACATACGATAAAGTTTCAATTAAACCTAATTTTTTTCTATTTAACTATAAATGAATGCGTTTAGGACGTATTTTAAACATAAATCATATATTTATTCATGGCACAAACATTGAACGAACAAATAAGAACAACTTTTCAAACCCTTGGGGATATTTTAACTCCATTCAAAACGAAATTAACAACTAATAACAATAATATTAATAATGTTGATATTGAGTTGGAAAAACAAATATTACAAGCCAACAATAATCCATCTAAATCAGAAATTGATGCAATGGCATTGACCAAAGCGCAACAAATATATTTAAATAACACCACGTTAAAGGTTTTCTCTCAAGCAAGGGAGAAAAAAATGATATATGAATCAAGCCGAATTAGTCAATATTATGATTATGAAGCAATGGATTTGGATTGTCGTATTGGGGCAGCCTTGAATTTAATGTCAGAGGAAGCAACAACAAAAGGTGATGATGGAAAGGTTTTACATATATATTCAGAAGATAAAAGAATTAAAAAAGAATTAGAAAGACTATTCTATAATGTATTAGAAGTAAATACCACATTGTCGTTTTGGGCAAGGAATTTAATTAAATATGGTGATAATTTTATTTATTTGATGTTGGGTCAAGGTAATGGTATTACTGGCGCAATGCAATTACCAAACCTAAACATTGAAAGGCTTGATGAAGAAAAAAATGGTGAGATTTTAACTAGATTTATCAATAGGGAGAAAAATATGCAATATGCCAATTATCAAATTGGTCACTTTAGATTGTTGGGGGATGATAAACGTTTACCATATGGAATGAGCATACTCGATAAGGTTAGAAGGACTTGGAAGATGCTTACAATGGCAGAAGATGGTTGGTTGGTTTATATTATCAGTCGTGTTGCAGAACGAAGAATCTATAATGTTAGTGTGGGTAACGCATCAGCGGAAGACATCCCAAACATTTTACAGGCAGTTGCTAGTCAAGTGAAGAAATCACCATTAATAGACCCTAATACTGGCGATATAAACTTTAAATATAGTATAGCGACACAAGATGCAGATATTTTTGTTCCAAAACGTCCTGGTGACACAGGAAATGCAATTGATACCTTACCAGGCGCACAAAACATTGATAAAATCGAATATTTAACATATCTTGAGAATATTATGTATACAGGTCTTGAGACTCCAAAAATGTTCTTGTCTTTTAGTTCTGAATCAGGTATGGAAGGTGGTGGTAGAAACTTATCTATGATTGATATACGTTTCGCCAAAAAAATTAACAAGATTCAACAAGCCTTAGTGTCGGAATTGAATAAATTCGCCATCATACATTTACATTTACTTGGTGGTGACTTTGCCAAAAACCTTGATAACTTTACATTAACTTTAACTAATCCATCAACACAAGCTGATATGTTAAAAACAGAACTTTTAACACAAAAACTTGATTTGTATCAAAAAGCTACAACACCATCTGATACTGGTATTAAACCTATGAGTGAAGCAAAAGCCAAAATGGATATTTTGGGTTGGTCGTTAGATGATATTCATAGTGATTTATTAGATCAAATCATGGAGTTAAAAATTGGTGACGAAATTAGAAGTGGTGCTGAATTAATTAAATCAAGCAAACTTTATAATAAATTGATTGGAGTTTTCTCGACATCAAGTGAGACAACATCAGGTGAAAATAATAGTGGTGGTAATGTTGCTACTGGTGGTGATGATATAGGTATTGACCAAGCAACATCAGAACCAACTCCATCAACCGAAATTCCATCGGCTGAACCTATAAAAGAAAAATTTATATTGGAAAACAATAAGCGTACAAATAAGTTAGATAAACTAATTGAAGGTTTAGATAAAGAATTTATTGAGAAGAAAAAGGATATAGTTCATAAAACAGTGAAAAAGAATCTTACACCTGAAATAAAAATCAAATTATTAGATTTAGGTTATAGTATGGAAGATATTAATAAAACGCCAACCCCAACATTAATTAAGTACGCTAATAAGAATGTTTATAAAAAGTAAAATGATATTGGTTATTATCAAACCTAAACCCATATTAAGTTGTTTAGGTTTGATAATAATCACTGGGTTTAAACTAAAATTTCACCCATAACCGCACCATCACTTTTTCTAATAACTAATTTTTTTTCTATTTTTATATTGCCATTAGTAAATTCAAAATTTATATATTCTGCTGTATATCTTTGTTTATGTGATGAATCAACAGAAATTCTCATAGTTAATATCATTTGTGGTTTCAGATAGTAATAATAGTATAATTAATCTAAATTAATATAGTATTTTACCTAATTCATTGGTTAACCAATGAACACATAACCTCTGTTTGTTATGTTTACAACTCAACAATTTGTTATTAACGTAATAATTAGTATCAAATAACACATCTAGGGTAACGTAGTTACCTATCCATAGTGGTTAAAGATTAATCATTACTCACAAACCATTGAAATATCTTTTTGTTTTTACGTTTACGAGAGTATCCTGTAAACAACCAACACTAACAATTTCAACGATTACACCAGTCACCTACTGCAATTGGGTTATTTACCTAAATTTAATCTAAATAGTAAACAATTTTTATCTATTTTTGGGTTTGGTAATCTAACTTAATTTTAAATTATAGTTAGATTACCAAACCCAAAAATTTTTTTGTTTTCTTTTAACCATTTTTCCATATATGGTATATTTTTAACGTGATCAGAACCTTCTGGGCATGGGTTTGGATAAAAATCTTGCACATGTTTTTCAACCAATAAACCTATAACTTCTTTTTCTGTGTATGTTTTCATAATTAATATGTTTTATTTTATCATTATATACGTAACCAAACCAATAAGGTTACAATATTAATTATTATTTTTCTATTTACAATCATAATATAACAAAATATTTTATGAATCTAGGGTTAATACGTGAACATATAACAAAATCATTATTGAATAATGACACCAACAAGGTAAAATCATTTATCAACACAATCAAAAACGATAAAAACATATTGGAAGAACTATCAGTTTATGGTTTGATTGAATCACTAAATAATGTTGATAACAATAATATTAATATGATTATTGAATCACTAGAGAAATATGATGATCGTAAAAATAAGTTGAAAAAGATTTATGAACGTTATGGAGTAACTAAAAATAATAACATTAATATATTATATGAAGCAATAAATGTGTTGATTGAAAACAAATACAAAAAGAAATCAGCCATAAAATTGATTGAAGCTTATAATATTATCAATACCCATATTAATCAAAATAAAAATAATCTTAATATTGTAGCAGCAGAATCAAAAGATAATAATATTAATAATGATTATAAAAAACTTTTCCCATACATCACAAAAAACATCAATGAGTCATATAACGATTTAAATGAGAATGATAACAAACTAATAAATGTTATTATTAATGGTTCAATAACAGACAAAAGATTTATGTTTGAAGAAATAAAACAACGATCATTAGATATGATTAATACTTTATCAGAAGATGATATGGGTATTGAAATGAAAGAACAAACATTAAATAAAATCAATGAAATGGATGCTGATTGTGACGAAACAACTTTAGAGGAAACTATATTGACTTTGCATGAGTTACTAGATAATGATGATGAAGATAATAGTAATGTTGAATAATTTATATTGGCAATTTTATATTATTTAATAACTTTTTTGAAACATGGGTATAAATTTCGGTTGTTTTTACGTTTGAATGCCCTGCTAAGGTTTGGATAATTCTCAGATTTGTACCTACTTCCAATAAATTAGTAAAACAAGAATGGCGAAGGTTATGGATAGAGGTTTTATTATCAATATATTTCTTGTATATATTTTGACAACTTTTAACAGAATATTGTATTGAATTTTGACCATTAAAAAGATAGGTTTTTGGTTTATATTCTTTATAATAAATCCTTAATAAATTTAAAATAGTTTCAGATAAAGGTACAAATCTATCTTTCTTACCTTTTCCGTTTTCTATTAAAATTAACATTCTTTTAGAATCAATATGCTCTATTTTTAAATTAATTATTTCAGAAACCCTTAACCCAACAGAAAAAGTTAAAGATAATATAGATTTATGTTTTAAATTCGTTATTTCATCTAAATTCTTTAATATTAATTCAGAATCAATAACTTTTGGTAACTTCTTTTCTTTTCTTGGTCGTTCAATTTTATCTAAATGAATATTCTTTTTATTTAAAATATATTTATAAAATAATTTTAAAGATGAAATAATTTGATTTTGTTGAGAAATAGATGAATATTTATAATTATTTACATATTCAGTTAAATCTTTTTCATTTAAACTATAAGTTTCTTTCTTATTAAAATTTATGTAAAAATTACAATAAGAAATATAACTATTAATCGTTCTTTCGCTATAATTTTTAACTCTTAAAATATTTGAAAATTTTTCAAGAGTTGCTTTACCTTTTGTATTCATAATCAATTAGTTAAGTTAACTTACTTATATATAGTAGTTATGTGGCATTAAAGTTTTCGTATCTTTTCAACTGCATTGACAATAAAAAATA
>ERZ869921.609-NODE-609-length-19763-cov-3.714532_pt1 | contig 19763 bp, 33 predicted proteins | sample MGYA00579310_ERZ869921 | MGnify/ENA primary metagenome ERZ869921 (study PRJEB32216, sample SAMN09231816) | wastewater metagenome | place: USA: Maryland | collected 2016-06-21 | study: EMG produced TPA metagenomics assembly of the PRJNA472060 data set (Reclaimed...
GGTTCATGAGAGTGATAGTTAAATGTGTCTACTGATACTATATAGTGGATATAGATTTGTTTATCCACTAACATATACACTGTTATAAGTGTATACAGTAGAACCTAAAAAGTACAAAGTGGATTAAGTGGAAAGTAAACCTGGTAAATATCATGAATCTTCACATAATGCTCCCTTGCAAAGTCAAATATCACCACTTAAGCCACTTTGGCCTTACTGATATCGATAATTTTCGCAAAGCTAACCACTATTCAACCACTAAGAAAACGACAATCGATACCAGTAATAAATAAGCATGGATATATATTTCACAGACCGTAACCTGAACCGATGCCTTTATATACCTTCGCTGCGTATACGTAAACCATGCGAAGGATTAATGTCACGGTCTCTGATGAATCTGGGGCCGTTTTGGATCGATATAAGACATCGCGCAAAGACAAGTCTCTTGATACCGCTTTGGATAATCTTTTAAAGGAGTTCGGCGATGAGAAAAACGTCACCTAGAGAAATTAGGCACTGTCCACAGCACGGCATGGTCGAGCATGGGTGGTACAAAAACACTATCGGAAGTAGTGGTTGGTGGCGATGTCTTGCGTGCAGTCGCGAAACGACTCGTGAAAAACGCGGAAATGCCCCGATGGAGGATAACCATGAATGTCCCCAATGGTTAGGTGTGCACATAGCAGAAAGAGCACTGAGTGGATTCTTTGATAACATAGAAAGATTGCCGGTGGGTACATCTGGTGGAGACTTTAGATGTGGAAAGGGGTTTTTGATCGATGTAAAAAGCGCGTGCCTACGAGTTCAACCGATGCATAACACGCCGTGTTTGCATTTTACCATAAAACGGAATGTTGTGGCCGATTATTTCTTGTGTCTGGGGTTCAGTGACCGCGAATCGCTTCAGCCGATTCATGTTTGGCTTATTCCCGGAAAAGAAATAAACCATCTAACCGGTCTTATCATTGGTATGGGGAAAAGGTCTCTCAAACGATGGTCGAAATACGAAAGACCATTGGAAAAAGTGATAGTTTGTTGCAATCAAATGAAATCTATCGAGGAGAAGGACGTGCATGGGAAAAGCTAAGGAAACCTATAATCCGTACAGGCAGGTTATGCAACTGAGCAGCAATGGCGGGCTTGGCATATCGCTGCCCAATGCCCTATGCAGGAAGATGGGCATTAGGAAAGGGCAGATTATGAAGCTAGAGGAAGTCTTGGATATCACCCAGGAGGCCACTGGTTTGATTTTAAGGATGGTCCCTGAAGAGAATGATGGATTATCTGTGAAGAGCATAGAACTATCGTCTACGAAGCCCACAGCGAACCCCGGAGGCATGCAATGAAGCCAGACAATGCAATGATAGGCCGGCATGTAATCGTCTTGCTCGCCAATATACCTGCAATCGAGTGCAAGGTATCAAGCCTGTTCGAGGATGAGATAATCGCGAACTATGCAGATGGCGAGGAAGTCCATATCAGCATGGCACATGTCGCGGCATGGTGGTATGACAAGAAGAGCCATGCACCAAAGAAGAAGAAAGTGAAAGAGGGGATAGAGCAATGAAGAAAGGAGATCTAGTCCATTGCAAGGCGATCCCCAGCGTCCCTGGCCAAGTTATTCGGGTATCCGAGAAAGGACAATGGGCAGATGTCGACTGGTTTAGCCATTCAAAGAGGTTGGGCCTGCAGTATCTGGAGGTAGAAAAGGAATGAAAGCAATTCTCGGAATCGGCATATCCATCCTGGCAATCTGGCTGGCGGTATGTCTGCTGGCAGGCCAGGCAGGAGCGCAGTATCCCAGCTGGGTGGATGCCAATGGCTGGAGCCCTTACGGCGGATACACCATACAAGAATATCATGGATACCTACCATATCCCAATAACTATGGGCAGGTCTATTATTCCATGTACGACTCTTACGGAATGCCTGCCGGTTCGGCATATTATGGCTACGATACCCAATCCTGGGGTTACTGGGATGGCTATAATTACTATTCTGGGCCAAGCTACTGGAATCCGTATAGCAGATGAGTGGGGTGGTATAATCTCTCAGAGAAAAGGCGCGAAAGGGGGCAAGCGGGTTGTGCTGGAGCAACAGAACCCGACCGGCTGGAAGAATCCGGACAGGAAGTCATGGGCGGAAGCTAAGCAGAAAGGCGGAGGAAAGGGAGCATGGCCGGGAGCATGATCATGCTTGGCAAAGACAATTGTCCTCAATGTGAAAAGCTGGAAAGGTACCTGAAGGCGCATGGGGCGGTTTTCGAGATCCACAAAATCCGGGAAGGCAATGCTCAAGACCTGTCCGATCTGAGGACCAATTACGGCTTCTTTGGCCGGGCTTTGCCTGCCCTGGTGGTGGGGCATCGGGTATACGAATACAACGACCTCTTTGCCGCTGATGGGCATGTGCTTGATCTGGGAGGAATTTTGAAATGAAATTTTCGCTATCCCTGATCATGGAAGGTGCTTTTCCGGGCGCGCCAGACCGGGATACTATCGAGATCTCAGAAGCGGATTATGACGAGCTCTGGGCGAGGTTCGTCAAGTCCAAGGCAACAAAAAAAGGATGGGTGGGGGAATGATCAAGGTAAAGCGCATAGGCCGGCCAATGGGTAGCACCAAAGACAAGAACGTGCCGAGGGCCGCCTATCCTGAGATCGTGCGAAGGTTCGACTCTGGTCAGGAAATTGTGTCTGACATTGGCAAGGATTATGGGGTCGGGCCGGTCGCGATCCGATCCCTGGTGAAGCGATACAAGGCGGCAAATCCATGAAACTGGTTGACTATGTGAGGCATGCCCTGGGATCATTCCATGTAGGAGACCCGCGCGGCAAATGTGGCCGGCCATACCTGAGCGATCAGCAGAAGGCCATACTGGCAAGGCTCGCGAAAAATCCAGCATACTCGTCTGAAATAGCCCGCGATATTGGGGCATCGCGTTCGCTGGTATCGGTTAAACTGAGCAAATTAAAAACAAAAGGCCTGGTTAAGATGACACCAGGAGAAGCAAATGGCAGCACAGGGAGGCCGCCATGCATCTGGGAGCTTGTGGAGGGAAAGGATGAGACTCGCGAAATGGGCGGCATGGTTAGAGAATAAACTTTTCGGCCATGAATGTGGCAACTGTGACAAGTTTTATCACGACACCCCCGGATGTGAAGTCGGACAATGTGACTTTATTAAACGGCCCGCCAGAACATGGCAATATTGTTGTGCTTGGAGGCGCAAGCCATGAAGCGTGCCGGCTGGCCGAAGGCCCATGAAGTGCATAGCCCAGAGAACCGCATAGGGCAGGCATGGACGCAGAACAAAGTTATGGTATTCGACAACAACGAAGGCACGGTAAAAAAGAAACCGTTGGGACATTTCGCCTGTCCCAAATGTGATTTTGTGGTGGAGATAGATTCAAGGACTTATGCGTTTTGTCCGAAATGTGGTGATATATTCAATGATAGCCCGGTAAACATCATACCAAAAATGAGTAACAGAGAACGGAAACGGCAAGACGAAAAGCTTAAATATGATTGCTGTCATAAAAGCATGTAGCGCGGGCGTTCCGTGCTTATATGCCTATTTTATCGAGGTCTATCATGCCAGACAAACCTAAGCCGAGGGTCTTTTTTGGGCCGAACTTCGTTTCGCTCCGGGACCGGGAATGCATCGACCCGGTAAAACTGTTTCACAAGTATCATGTGCGCTCCGACGGGATAGCCCAGGCGCATTAAAGGTGCGCGTCGGAGCATCCCCATTATAGTGGTGCTGGCGTGGCCCTGGCAGGGCGAACCTCCTAGGAGGCTCACGGCGCAGCCGTCCGGCCAGCACCATCATTATCATGCGGGCTGCCCTAAAGTGGCTTGGGCGGAATCTACGCTGCCCTTCCAGGTGCAATTCCTGGGAGGGTCTACCTATCATGCGGCCTTTCCGCATATCGGCCAGGCCGGGTACATACATTGTGAATCGCCTCCGATTCTGACAATCTTTCTCCACCACACGGCCCGGCCTGCCGCTACTAGTTACCTTAATCAATCCTTAATTGCCGTAGTTTTCGGCTAATAACCTTACCCGATGCTTTATTTGTGATGTGATCGATTGCCACCCGCCGGATATTCTGCTAGATGTAAAACATGCAATTCTGCCAGGAGGCTGGAGATCGAAGCATGGCATGAAGACGGAAAGACCTATGACGACATAGAGATAATTCTCAAGTCGTTGGGCGAATCTATATCAAGCGTCGCGATTAGAAACCACTTTATTTCTCATTACAACATACAATCTGCTGCGAAAGAGCGTTATGTCCAGAGCCAAATGGTAATGGAAGTTGCCATCGAAAAACGCCTTACGGACATCGAAATCCTGGATAGCATGATTCAAGACAACAACATTATCCGGTCCGGCCTGAGTGCTCAAATCAAAGACATGGGAAATAAGTTCTCAGTCCCGATGCCAGCGGTCGCAATGCTTAACGGCGTCTCAGCAGAGATATGCAGAGCCATGAAAACCAAGCAGGATCTCCTGGGGGAATCCGCGACGGATAAAGTGGCTGGAGCAATAGGCGCGATTGCCGAAATGAAAATAGACGATATTCTGGCTGAATACTATGGAGAGCTTAAACCAGACGAAAGCAAGGATACTTAAGGCAACTGTATTTGATAATCCATATATCCCACATAAGCCCACGAAAAAACAAGCGGAGTTCCTGACAAACCCAAAGCCTGAAGTGCTCTTTGGCGGGGCAGCCGGTGGCGGGAAGTCAGACGGCCTTCTTATGGCCGGGCTGCAGTGGGTCGGATATCCGAAGTACGCGGCTATCATTCTCAGGACATCATATCAGGATCTGACCCTGCCGGACGGCCTGATCCCCAGGTCACATGAATGGCTCGGCACAACAAAAGCAAAATGGAATGAACAGACCCATACCTGGCGTTTTCCAGCCGGGTCAACTCTGACGTTTGGCTATTTGGAAAACGCGAACGATGTCTTTCGCTACAAGTCCTCTGCATATCAGTTCATCGGATGGGAAGAGCTAACGGAGTTTCCCAGGGAATATGATTATACTTATTTATTTTCTAGAAAAAGAAAGCTCAAGGGCTCGCTGGTTCCTACCCTTGTCAGAGCCACAACAAACCCGGACGGCATAGGGGCAGAATGGGTCTATGAACGCTTCCAGCCAGATCAGCCAGAGAAACGAGCAGCTACCAGAGACTTCATTTCCAGTCTTCTCGATGACAATCCCCATATCGACCAGGAAGATTATGAACGGTCTTTGGCCGAGCTTGATCCCGTCACACAATTGCAACTCAGGCGTGGTGTCTGGAAGGTTGTGAAAGAGGGTAACAAGTTCAAACGCGATTGGTTTAAGTTCGTCGATCAGATACCCGAAGAGGGCCACAGCGTCCGATATTGGGATCTAGCCGCGACCGAAGCAAAGAAGGGCAAAGATCCAGATTGGGCAGTCGGGGCAAGGGTTAAGCTATGCAACGGCGAATATTACATCGAAGACATCCAGCGCACCAGGGGCAACCCCGGCGAAGTCGAAAAGCTGATTGCAGACACCGCCGTCATGGACGGCCCGGAAGTCTCGATCTACATGGAGCAGGAGCCCGGCGCAAGTGGCAAGATAGTCATAGACGACTTTGCCCGGCGATCCCTCTCAGGTTATGCATTCGAGGGTGTCCGGCCAACCGGGCCAAAAGAAGTGAGGATAAATATATTTTCGGCAGCATGTTATAACAAGCTCGTTAATCTGTTCAGAGCGTACTGGAATTCCGAACTAATAAACGAATGCCTGCCTTATCCCAACCCAAAAATTCATGATGATCAGCTAGACGCCGTAAGCGGCGCAATTGCAAAGTTGCATGATACTTATATCGACGTGGGCTGGGGCACTTCCCGCCTGCATGGCAAGAGGACTTAGATGTCGATCCTAGAACGATTCTTCGGAAAGAAGCATAGCGAAGCCGCCGCACCTGAAATGCAGGGCCGTGCTGTGGTCCGCAACGCCTCGCCCCATGGCTATCAGGATCGATCCACATATGTCTCAGCTGATCGCATAGCGGCGAATCGCTCCATTCCAATCGTCTTGGAGTCCCTGTCCGGCTTTTCGTCCTTGTGCTTCTCCGGCTTCGATCACGTCTTGGAGCCTATAGATAGCAGCGACGACACCCAAGGTCCGAACATCGAGAAGGCCCTGGCTCAGATCCGGCTCCAGGAGAAGCGCATAGGCAGGATAGGCAAGGCTCGGAAGTGCGGGACCATCGGATTGGTCAGAGCTGCCGCCTTGGATGGGTGGTCTTTCCGGCAGGCCCTGGCCGAATATTCCACCATACAAGAAGGCGGCTGGCAGAACTTCGCGGAGATCCAGCACCTCCCGGCGCAATCATTCAGCACGCAGCCCACCCTGGGCGGCAATGATTACCTGGCTGACAAGATCCTGCCGGGCATAATCTACGATTCCAAAGAGGACACTACTCGATTCTTCCAGAATCCAGGATCTATTGGCTCCGACTATGGCCGGGCCAAGGAGATCGACAGCGAGAACATATTGTACGTTGAGGACACGACCGTCCCTGACGATTTATCTTTCTTAAAAGTTTTAAATCCCATCATGGAGCAGTGGAAGGAAGTTCGCAAATACGGCATGACCGCAGAGAAGCGGGTAGCTGTGCCCAATGAGACTGAGCGGATCGATGCAAATGATATAGTCAAGATGGTCACGGCCAAGATCCCTGTCAAGATCCAAGACCTGATAGACCATTGCGACGACCTGGCAGAAAACCATGGCTATGCCACCAAGACGGTGGCTCTGGCAGGGACACGGATCGAGTACCCGTCCATCTCCATGCCGCTCAACCCCTGGGAGGCAGACCAGTACCTTAAGGACGAGATTTGCGATTTCTTTTTCAAGCGAAATGTCATTAAGCGTGTTGAGCAGGCCATAAGCTCCAGCGACAACGCGGCCAAGGCCCTTCTTGACATCCACATAGCTTCCGAGAGGGAGCTTTGGGGCAAGCCATATGAAGGGCTCTGGAACGCATGGCTCACAGAAAACGGATTTTCACTAGTTGACGAATTTGACTGGTGGTCCTGGACTCCCGCTGATCAGAAAGCAGAACATACCAAGAATCTTGAAAACTTCAGATCCCATTCAATCACGGTCAACGAGTATCGTGCCTTGGAAGGCATGCCAGAGCTGGGTGATGAGGAAATAACCAAGCTGGCAGCCGAGCACGCACTCATCTTCGGCAACAAGCAGAACGCCATGAACCCTTCTAATATAACGGTATAGGCTGGAATGATCGATACCATAATCGAAGGCGATTGCCTTGAGGTCATGCCAACCTTGCCCGACAAATCCATTGATATGATCCTTTGCGATTTGCCTTATGGAGTCACCACTCGGAACCAATGGGATATAGTGATACCGTTTGGCGATCTTTGGCGCCAGTATGATAGAATCATTAGGGACAAAGCCGCTATTATATTAACAGCATCTCAACCATTCACAACCGACTTAATAAACAGCAATCGTTCACTATTTCGGTATTCGTTGGTATGGGACAAACAAAGAACCAGCGGGCAGCTAAACGCGAATCGGATGCCATTAAGAGCACACGAAGACATCCTGGTTTTTTATAAGTCACCCCCAGTTTACAATCCACAAATGGTTATCGGGCCTAAAATAACCAAAGGTGCTGGCGGCGGCATGAGCAGTAATTACGGTGTGGCTGGAAAGATCCCACGAAAGGAAAGCGACCATTATTATCCAAGAAGTATTCTATCATTCAAAGCGTGCCATAACATGACGGGAAAATGTCACCCGACAGAAAAGCCCGTAGCTCTCTTCGAATATCTCATCAAGACCTATACCAATGAAGGCGATCTGGTCTTGGATAATTGCATCGGCTCAGGCACCACGGCCATAGCTGCTAGAAACACCGGCAGGCACTTCATAGGCATTGAAAAAGAGCCGAAGTATGTGGAGATCGCAAACAAACGACTATCACAATTACCTCAAACCTTGAACGAATGCCTGATCAGAATAGCGGTGTAGGCCATGCCCAATGATGAAAAGCTTGCCCTGGATGCCCAGAAGGCCGAAAACAAAGCCATCGAGGAGCTAAACGACCGCTACAAGGCATCTGTCCGGCAAACTGTAGCTGAGACTGATTGGTCCGAGATCGAGCGTCGGCTCCAGATGCAGCATTCGGCTGATGAGGTAGGCGGCGCGATGCGCTGGCAGGACTTTCTGCCGATGGCGGTACTTGAGCCTCTTTTTAATTCAGCTTCCGAGATTCAAGCAGAGTACATATCCGGCATGGTCGGGACCAGTTTCAAGCTGACCGATCCCAATGCTCTGAAATGGCTGGACAAATACGCAGCCGATGAGATCAAGTACATCTCCGACAGCCAGCGAGACGCGATCAAGAAGATCGTCACCGATGGCTACAGAGATGGTATCACTTACCAACAGCAGGCTAGGGAGATCAGGAACAGCATAGGCTTAGATCCTCGCCGGGTGGCCACACTCCAGAAGTATTCAGATAATCTTTTCGCCGAGGGCAAAAGCGAGGCCGAAGTCTGGAGGCTCATGGAGAAGAAGGGCTTTGCTCTCCTCAATCAGCGAGCCCGGAACATTGCCGTTCAGGAAGCGACCACTGCAGGCGCGCGGGGGTTCTATGAGACAACACTCGATGCCTGCAACCGGGGTATTCTCGACCCGAATATCTATGAAGCCTATCGCATAGTAACCGGGGATGAACGGCTTTGCCCGAAGTGTTCCGGCCTGGCTGGTGAGATGAGACAGCTACCAGATCAGGCTTATCAGTCTTCAGGCGATGTGACGCCAAAGCTCCATCACTTGTGCCGGTGCGTTGAGGGAATCAGGTCGATCAATATGAAAAAACAGGCTGTCAAGAAACGGGCATCTGGCGAGGGCAGGGCAAACATTGTCTTTGACTGCCAGGCCCTGAAACGAAAGGACGGAATTCTCTATATTCCGACTGTGCCGTTAGTGGAAGGTGTTTATGACCAATGGGGCCTCCGGGTATTGAGGTCTTATGCCGAATTTTCGCAATCATCTCATTGGCTTCATGACATACCTATTGTGGTCAATCATGAGGAAGTGACACCAGAGGCTCGCAGGATCGGACAGCTTTTCGACATTCAAAACAAACCCGATGCTCTGAAGGCCACGGCGATCAGCCGGTTCTATGAAATCGATTGTACCCAGAGGGAGCTTGAAACCCTCTTAAGCGGTCAACCACACGACGGCTCTCTGAGGTGGAGCTGTTTCCTGGAGGATTCTCCGGGAGAATGGACCGATCCGGCAACAGGCGAACACAAACCTTACGATTACAAAGAAGTTGGACCATACGCTTTCATAGAATATTCATTCGTCAAACAAGGCGTGATCGGCACCAATGACGGTGCTGGCTTCAATATGCAATGCGATGGTTGCAAGAATCCTAATCATCATCACTCACAGTCATCCGCTCCAGGAGGAGCCGATATGGAAATTGAAGAAATGAAACAGGCAATCGATGAGGCCATAACGCCTCTCAAGGGGCAGATAGCTTCCCTGGAGCAGACCAACATTAAGCTGCAGGAAGAGCTGACTAGCATCAAGGAGCAGGCAGAGGCCGACAAGAAGGCCCAGGTATTCGAGTCTTTCCAGACCAAGCTCAAGCCCGGTCATCAGGAGAAGGCCAAGGAGCTGTTCGCGGCCTATCAGGCTGATCCGGCCAGGTGGGCCATGGAGAACTCAGACAAGTTCGTCCAGACCAGAGAGGCCAGAGGCCTGCAGGGCCGAGCCATCACAGAGGGCGGCCAGGGAGGCTTCAATCTGGAAGCTGAAAGGGCAAAGCTGAAGGCAGAAGGAAAGGTGATTTAGATGGCTCTCAAAGATACTCTCATAGAGCAGGGTCCGGCGGGCGTCACGCCTTATGCCGCCGGTGCAAACGTAGCCTTCGGCGTGGCTCTGATTCGCAGCGCGGCCCGGACATGCAAAGGCATGAAGGATGACAACGACGACACCCTCTTAGGCTTCTCCGTGCAGCCTCAGAACGGCGTAACCCTGGATGAGGACGGATTCTATCAGGCTTCCAATGATGCCAGCGTGCCAGATGTGGTCAGGGTGGTCCGCAAGGGCGCGGTCAGCAATGCGCTGGGTATCGCCAAGGCCAACACCTCCATCATAGATGGCGATTTCCTTGAGGCCGCGCCCGTCGGGGACGCATCCAGCTATTTAGGAGTCCTCAATGAAGCGGGAAGCGATGCAGGCGAGGTCATGCTCACCACAGTCATTGCCCAGGCGCTAGAAGACTGCACCATGACCAATGCGTCCTACAAGACCCCTGCCAGCAACATCGAGATTGGCGAAAAGACCGCGACCTTCTCCGCCGCAAACCTGGCTCTTCTCGATCTGAAGGAAGGCGACTACATCCTTTTGGAGGATGTGAACGGCAACGGCCAGCTTAATAGGGTCAAATCGCTGACAAGCACCGTCATAACCATGCAGCTTGCATCCACCGTTCAGGTAGCGCAGGCGAATAGCGATCTGGTATATAAGGTATTCCAGGTCAAGGCACTGGTGCTCTAGGAGGCAAAAAGATGACACTTGATATGAATTTCGGGTCTTCAATTCCCCAGGAAGTCGTGCAGAACATGCAGAAGACTATCCTGGACTTCCAGGCCCGGTACAAAGACGGCTATATTGGCCGCTCCCTCATAGAGCAGCGGCCCGGTGTACCGCCAAAGGTCCGCAAGGATATCGTTCGGCATGTGGACAAGACGACCCCCCAGGACGGCATTTCTACCGCCAGGATCAGCCTGGGTGGTACTTCTCCTGATATCGTTGGCTCCAAGGCCAAGGATAAGATGTTCTCGATCTACAGGATCGACGATGCCATCCAGAGGAATGAGGATGAAGTTGAACTAGATCCGAGCCTGTGGACTCGGGATACCTCCCTGGCCATGCTGGAATGCCTGCGCCGGGAGAACTACACCATCAATGGAGACGCCACCCTCGGCATAACCGGCTTGACTGGGGCAGCTACCGCCAACAGCCTAGGCTCCATAGTAGCATCAGGCGGCGATGGCAGCGCCACAATCAACAATAACGGCGCGTGGGCAGGGACAGAGACCGATAAGGTCATGGACCCATACGACGACTTCCGGGCAGCCCTGAATTTCATTGATCCCGATCTGGTGGGCACCCTCTATGCAGCCGGCAGACCGGCATATATGAACTATCTTCTCCAGGAAGACGACCTCGGAAAGATCTTCGCAGACAAGATCGGCCCGAGGATCTTCGGCAGGCCTGCCGGGGACAATAGCTGGATGGTCAAGAGCGACTACTTCCCGGCTAACACCGTCTACCTCGTGCTGAGGAGCATGGAGGCCGCCGAGCTGGTCATACCCGAGGATTACAATGTGGACGCCAACTATCCCAGGCAGAAAGGCCAGAACATCTATGCCGAGATCGGCGGCTGGATTGGCATCGAGCTACATACCAACGACTTCATAGTCTCGCTGGCAATCAACTGAGGCTGACATGATATCAAGTCTCTCGGTGGGGGAAGTTGTTCTTCCCCACGCCCTTGGCGAATATAAGGAACAATTGCTACCAACCAATTGCCCGTTTGATACAAAGCAGCACATGAGGATCGCAGCTCGATTTATACGGAGGGTTGCAAATGGCGAATAGACCAAGAAGCCTCGTGAGGAGGCATGCAGGGACCGGCTTAGAGGCCGGTTCAGGCGGCACCCTCGATGTAGATCTGAACGAGCTTTCCGCAAAGACCACGCCGGTTATGGCAGATTCCGTTGCCCTGGTGGACTCGGAGGATTCCAATGCCAGCAAGAAGGCCACGCTCACCAACTGCCTGAAGATCCTGGGCGAAACTGCCGCTGGATCAAATGCCACGTCGGGGCTGTCCGAAACCGATGGTGTCCTGAAGATCAATATCACCGGAACCTCGGCAAACACTGCCCCGGCCACTACAGACAAGCTCTTAATCGAGGTCACCGGCGTAAACAAGTCTGTCACCATCGCAAATGCTGTCAAGGCCATCGGCGAGGCTATGATCAATGCAGCCGGTGCTACTTCTTCTCTGGCCGAGACAGACGGCGTAATCAAGATAGACATCGGCAACACCACCCCCACAACCGCTCCCGCTATCGCAGACCTCGTGTTGATTGAGGTCGGTGGAGTCAACAAGTCCACCTCAATCACCAATTTTGTCAAGGCGGCCGGCCAGGCGATGGTGAACGCCGCTACCGCGACCAGTGGTATATCAGAAGTGGACGGTGTAGTTAAGATCGATATTGGCACAGTCACAGCCACGACCGCACCCGCCGTTGCAGATCTGATGCTGGTCGAGGTCGGGGGCGTAAACAAATCGGCTTCCATCACCAACCTGCAGAAGGCTTTCGGAGAAGTTGCCGCTGGAGCCGCTGCTGCAACCGGATTGACTGAGGTTGATGGCGTTCTGAAGGTCGATCCCACGGATGAGCTTATCGTCCTGGCTACAGGTCTTCTCCTAACCCAGAACGCCGCGGGCGAGCCCCATAAGGAAGCCGTAGCTGATGTCATCGGCCTGGTTGCGGGAACTCAAGCATCTTCCGCACTCACCGCCGCTGCAGGAGTTCTTAAGGTAGCACCGGCAGATGAGACTCTGGTGCCGAGCACTGGTTATCTTGCCACGGTAAACGCTGCTGGCGAGACCCACAAGGACCTGGTATCTGATATTGCCGCCTTGATGGCCGGAACCGGCCTCGGCTCAAGTGGTGGCGTGCTCTCGACCATGACACCCGGCGCGGTCGCCGTCGGAAAGGTCAAGTTCGGGGCAGTCGGTGACGGTGATGTCACTGTCGGAGTAATCGTCTACGACTGGGACGCCTCACCGGATGCCACGGTCGGGGAGTGGACCGAAGGAGCCACGCCTGACGATTCTGCTACCAATCTAGCAGCCGCAATCAATGGAGATCTCAGGAACTCCAGCGGCCCATATTATGCGGCAACAGCAGACGGCGATACCGTCTATATCTATGCCCTCGCCGCCGGGACAGCCGGAAACGTTGCCATAACCAGGGCAGCAGCCGAACCTGCCACAATGGAGAACCTGGTAGGTGGATTGGCACCAGCTGCCAAGAAGCAAATCCTCATGAACTATACCGTGACGGCGCTTGATGTCGATACCGCTGTATTGGTGAATGTCCCGCTACCCTTCGCCCCAGCGAAATTCGTGGTCCAGATCAGGACTTCGACGGGCCTTCCCAGGGTGGACGTGACTGACCTTTTCACCACTGGCACCGTCCCTAACCGGATCGTTGCCACTGCCGCCGGTGGAACTCATCTCGTGGCCGGGGATACCCTGCATATCCACGCAGAGGAGTAGGGGGTAGCTGATGGCAACTACTCCTTTCACAATCCTGACAAGCGCTGCCCGGACGGCTGGCGATGTGGGCACTAGCATGCTACTGCCCAAAAACCTCAAGGGCTTGGTGGCAATGCTCAATGTCACCGCGGCAGCTACTGAGATAGGGGATCTGCTGGATGTCTGGCTGCAGGAGAGCCCGGACCAGGGCACAACATGGAATGATATCATCCGGTTCACCCAGGTCCTCGGCAACGGCGGGGCAAAGAAGTACATCGCAAAGCTCAACTGCGAAGTAGCCGCCGAAACTGAGATGGCAGCCCCATCCGACGCGGCTATTAGTGCCGGGGTCGTGCATGGTCCGATCTGCCCCTTCATCCGGGCGAAATGGACTGTGACCGATGCTGGAACCGACAACGCCAGCTTCACTTTTGCAATTACCGGGCTGGCGATTCGTTAGCAGTAGGCCTGGATAGCTATATATAGACACGCGTCGTATAGAATGTGTTGGCTAGGCTCGCTACCGAAAAGCGGTTTCCTGACCGCCTGCCAGCATAAGACTTCAGGATATACATTGCAGGAGATGTAGTAGTTGGCAGAAAAACTCTATCAGAACGAAGCATGGCTCAGAGAACAGTACATAAATCAGAAAAAATCATGTTCATTAATAGCATCGAATTTTGATATATGCGGCGGGACCATTTGGTTATGGTTAAAAAAGTTCAACATTCCGCGTCGGTCCTTTAGCGAAACTTTAGTAGGAAATTGTAATAATCCAAAGGGCAATTTTCAAAAAGATAACCAACTTTGGAAAGCGCGTCGTCCGCAATCGGAGGAACTTAAAAAAGCGCGTTCTGAAAGATTGAAAGGTAATCAATTAGGCAAAGGACATCACCAATCCGAAGAAGTGCGAAGACGGATATCTTTGGCCCAAACGGGGGAGAAGGGCAATGGTTGGGGAAAAACCGGAGATAAGAATAATAATTGGAGGGGCGGAATATCTTTCAAACCATACTGCTTTAAATTCAATAAAAATTTCAAGGAACTCATAAGAGATAAATTTGGGAGAAAATGTTATCTTTGCCCAACCACAGAAAAAGAAATCGGTAAAAAACTGGATGTCCATCATATAGATTATAATAAAAATAGTATCTGCAATGGCAAAGAGTGGGCTTTTTTACCTTTATGTAAAAAATGCCATTTAAAAACAAACGTCAATCGTTGGTATTGGTTTAATCTATTGATTTATTATTGGGTATATAAATATATAGATTTTGATTCTAGTTGGTGTTTGACATGACGTTCGTATATGATGATCCAAACAATTCTCATACAGAAGCGGTACGTTTCCTCATACAAGATGTAGATGACACTCGACAATTATTACAGGATGAAGAAATAGAGTACTTGTTGTCTGAGGCCGATGATGATGTCCTGGCCGCATCCCTGGCTTGCGCCGAGGCTCTGCTGGCAAAAGGAGCACACAGAGTCACCAAGAAGATCGGCGACCGGAGCATCAATTATAGCGATCTCACCGGCCAGTATGAAAAGCTGGTCGCGGTCCTGCAGGCTAAGATCCGGCGGGGCGATTATTCCTACACCGTGCCAATCATCGGAACAGTGGCTGATGCCACAAACTATCCCCCGGAATTTGACCCAACGGATATAGCCGGGCCGGATTGGAGCGCGGAAGAATGACGCTAGTCGATGACTTTCGGGAGGAGATGCAACAGTCCGTGATGATCCAGCCATTCGTTCGCAATGACGGATACAAAGACACCTATGGTGAGGGGGCATCTTATGCCTGCACAGTCTCGCGAAAGATCAGCCAGATAACGAAAGCAGATGGCACCATTGGCGTAACTACCATGCAGATCTATCTGGACGGCGAGGTCGTCGTGACCGCAAAAGACCGGATTACCTTCGCCGGGGTAAGCCCAAAGATCCTAAAGGTGGCTCCTGATTATGATATCGAGAATCCTGATGAAGTATATTCGACCACCATTTTTACTTGAGGTGCATAAACGCAAGCTACTGATCTTGATTGGCGATTAATCACGAACGGCGGGGCGCGGGAAGATCTCGTTTATGTTCGCTCCATCTTCGACGAAAAAATAACACAGTGTGATATGGCAAACATCAAAAGAAAGATAATAATCAGAAAAGAAGAATAAGTTTCCTGGCATACTCGCCAGGAGAAAGGCCCACAGCCTTCGCCTTTTCCCGGAAGAGCTTATCTTCTGCGAGAGGGAGGCGAAAGCCTATCGCCTTCCCGGTCGCGACTTTAGCGCGGCTCATGCTCATCCCAGCGGCTGATCCAATACCCAGTAGAGGGCATTGATTTTTCCTACCAACTCATCATCCAACTCGCCTTTTCCGGCGTCATAGTTTTCTATGGTTCGCTTTAGTTTTTCTTGCAGGCGTTCATATTCTTCCCAAACTTCAGATCTTGTCTTCATCTCAATTCACTTCCAATACCTACTAGGCACGCTGAGTATATATAGTTAACGGTTAACGTATAATGATAATAATTCGCAAACAAGAGGACTGAATTATGGCAGAAAATGATTGGTTAGGCAATGGTATCTGTACCTATGATGGCCCGGAGGCGAGCTTGCCCCTGGGCGGGCATAGCAAAATCCCTGGCTGGTATCCTGAGAAAGTCGCGAAGAGCTGGACGGTAATGGATGCCGAGAGTGAGGAAGGGATAGTCGAAAAGAAAACCAAGGAGCTGACCAGAGATGACATAATCATTGGCGTCACTCTGAATACCAAGACTTTGGCCGCTGTCGCAAAATCCTACGGCGAGAACTTCTATCTCATCAAGGCGGCCAATGGTGGAGCATGGCTGACTCCGAAGCAGTGGGCGGCTGCCCATCCTGAGAATCCCAAGGGCCTGGTGGCCATGAGGAACATGAGAAGAAAGCTAACCGGCGGGGGAATACAATTTTGAGCACATGTGACGCCAATACAAGGCTTCAGCTCACCATCTACATGCTCGGGGCTACGCTCTTCATAGTTCTTGCTGCAATCATTCTTAGTGCTCTGAAAATCGCTATCCCAGAGTTCGTGAGCGGCATGATTCTGATGGCTTTCCTCGGAATGCTCAAAGATGCCTATGCCAGCTACTTCAAAGCCAGAGAAGAGCTACAAGCGGCGAAAGTCGAAGCGATAAAGGCAGGACCATGAAGCGCGCCCTAATAGTTGGCCCGACTTACCCAGCTCCATACCAATTAGCCGCCACGGTGAATAACATCAACAACTGGAACAACACCCTACAGAATTATCGAGGCTTCAATAGCCGCGTAATCCTGCAGGGCAGCCAGCCGGCCTCTCAGATCAAGAACGCCATCGAGGGCTTAGTCCTGAGTACTTTGCCCGGCGACTCCAGCGTTGTCGTGCTCCTCGGGCACGGCGGGCGAATGGTGGATAGTTCCGGGGACGAGCTGGACGGCTACGATGAATGTTTCGCGGGCTCGGACCTGCAGCCAGTTTGTGACGATTGGCTGAAAGCGACGCTTGCCAATTTGCCCGCCGGCGCGAAGGTGGACATAGTTCATGATATGTGCTACGCAGGCACCTCAACGGATATCCTGCGATCCGCGAAGCCAGACGACGTGCCACAAATAGACCATTGCATCCGGCCTATAGCAAACGTGCCATTCCGAGGCCCGAGGAGGACCACAAAATTAACCGCGAAGGCAATTATCCCAGGCGCATCTAATCATCGGCTTTGGGCGGCTTGTGGGCCTTCTGAGATCGCCTATACTTGTTTATCGGGCGGGCTATGGCATAGCCTCTTCAGCCTGTACCTCTGTTGGGTTCTGAGGGCATACCCGGCCAAGAATGCCACGGACCTCATGAACCTGGTGGCAGGCTACGTAACCCGCGCGGCTTCGGGGCAACATCCTCAGCTAGAGGGATCGGACTTAACGGCGGTGCCATTCTGATGGCTGGCGAGGATGCATTATTGAGAGCAGCGAGCGGCGATTTTGAAAAGACCGTTATCGCCGTCATGCTCATTTTTATGATCGCCTTGGTCTGGTATTTGGTCTACAAGATCCCCAAGACCTGGGAGGAATCGCAGAAAGCCATATCAGCCGAATGGGAAAAGTCCACGGACCGGATAGTCGCGAAAATATGCCAAGTGGTGACGACACAAGAAAAGATCCTCAACAAACAGGAGGATCTAGAAAAAGCATACCAAACGCATGATTTTCAGGCCAAAAAGATTTGGGACAATCTTGAAAATAGACCATGCATAAACGGCAAATCGAAATGACCATTGACCAGGGGCACTTACTTTTTTGCGTGTTCCTGGTCTCCATGCTTTCATGTTGCTTGAATCTAGCAATATTGCTTTGCTTAATGAAAATATTAATAATGATCAAACAAACCAAAGATGAAAAACTAATAAAAGACCGCGAGCAGATGCTTATAGGGATGATTTAATGAGGTTGCTTATAATAATTTTCTTAATAGTTTCATGTGTGGCTGGCCAGGATATGCCGATCACAGAAGGCCCGGACCCTGCACCGCCTGGGATTGATATAATAGAATCGCCTCCGATAGTTGATTTGCTCGGACCTGGCCAGCCAATACCTATATTCCAGGAATTGCCAAAGGCTGCCGACGTTGTAGGGCAGATTGTGACTGAAATATTCTGCCCACAATGCGCAGCCGAAGAAGCCGCAATCCGGGCCAAGAACCGGGCATTCCTAGGGAATGATACTGGAAACATAAGCGCGAATTTCACAGCATGAGGGCTTCACAATGCCTATTACAGAATGGAATGCTGATCGCATACCGAAGGCTCTCGAAAAGGCCGTCATGAATGGCGTCGAGGAATGGGCGCGTGTCGATGTGCTGCCCCTGGCCGATGAGAACTGCCCAACCGATAGCGGAACGATGAAGGGAACGCATGCCGTGCTAAGAAAAGATCGCTATGTAGAGATCGGATACGGCGGGGCAGCGGCGGCATATACAGAGAGGCAGCACGAGGACATGACTCTGCATCACCCTTCGGGGAAAGCCAAGTGGCTGGAGGATGCCTTCAATGACAAACTGAAGGAGCTATCTGCGAAAGTGAAGAGCAGGATGGGAGGGGTACTATGACATTAATTTCTGATATGGCCGCTTCCCTCGTATCGCAGGGATTGGCAACCGCCCTGGGGACTGACATCTTCGGCTTCCGCTTCCCTTCCAGCCCACTCAATTGCATCTGCATCATTCCGGCAGGTGGCCGGGAGCCGGACCTCTACGACTCCACCGGGGCAATAGATCGCCCCGGCCTGCAGATCCAGGTTCGCAATACCGATGTCCTGGTGGCAGAGGCAAGCGCAGAGGCCATCAGAACGGGCCTGGATCTGGCAACGATCTCGGGATATGTCATCTGCCGAACCACACGCAGCAGGCCGGTAGACGTGACGAGCCCGGATGATCTGAAGGCAGACGACGGCCCGGCATATCGGTTTTCTGTTGATTTTATTTTGAGCGAAGTAAGAACATAACGCAGAGGGAGTGAAATGAAACGAACGATTGTCGTAGCATATCGAATTAGCATTGAGCCTATTATGGCCGATATTTCAACACTAGAAGATGACCCGTTGGATGGGATTGAATTAAAGCCTCCAACGGTTGAAATGCATGGAAATGTTCCGGCAGATAAGGCCATTGCACTTCGTTTAATTGAAAAATATTTTGACGAAGTTGCCAAATTGTAATGATCATCGGCCCGCGGGCCTTTGAATAGATCTATTCGATTGGAGATGATAAAGATATGGTACTAGCACCCGAAAGGGCGAGTTTAGGGGTCACGGTCGCTGCCGGCGCAGCTCTCGGACTCCGCGATGCAAAGGTAGTAACAAAGAGAACTCAAAAGGAGATCACCTGCGATAATGATACTGCTGTCCGGCGATTCGGTACGATCCTGGATGCGGATCTGAGCCTGACCTTCAACTACGATCCCGCCGACACCGGCCAGCAGGCAATCCTGGCGAGCCACGCGGCAGGCACCCAGGTTGAATATGTGGTCACAAAGGGCTCGATCACCTTCACCGCCACAGCGGGCGTGGACAACATCAGCTTCCCCGGCGGTCCTGCAGACGAGCAGACGATGGAGGTCCAGCTCGGCGTGAGTGGGGGTACAGCGATCAGTTAGGCGGTGAATCATGGCTCTTGTACCACAGCCGGGCAGCTACGTACAAATCCTGTATGGTGCTGGCTCGGAAAGCACATATTCCAACGAGGCTATGTCGGAGGTGAACCTGAACTCCGCCCGTTGGGGCTTCAAGGCCCGATATACTGTCTATCGGATTACCACCGCCGCAAGGCGAATCCTGACAGACACCGCCGCGCCAGTCTTCCAGAAACAGATTCACGG
>ERZ869921.610-NODE-610-length-19728-cov-12.278097_pt1 | contig 19728 bp, 37 predicted proteins | sample MGYA00579310_ERZ869921 | MGnify/ENA primary metagenome ERZ869921 (study PRJEB32216, sample SAMN09231816) | wastewater metagenome | place: USA: Maryland | collected 2016-06-21 | study: EMG produced TPA metagenomics assembly of the PRJNA472060 data set (Reclaimed...
AGAATGAAAATGCACGAAGCTATTGAAGCATTGCTGCTCCCAAAGAACAAAGAAATGTGGATTCGCCCTGTATGCTGGTTTGGGTGGGAACAGGCTTACTGCCTTGATAGGTTCAGCACTGGACTGGAGTTTGTTCCGTGCAGGGGTGGTGGTGAAGCTTGGATGACTTACACAATCCGACATTTGGTTGATGATTGGGAGGTTGTTAGCCCCGATGTTGTGTTGAGGGGTGAGTGACATGGATATTCCAGTAGAAGTCATTACTGAATGGCTAGACAGCTTGAAATGTGAGGCTTCCCTACTCTATAGGGACGCTCGGTTGAATAGTGGGCTGACGAAAGAAGAGATGCAAAGTGAAGCTGAAGGTATTGAATCGGCTGTCTACTACATCTCTAGGAAAATACGGGAAATTAAAGATGCCAATCAGAATAAGTGAAATTGAAGGGAGCGACAAGCTCCGTGTTGACCTTGTACACAACATGTTTGGAAAAGAGCATACGTATGTTCAAGGATATATTGAGCATGATAAGGATGACTGGAACAGCTGGTATTTCTACATTGTAGACCCGTCTGTTGCCCCATCGTTAATCCTGTTCGGTCTGGAAGAGCTTGAAATGATCAGCAATGCAATCCGAGAGAAACAGAAATGACTTGGCCCACATCATCCCCACTAAAGCTGCGTGATTTCAAGATTGTCAAGCTGTACAAGTGGCAGACAACTGAGAATCCAGATTCTTCCCTCATCCCTTGCATAGTCTGGTGGAAGAAGGGAAATGAGACAGATGGCTACTGGTTCAAGGGAGAATTGTTGTGCCGACAGTTTCCTAATGGTGAAGTTGTTGCTCTTGGTAATACGCTTGATATTCTAATCGACAACCTGTACAATGACTACACTGACTTGTTTTATGGCTGGAATGAAGAATGAACACATACATACTGCTTTTCATAGTTGGCTCTAACATCGGGACAACACAGGTTCCACGGTATGAATCTCTTGCCAGTGTACAGCAAGAGTTTTCTACTAAAATTAATTGCAACGTTGCCCTTGCCAATATGTTGAAGCAAGTCTATAATCGAGCAGATGTAATGACGGCCCAATGTACGGAGAAATGAAATGACTAACACAGCTGATATTGATTGGAGAAAGGCTCCTGAAGATGCAGAGTTCTATTGCACGGACAACTTTATGTGGTATAAGGTTCACCGCCACTCGTTGTATATGTCTAAAGGGGTTGGTGACAACTGGGACGAATCTTGTCTCACTGTAGACGATATGAAGAATGATTTATCTTTCATCCCTCGTCCCATTCAACAAACAATCCAACAAGCTGTTCAAGGGAGTGTACAAATGAACAAACCACCAATCGGCTTAATGCCAAAACATATTTTCATTGAACAGATGCAAATGCAGCGCCGTAACGAGATTACAGCAGCCGTGCAACGCTACATTGAAGCTGGAAAGGACGTTCCGAATGACTGGCTTCAGGAACTGATTGAATTGAACAATGTGATTCAAAATGTTCAACCGGAAGCAAGCTGAAACCGAACAATTGAACGAGGAACGAATTTAATGTCAACATTCATTGAATTGACAGATGAAGAATATGCTGCCCTACAGCCACTAGCCAAAGCGCAGTATAAACGCGCTTTCAATAAGCATCACGGCATTGTGAAAGCTGTTCCAGATGAAGCCGAAGACACTGGTTTTGTCAGCAAGAAAATGTTACGTGAAGCTATCCGAGACAAGTGTCTTGATTGTACATGTGATCAACGGGCTGAAATAAAGATGTGTCCTGTGACAAAGTGTCCTTTGTGGAAGCATCGGCCATATCAAGGTATTAAAATCACTGAAGCAGATCAAGAGTCTGTTGACATTGATGACGAAGCAGCCTAATATCGCTTCAGGAACGGGGTTGCATTGTATTTTCTGATGTAGCCCTGTTGAAGATTTTTGAGGAACGTCTCAAAGATGAGCAAAGGTATTATCAACAACGTGTTGTTATTTTTGTTATAGGAAAATGCTATGAAACACATCAAGATGACTTCCTTGTCCAAGCGTGACGGGAAATGGCTTGCAAAGCTGGAATGCACGCATTGGCTGTTCCTGAAGAATACAATTATTGCTTCAGGTGCATTGGCTACAGATGGACATGTCTACACAACCAATTGTTCTGTTGTCAGTGACAAGCCGATTGATGTAGAATTGGTTAAGAATGCTATTTACCAACAATGGCGAGTTTTTGGTTAAGGAATACAAACATGCTTTCGCAAAAGATGCAGATGAAAATAAGCCTTGTTGTTCACGCGATGGTGACAACTCATTTCTCAATGATGTGCAACCCTGTATATCAAGGAAATTTCTTTGAGTGGAAAGGGTTCAAAGAGATGGTTGTTAGCCATGTTCTTGGGGAGTTGTTCATTTATTTCCGAGAAGAAAAGAAGATTACGAAAGAGATGCTTGATTTTGCTCAGGACGAATGTGAACGGTTGTGTGATAAAATGTTGATTAATTCTGGACTTCTTGAGGAAGAATAGTGATAAACGAGTTCCTTGCGGCACAAGTTGTACAACATCCCACTGAAGACAGGTGGTATTATGTTTCCACAATCAATCGTGAATCCGGGTTACATCCTTCGGATGTGTATTCTGAAACGATTGTATTTGGATGGGATAAGGAGGAGCAGAAGAAAGAAGGGATTCTTTATCAAGCCAGTCATTGCACAGATAGCTTGTGGGAGCATAATCGGATTATCAAGAGGATTGAGGAAACAGGGAATATCGAGGATAATGAATAATGGCATACCAAAAAGGAAAGACAATGAAGCAAGCTGTACGTTATAACAATCGTGAGAAGCAGGAAACGGTGGATGATGTTCTTTCTCTACCATTCCTTGCAGTGCCTGACCGTGGAATGTGTCAGGATGATGCTGAATACTTTGAAATCCGCTCTGCTGTAAGTGAAAGTGATGGCAAGACAATCACTGCCACATACTTCCCATACTACAATAAGGACGGAGTTCTGACTGGCTATAAGAAGCGAGACTGGACTGTTCCCAAGGAAGATGACTTCCACTTCTCTGTTGTTGGCAACATCCGTATCAGTTCGCAGATGTTTGGTCAACACAAGACTCGTAAGGGCGCTAAGGCTATCTACATTGCAGAAGGTGAAGAAGAGGTTGTGGCTATTCGTCGCTGCATTCTTGATTCCCTTGCCGGAACCAAGTGGGAAGGTCAGATTAATCCTTGTGTGGTTGGCCTATCAATGGGGACAGCTAATGCACAAGAATGTGTTGCACACAATGAGGATTTCCTTCGTAAAGGCCACGAGCTTGTCTTGTGTCTCAACAATGACCATGCAACACCAAAAGAAGCACTGAAGGGTATCAAGAAGGGGAAAGAAGCAACAGAAGATATTGCAGCTTTCTTGCTACTTGATAACATGTCCACTGTTGCCCTTCCACCGGGCATTAATGACTTCCGTGAAGCCTACCTGAAGGGTCATGGGAAGCTGATGGGGAAACGTCTTGCCTTTGAACGTGAAGCCTATTCTCCTGAGAAGATTGTCAGTGGTGATAATGTCTCTTTGGAAGAACTTATCAAGCCATTGGCAGAGGGAGTTAAGATTGACCGCTTCCCCAAGCTGATGGAGAAGTTGCACGGTTTCCGTCACATGCCCACAGGTGAGTTGACCTTGTATGCTGCCTTTTCAGGCGTAGGCAAGAGTACAGTTTGTCGTGAAGTTGCATGGGAGATTATTCGTCAAACAGATTTGAAAGTGGGGTTTATTTTTCTAGAGGAAACGCACACCAAAACTCAACAAGCAATGGTTGCTCTGGAACTAGGTGTACCTTTGAACCAATTCCGCCGCGACCCTCTAGCCTGTGCCACTCTTGAGCAAATTGATGAAGCACGGAAGAATGTATTAAGCAATGGTCGGACATTCTTTCTAGACCATTTTGGCTCTATGCGTACCGATAAGCTTATGAACCAGATTAAATACCTGCACCATATTTGTGGATGCGACCATATTATTCTTGACCATGTTAGTGCTTTGGTGAGTGGCCTTGAAAGTAATAATGAGCGAAAAGATATTGACATCTTGATGACAGAGCTTGCATCTTTTGTCAGTGCAAACCCTTGCCACATTCATGCTGTCAGTCACCTTCGCCGTGCAGAAGACCACAATGCTAACAAGAAAATGAAAGAAAATGAGGAACCTGAACCTTACTGGCGTGAACTCAATATCCAATGGTTACGAGGCAGCGGGGGGTTGGAGCAGCTTTCTTTCAACATTCTGCTAGTGGAGAACGAAATCTTACCAAGCGGAGAGCGTGGAAGAATCCGTATCCGGGTGGGTAAGAACCGCGAATGGGGCGAACTAGGTGTGTGTGATGTACTGAAACAAAAAGAGGATGGTAGACTACACATAGCGGAGGATGATTATGACTTTTGAGGGGATGATTTATGTTTATATGCAAGGATATGCCAACACAAGAGTACCTTGAGGGTCTGTATTTCTATAAGGATGGGAAACTCTTCTACCGATACAGGGAGATTTCCAGAGGTAGACAGTCGGTCAAAGGAGGCAAGGAAGTCTCCACTTATCTAGATGGGTGTGGTTATTTGAGGATGGTTTTGGATCGTAAAACTTGGCCAGTACATCGGATGATATGGCAGTTGGTTTACGGAGACCTTCTCCCCTCGGATACGATAGACCATCTAGACAGGGATAAAGTTAATAACGAAATCTTTAATCTTAGGAAAGCTACACACAAGGAACAATCACGGAATAAAGGCATCCCTAAGAATAATGAATCGGGGTTTGTTGGCGTCTGCCGAAATGTGAAGAAGTTCACAACTAAGGTTGGAGTACAACAGGTTGAGTATTTTGTTGCAAGGTGGTATGATGATGAAGGGGTTTTAAAAGGTAAACACTTCCGCATAGATAAACTAGGCGAAGATGTTGCTTTCCAGCTTGCATCTGAATACAGGCAGATAAAGATACAAGAGCTTGGATACTTGGACACCCACGGAACTTGACAATTGCTTCACAATGCCCGACAATGTGTTCGGGCTTTTTATTTTCTGGAGAAACGTGTGAACAACAAGATCAAGCAGGATTTTTCTAATCCACAAGGATTTTGCTATGACGTGGAATCTGACAATTTTTATTTGGAAGCGAAAGAAATCTGGATGATCCACCTTAAAGATTTGCACAATCCAGAGAACAAACTCACTGTCTATCCGTTTCGTGATGGGAAAGAGAAGTGTCGTAAGCAGTTCCTATCTTTCTTTGAACAGTATGAGAATCCATTTATTGTCTTTCACTTTGGCTTGGGGTTTGACGCTTTCATCACACGGAAGTTTCTTGACCTTGAGTTTACGGTTGGGCCAGACACGCTCGATGGAAAACCCTGTGTTTATTGGGACTCTTTCTATGCAAGTCAATACATTCAGCCTGATATGAATGGACATGGTTTGGAACCTTGGGGCGAACGTCTTGGCTTGAGCAAGATTGACTTCCACGACTTCAGTCAGTATTCAGGGCAGATGGATATTTATTGCCAAAGAGATGTGGACTTGAACATCCGTGTTTTCTGGAAAGAATGGGAACAATTTAGCGCAATCTACGACTGCAAAGAGTCCCTCCCAGAGCATTTCCGTGTTGGACAGAAGTCCCACTACCTGATGTCTTGTCAAGAATACACTGGCTGGAAGTTTGACATTGAAGCGGCTACAGAATTGAAGCCAAGAATTGAAACCATGATGCTTGAAATTGAGCAGGACGTTGAACCACACCTCCCCCCACGGAAACTGAAAAAGGGTGAGGAAAAGGAATACACAATGCCTGCAAAGCCCTTTAAGAAAGATGGAACCCTCTCTGCGACAATGTTGAAGTGGGCTGAAAAACACAATGCTATAATCACAGAGTCATCCGTGGTTGCATACGGGCAAGAGTATGAAATAAAAGCTGGTCAAATGCTTGATGTAAAGATGCCAATGAAGCTTGGAAATCAAGAAGACTTGAAGGATTGGTTCTTAGAGTTGGGGTGGAAGCCGGAATATTGGAATTTCAAGAAGGATGAGAAAGGTAAGCCAATTCGTCTGGACAACGGAAAATTGATTGAAACTACTCCGAAGATTCAGGAAGCGGGAAAGATTTGCCCTAACTTGGAGGTGCTTCAAGGGGATTTACCAAAGAAGGTTGTGAAGTGGCTTAGCTTGCGTAATCGTCACTCTGTTTTATCTAGTTGGCTTGAACATCCACGATTGAAATGGGACGGAAGATTACCAGCAAGTCGAACTGGCATCACACCAACACACAGGCAGCGCCATTCGGTTCTGGTAAATTTGCCAAAAGCAAGTGAGAAAGTGTTGCTTGGCAAGGAGTTTCGCAGCTTGTTCATTGCCAATAAACTTGTCTCTGTTGATATGGCAGCACTTGAAGGGAGGTGCCAAGCACACTTCACCTACAAATATGACGGAGGTGAAACGGCTCGTGAACTGCTAGATGGGGATGTGCATTCCAAGAATGCTAAGGCGTTCTTTCCAGAGGAAACAAAAGACTTTGACCCGACAGCAGATGGGTTTGACAAGGAAGCCTCTGGCTTTAAGCCGTACCGAGATAAGAGTAAGAATGGATATTATGCTGTGTTGTATGGGGCATCACCGACGAAACTAGCATCAACACTCGGTAAGCCTGCTAAAGATGGAGAGAGGTTGTACAACGCATTCTGGGAAGCCAACCCCGCAACGGCATCTCTCAAAGACAGCGTTGAGAAGTTCTGGAACACTAAGGGGCAGAAGAAATGGCTTCCGGCTATTGATGGACGTAGGTTGATTACACGGAAGAAGAACGCACTCCTGAACCAGATTTTTCAGGCCGCAGGCGCGATTAGTATGGATTACGCTATTTGCTTCTTGGATAAGTGGCTTGGTGGCATTAAGTTTGATGAGATGGGGAAGCCGTACTACCTTTTTAAAGGGTGTGTTGTAAAGCGTGTAGGGTATATGCACGATCAAACAGATTGGGAATGCCCTGAAGAAGTGGCAGAAGATTTGAAAGCGTTGATTGAGAAGTCATATTCAGCATCGGGAAGGTACTTGAAGTTTGCAGTTCCGCTAGTTGGGGATGGGAAGATTGGGAATAACTTAAAAGAGGTGCATTGATGGAAGAGTGGAAAAAGGTTTCATGTTTTGACGAATGGGTTGAGACTTATATTGCCAGTAGATCAGGAGTGGTTAAACTGGTTGGCACTGAGTCTGGACGGCTGGTTCGTAAAGTCATTGGGCCAAATGGCGAGATACCGCTTCGCGATAATGGGTTTGGTTACAAAATGGTACAACTCAGGCTTAATGGGAAAATGAAGAACATCTATGTTCACCGCCTAGTTGCTATGACATTCATCCCAAACCCTGAAAATAAACCCTGTGTTGGCCACAAAGACCACGATAGGGCTAACAACAGCGTTGAAAACCTGTACTGGTGTACACACGCAGAGAATACGCAGCACGGGGTAAGGGATGGAAAGATTAATTCCAAAAAGCGTGGAACTACCAACAAGCTATCCTTTGTTGATGTGTGCAACGCAGCTATCCTCGCTAACAAGGGGAAAGGTGTGGCGCAAATTGCAAGAGAACTAGACTTTCCACGAACAACAATCTCAAGCCTATTTAATGGAAGAAGCAATGCAGAACTTTTTCAATTTGCGTTAGAAGAATTGAAATAACCTATTGACACCCCACACAAGGACGTGTGATACTACCTCTGTCGAGGCAGTCATTAATTCGGAGTAAGAAGATGTTCTACATTTGTGTAAAACCTAGCAAGCGCAAGCGCATTTGCTCTGGTGGAAAAATCTGGGTGAAAGACATACAAACTGATGTATACGTAACAAAGAAAGAGCGTGGGGAATGGTACACAAAAGAGGGTGCCAGACAACACATTACTGAAGATTGTGAAATTATTGTAGAGGAGAAAGACGAATGAAACATTATGATTTCGGGTCAATAACCCAATTCCGAAACATCTGTAAACAAATCAAGATGGAGGCGGAATACCAAGGAAAAGATGCAGAGGGGAATGCTATTTACAACCCAAATGCACCGAAGCCAGTCCTTACATTCACTGGAACTATAAAGCTGCACGGAACCAATGCTGCTATTGTTTACAGCAAGGAACATGGCTTGTATGCACAGAGCCGTGAACGTGTATTGAGCATTGAAAGTGATAATGCTGGCTTTGCTTTCTATGTAGAGAGTCAAAAAGATTATTTCAATACTTTCTTCAAGTTAGTGTGTGAAAGTTTTGGCTACACAGTTGGAATTGTGTATGGAGAATGGGCCGGAGGTAATATTCAGAAAGGTGTAGGTATCTGTAGCCAAGAGAAGAGTTTCTACCCTTTTCTTTTGAAATACTTTAAGGAAGATGGAAGCAGTGCACACTACGCCCCTGCTAATGATTTTTGGCTATATAACCCAGATAGAAAAATCTACTGTGTTGCAGGGTTTCCAACATTTACCTTGGACATTGATTTCAATCATCCTGAACTTGTACAGAACGAACTGATTCGTATCACTGAAGAAGTAGAACGAGAATGCCCTGTTGCTAAGGCATTTGGTCACTCTGGTATTGGTGAAGGGGTTGTATGGACTGCTGACTGGAATGGTAAACAATACCGCTTCAAAGTGAAGGGAGAGAAGCATTCTTCCAGCAAGGTAAAGACTCTTGCCAGTGTTGATACAGACAAGATTGAAAGCTGTCAGAAGTTTGCTGAATACGCCGTGACTGAAAGCCGGTTTGAGCAAGCATTACAAGCTGTGTTTCCTGACGGTAATCTGGATGTGAAGCAGATTGGTGCTTTGCTGAAATGGATGAACACAGACATCATTAAGGAAGAGATTGACACGCTTGTTGCCAATAATCTTGAGTTCAAGGAAGTGGCTAAACACATTGCAGATGCAACCAAGAAGCGGTTCTTTGAACGCATTTGACAATTAATTTTACAAATAAATTGATTGACATTGGCTGCTTCTGTGTTATATTGAATGTACAACGTAGATGTTCTGAGGAGAACAAAGATGGAAGAAGTAAACAACGCTGTGAAGATTTCTGACTTGTTGTTTAAAGCCAACAAGACAAACGGTGGAAGCCGGGCTGTCAGTAATTTTGACAATGGCTATCAAGCATCAGTTATTACAGGCGGCTGGTCTTACAGTACTGAAGACACACCTTACGAAATTGCTGTGATGTGCAACTACGACTTGTGCTATGATACACCCGTCACAGATGATGTCCTTGGTTATCTGACTGAAGAGGCTGCTAACGAAATCCTTCAGCAGATTGCAGCTTTACCAAAGCGACAATGGGGGGCGGTATAACATGACAACACTATCCCCGTTGATTGAAATGCTTGAGCAAGCAGACAAGGCATTGCAATCCTATGAAATCAGCAAGGCAACAAATGAACATCTGGAAGAATTATACAAGGACGTAGCTACAATTCGCGAACTGTCCAACTTGCTTTGGCGTCCTGCGTTTATGGAGATGTGCAAACGTGGACTGTTTGAAGCAAAACCTGAAGGTGGAGAAGCAGCATGAAACACGGCATACAGCACAAACATCTTGGCCAGCACATCCGTACATCTGTTGCTGATCCGGACTATTTTGAACAAGGACAACGTGGTAAGATTGTGTACGTCACAAAAGATGCCTACAGTCCTGACGGATATGCTTACCATATTGAGTTTGCTGAGGGGGTTTATTGGTATCTTGATGCTGATGAGTTTGAGCTTGAACACTGAATTGGAGAATTGAAAATGGCTAAGATTGATATTCGTGATGTGGGTGATGAACCTGTCACACAAATTGTGTTTGCGGAGTATGACCGGGCTGAAGAGTTTGTTGAACGAGACGGAGTGATTGAATAACGCAGCAATATGACATTCGTTGTGTTGTTGCTCATTGCAGCAAGCAAAATCAAACAGTGCGCTTGCTTTACATTACGCATCTAAGGATGCTTTTACAGAGAGACTGAAATCTATGGAAACTATTAACAACGCTTGCTTCCTCTACACAAATATTCAGCAACCGAAGAACAAGTACCAATCCGAAGAGAAGGAGTGGAGTGTTCAGGTTGTTGTCAGTAAGGAAGACGCAAAGGCTTGGAACAAGAAGTTCCCTAAGCAAAAGGCAAAGCAATTCGATAATGATGAATTTACGGAAAAGTTCGACATTGATCCACCGTTCAAGAATCAGGATGAACAGTTCACAATCAAGCTGGCTCGTGGTACTACCTACAAGGATGGCAATCCTATCCCCGAGAAGTATGCCCCGAAGGTGTATCTGAAGATTGGGAATGGCAAGGTGCAGGACATCACCAAGACCAAGCTGGTTGCAAATGGAAGCACTGGTAAGGCAGCATATGATGTTGTTGAGAATAGCTTCGGTACGTTTGCCAAGCTGAACAGCATTTGTGTTGAACACTTGATTGAATATGTCCCCGCTGGTGGAGGTGGCAGTCCTTTTGGTACAGTTGTTGATGACGAGGAAGATGCTGCAAAGCGGGAAGTGTTTGAGAAGGGCGATGACAAGCCACCAGCAAGCAAGCCCAAGGCTCCAGCGAAGCCGAAGCAACCCGAACCGGAAGCTGAAGAAGATTTTGAGGAAGATTTGCCTTTTAATTAGGGGGAAGCATGACAACCTCATTAAAAACATGCTTCAAGTGTGGGGCTGAAAAGCCTCTCACTGAATACTATAAACATCCAGCGATGGCAGATGGACATGTCAATAAGTGTAAAGAGTGTAACAAAAAGGATGTTAAGGAACACAGAGAACGGAATCTTGAAAAAGTGCAAGAGTATGACCGCAATCGTCCTAACAGAGAACGCCGAATAATACAGGCTTGTGAACGAGTAAAGGCACGTAAAGAAATTGACCCCGAATACAAGGAAAGAGTTCACGGCATAAAGCGGGAATGGGCTGAACGAAACCAACACAAGCGCAAGGCTCAAAGTGCAGCAACCAATGCTGTCCGTGATGGTAGGCTTGAGAGGAAGACTTCTTGTGAACATTGCGGGGTTTTTGATAAACCTTTACAGAAACACCATTGGTCGTATCTTGAAGAACACTGGTTGGATGTTGTTTGGTTGTGTACCAAGTGTCACGGTGCAGAACACAGACGATTGAATGAACTTGGACGAGACCCAGATACAGGTCTTGATAAATGACGACAAAGCACAAGGATGTGCTACAACATAGGAATATATAAATGACTGAACAAAAACGTAACGTGGGCAGGCCAAAATCTGAAGATAGGCAGGCTCTTGACGCTATTATGAAGAACGAAAAGACACGCGAAGCATTCAAAGACGTTGTAGACAACCTCGTGTCGTCAAAGCTAGGCTTGCTGATGAAGCAAGAGACACACACCTCTGATATTGCTGGTGCTGCTGAGACATTCAAACTGTCTAAGGGATGGATCAATACATTGGTTAATGGGTTGGCTAATGACAAGATTCAGGAAGTGGCTGAGAAAGGAAGTTTGATTGCTGAAGTGGTTGAAGAATTGTTTGCAGAAGGGGAATAAAATGTCTCGTGTGCTGCTTGATGATGAATTATTCTCATCAATTGATTTGTCTAAACGTACAGTGATTATTGATGCAGATACATTGCTGTTTCAAGCAGCCGTGTGCCAGCAAAAGACAACTTATCTTGTCACACATACCCAGACTGGTAATGGTGGGTGGTTTGTGGAGAACAAGAAGCAATTCAAGGAATGGTTGCTTACTGAGGAAGGTGAGGGGCTGAATGAGGAAGACTACACCTTGACACCTGTCGTGACGTTACATGGCGAAATCAGCTATGCCTGTCACACATTTAGACAACGGATTGAGGAAATTGTTCGTAATACAAACGCTGATGATTTCCGTATCTGTATCCAAGGAACTGATAATTTCCGCAAGCAACGAGAAGCTAAGTATGTTCGCTATAAACAAAATCGTACAGGCGATAAGCCATTACTGTTGAAGGAACTTGCTGATTGGGTGAAGGTGAAGTACAAGGATAAGTGTGTTGTGTCACAAGGTGAAGAGAGTGACGATTCCGTGACGCGTTTCTCTCATTGGTTCTTGAAGCAAGCAAAATCTCGTGACCAGTACAAAGCCGTCATTGCTTTTGTTGATAAAGACATTGCTGCCAACCACATTGGCTGGAGCTACAATTACAACAAGCCGGAAGATGGAATCTGGTGGAACAGCAAAAAAGCAATGCAATACAATCATTGTATGATGGTGCTGACGGGCGATGCTGCTGACAACGTGACGGGACTTGGTAAACTATCGCCAGCAATTATTGAGAAATACAACTTGCGCTCTACCAAAGGGGTTGGTAAGGTGAGTGCTGAAGCAATCTTGTCTGGTGCTGAAACGGAGAAAGAACGATGGGAACGTATTATTGAAGCGTACAAGGCTTCATGGCCTGAAGATGGAATGGAACGTCTGGAAGAGATGAATTGGTTCATGTGGCTTCGTCGGACAGAGAACGAAGATTTCTGTCTGGATAAGTATCTTGGAAAACTTGGAATTGAATTATGACACCTGAAGAACTCTACAAAGATGCTATTGAAGCCAAGGAACAAGGAAGCTTTGGTATGACCCTTGTCTTTCGTACTGGTCAGAAGAAACCAAAGGGATTCCCCCATGGTGAATTGCTGTGCGAGAATGTTGGTAGTAAGGTGTATAGTTTCAGTCCTAACAAGGTTATCAAATGGCTTGAGAAGAATAAACTGATTGGAGAAACGAATGACTAAAAAGAAACAAGATGAAAGGTATCATTATACTCCATGGAATGACACTGACATTTGGAAAACTAAGGCAGAGTTTTTCAAGTATATCCGGGGAACTTTGCGTATGGGTTGGAAACGCTACCCTTTGAAGATTGAATACCGCAATTCAATGGTTGTTCCAAACTTTGAAGGCAGTGGTGTGACTAATCCACGAGTGAAGAAAGTGGGGATGTGTGAAATCTGCCAGAACTGGTTCCCTCAGTCTGCGTTAGAAACAGACCATATCAAACCCTGTGGTACTATCCGTGATTGGGAAACTGCTGGAACATTCCTTCATAACATGTTCTGTGATAAAGACAATCTCAGATTACTCTGCCAAATTTGTCATGGGCAAATTACTTACGCAGAGCGTATGGGAATGTCTATGGAAGATGCTATTATCGAGAAACAGTGTGTTGCCTTTGGGAAGCTTCCAGCGGCTGAACAATCTGCTAAGTTTACAGAGATTGGGCTAGACACAAGTGTCGCCCCGGAAGAATATAGTACAAAGGAAAAGAGGCGGGATGCCTATCGTGAATACTTGAAAGCGGAGCGAGACAAGAATGCGCCTACTGAGACGATTAACTGTTGACGATACACCATTCCGTAACAAAAGTGGTTTGTTCTACAGTAATGAAATTATAGTGGAGAAGTGTCTAGCTGTTGCTGGTTATCCAAACCCATTACCAAGTCATCTTGCATTGTATTATTTTGCATTGCTTGGACAGAAGGCTTTGGTGATTGAGATTTATCAATATGATGTGACGGAGAAAGATTAGTGAGTAAGATTCTCGTTATTCCAGATGTACAAATTAAGCCAGACATTAATCTGGCTTTTATTTATGAGATTGGTCAGTACATTGTTGACAAGAAGCCAGATGTTGTTGTCTGCCTTGGTGATTTCTTTGATTTCCCTTCTCTGTCCTCTTACGATAAAGGTAAGCTGTCATTTGAAGGGAGGCGATTACAGGACGATATTGCTACAGGTCAGGCTGCAATGGAAATGATGCTTCGTCCACTTCGGCAGCTACAAGCCAGACAGCAGCAAAACAAGAAGAAAGTTTATCGCCCACGGCTTGTGTTCACACTTGGAAATCACGAATGTTTGGCGGGTGATGCTGAGGTACTGACAAGCAAAGGTTTTGTAAATATTAAGGAGGTAACAACAGGTCACGTTGTAGCTAGCTATACCAGTGGTGGTGAAGTAAAATGGGATAACCCTGTGAGTGTATTCAGCAAACACTATGCTGGCATAATGCACAAATATGAGTCTCAGTCTTTTTACTCTGAATGCACCGAAAAACACAGGATGTACACAGTATCTAGTGCTGATAATTTAATTGTCAGGGAGAGTAAAGATGTCCCTAATAATTTCAAAATCATCGCGGCCCTTAACAGTACAAAAGATTATGGAATTAGTGATGCGGATATTCGACTTGCAGCGTGGTTATGTACCGATAGCCACCACGGACAGTATGGAAGTAAGACACTGTATCAACGTGAATCTAATGCCCACAAAGTACGGAAGGTATTGAAAGATGCTGGAGTTGAGTGGAAAGAAAAGATTCGTGACCGGGATATTAAGGAAATATGTGGTAAAACACTATTGAAGAAGCCAGAACCATCTGTAGAGTTTTACTTGAATGTTGATACAATACCTATGAAGATTGACAACAACACAACCTTGCCACCATGGGTAACGCACCTGTCTAACAGCCAGTGGGACATGTTTCTACAAGAACTTGTTGAAGCAGACGGCACTGTACCAAAGTCAGCTAAGGAATGTTGTGTGTTCTACGGAAAGAAGCAGATTTGTGATGATGTACAAGCGGCTGCTGTGGTACACGGTTGGTCTGCTTCTTTGACAGAGTACAGACCAAATGAGTGGCGGGTTAATCTCACAAAACGGACTACCCGGAAACAGGAGGGGCTTCAGAAACAAGCATATGACTACGCAGGTAATGTCTATTGCCTAGAGATGCCAGATGGAAATTTTGTTGTCAGGCATGGCAATAAGTGCCACGTTACTGGAAATTGCCGTTTGCAGACCCTTGCAGCTAATACCCCAGAATTAAGTGGGTTCGTGGGGTATCATTTACTCGACCTTGAGAAGCATGGATGGGAAGTGTATGACTTCCTGAAGCCAGTAGAGATTGATGGGATTTATTTCTGTCACTACATGCAGAACCATTTCACAGGGAAGCCTCTCGCTGGCAGCGCATTGAACCAACTTAAAACCGTTGGACGTAGTTTTGTTGTTGGACACAAGCAAATCTTGGATGTGGCAATGCTTCCAACAATTGACGGGGACATGCGTATTGGTATCGTAGCAGGTGCTGCCTACCCGCATGTGGAAAGCTATAAGGGGCATCAGGGAAACCACCATTGGCGGGGTATCTTCTTGCTGCACAATTGCAAGAACGGTTATGGTGATCCTTGCTTTGTGTCTCTGGATTACTTGAAGAACCGATACCGAAAATAAAACGTTACATTATAACGCTCTGGCAACTTAACGGTTGTCAGGGCTTTTTCTTTTTGTATTGTGTGAAAATAGAGTTGACACAGGAAATGAAGATAATTATGATGGGGACATCAAGACAATCGTGTGGAGAAGCAGGCATGTATACAATCACATTCACAGCAACATTCCCCGAAGCAATGGCTAATGTCATCAAAGAAACATTCTCCAAGCCGGGAATGTCTTGGCGCAATATGTCGTTGCCATTGGAAATGAATATCTGGCAATCAATGGCTTTCAGGCGCTTTGCCAATCATCGAGACAGTTATTATATTGGTGGCTGTTACGGTGAGAAGGATGTATTGCTTTGGCAAGGAAATACTGTTACAATGACTTCAACAATCCCCACATCGGAAAGCGAATTGGAATGGCTGCTTGGGGACATGTTGGAACAATGTGCCAGTTTGAATTGGACTATTGGAGAAGAACGATGGGTGTAAATATGAGTGGATTTGACAAAAATCCTTTCAAAGTTGGAGACAAGGTGAAAGTTAAGTCGCACATCTTGCGTACTTGGCCAAGTATTTTCAGTAAATACCTTCCAGTTGAATGTGCTATAATAACTAGGATTGTAAACAACCACGTGCTGACAGATGTAGATAACGACCCTGCACACTTTGAACATTTTGAACTTTACAAAGAACCCTGCAATAACCCGGAGGAAACTATGAATCAACAAACACAACAGAAGACAAAGCGTGTTCCTTTCAGTGAGGAATCTTGGCTTAAACACAAGAATGCTAAAGTTATCTGGACACCAACGGAGACAGAGATTCTTTATTTTGATAAGTGGGGCGGATATGATTTCATTGGCGTGTATAAACCACCGGGAGCCGACTATACTGCCACAACCTTTATGGATGCAGACTTCCCTAACATGGCTCTTGAAATCCCTGTCACAACTAAACGTATTCCGTTCAATCCTGAATTGAAAGATGCTAAGGTGTTTTATGGAAATACGGAGTTGATTGAATGGGTGAGAATGAGCAGTGATGTTGTTTGTGGTGTACACGAGCAGTTGTCACCATTCAAGAGTTTGGAGACGGCACTGTATCACCCAAACCATCTTGAAATGGAAATTGACGAAGAGGGTTGAAGTAAATGCCTGAAGACATGACTAACGGAGTTCATGCTGCCATACATCACAAGGTAAGCTTCTCCAGATGCAACGCATCTTATTACGAAGAGGACTCCATATCTATCATCCTTGACAACATGAAGGTGGATAAGCTATTCTACTCCGTATCAGAAGCCCTTATCTGGCTGTTTGAGAAAGAGACTGGAAAGAAGTTGAATGTGACACACCACTATGGATAGATACTTTCAGTATGAACATGTGCCTGATGACTGGATTTGATGTATATTACGGCCTCACCTCTCCAACAATTGAACAGCATTGTTGCCGTAAGATTGGGTGTACTGGTGGCATACCCTTGCAGGATGCGTGTGAACTTGTGGCACAATGGCATGAAAAGCAAGCAGAGCTATGGCGCAGCCAAGAGCATCCAGATTGTCAGTACTTTGTGTAGGAGAGTAAAATGAAACTAGAACCAAAATCAGTTGAATGGATTTATCTGAATGAACGCTACGAAGTATGTAGCAGCAACGGATGCTGTACAATCGGGGAAATCTACCTTGATCTGGAAGATTACGAATGGGTGTTTGACAACAAGGACAGTGAATCTGGGACATGCTTCTATCAAGGCGAGATTGATGAAGTAGGTTATTTGTTGAACAAGTTAAACAAACGTGATAAGCTCGGCAAATACAAACCTACAGTGGAGAAGAAAGATGACAATGTTTAAGAGGGGTGATGTTGTCCGTTGGAATGGTGCAGATGGCGCTGACCTGTATGAAGTTGGAACCCTTGCTGAAGTTGACCGAGTGGAATATATTGGTGATCAAGAATACCTGTATGTGAGGGTGACAAATCAAGACGAAATTACAGGTCACTTCTCTTGGCGTTGGGATTATGTTACATCAAAGACTTCCGATAAGGAGGTGACCACTGTAAAGACCGAACCTAAAAAAACCGGAGGCTCAACACCAAACCAATATCGACTCTCTGTCAACTTGCCGCTGACATCTGACCGAACACAATTTGTTGATGTTGATTTGGAAGCAATGGATGTGTCAGATGCTCTGGACTTATCTGGCAATTTGCGTGACGTACAGAAGGCTCTATTCCGCATGGGGAAGAAAGACGGAGTGAGTGAAGTTTACGATTTCAACAAGCAATTGTTCTGTACGTTGCGTGAAATGAAGAAGCGTGGCATTATTAGTCATGCTAAGTTCTGGGAAGCTACTCAAGCTTTAGAGAATATTCTGCAAGCAGAGGATGTTGCATGATTTATTGTGATGAACTTATGAAACATACGTTGGTGAACCCTGTAAACCGCACATATCGTGACCTTTGCCCACAAGGAACACCAGAAGCTGTCAGGCGTAAATACAACATTGGTGACATCTTCCTGAACCAAGTTAAGTGCTTGTCTTGCGGGGATGTTATTACATCTGACAACCGGCACGACTTTGCTACGTGCAGTTGCGGAAGCGTAAGTGTTGATGGGGGGAGTTGGATGTCTAGGCGGATATTTAAAGCCGTTGGATGCTATGAAGACCAAAGCATTCCGTATGAACAAGATGTTGCAAGTGACATTGAATAATGTTATGCTTATATTCTGGCAATAGAATATCTGGCTTGAATAAAACTGAGGAAATGAAAGATGAGTGTATTTAAGAAAGGTGACAGGGTGCGGGTGAAAGAAAGCCAGCCTGATGATGATGTGTTGGTCAATTCTCTCCAGAAAGGGAGGATTTATATTGTAGAGGGTGTGGATGGAGACGGGCTGTTGTACACAGATAAGGTTGTAGCATTTGCTTTCCGTTTTGAGTTGGCTACTGACAGCTATTCTCTCAAGAAGTTTGAGAAAGACATTCGCAAGTTCAACGGGCGTTGTGGAAACGTTGATTGTACACCTGAAATGTCTCTTGCTGAAACATGTACTGTTGTGTTGCCACAAGCCAAAGTTATCTTGGAAGAAGCTAAGGAATTACTGAAAGCCTGTGAAGAACAGAATGAACAAGAAATTTTAGATGGTTCAATTGACGTTTTAGTCACTTCTTTGCGCTTGCTTTCATTACTCGGAAAGCGCTATGATTTGATGAAGGCAGCAGAACTGATTATGGAGAATAATCATCTGAAATATACGGATGATGTCAAGTTGCTTGAACAATGGGTTGTGGCGTCCCCACCTGACATCTACGGTGAATCCTCTGAAAGTGGTGGAAAGAAATACTACTACCTGAAAGACCTGAATGGTAAGATTCGCAAGTGGACAGGTTTCCCCAAAGTGGAACTGCATGTTGAGGAATTGCGGAAATGACTACAGACCTTCCAAAGCCAGAAATAACAATGGACATGTACTACGAACTTTTAGGTGAAGCCTACAACCTCTGTGCTGTAGCGGATGTCTATGAGAGTGTGTATTTTAAGGAAGACCCGAAGATGCAGAAAGATATTGATTCAATGCGTTGTGTGTTGGATAAGTTTTCAAAGGTGTTATATGGACGGACGTATGCAGAAGCAGCAGCCAGTATATGAGGTTGGCGACAAAGTGTTATGGCATGACTTGGTGTGTACTGTATCGTTTGTATGTGACGATGGAATCCTGTCTAGAGAGATTACAGGTGATAAATTAGGGCTTGATGTCAATGGACGCACGTATTATGATTATGCGTGTAATGTGGAGAGGGTTTGTTATGAATAAGATATTTGCTATCGCACTGACAACCCTTTTGGTCGGGTGTGGATGGGATAGCTACCGATCAGCAGATTATCAAATTGTTTGTGGTGTAGAAACTAAGGCTGCGTATTATGTTGAACCGGGTGCAGGCGCTACGTCATTCTTGCGTAAGTCCCCACAGTTTGATAAACTTTGCAAAGATGGAAAAACACAATAAATGGGTAAAACATATCGTGTTTCTGACACTGACAACGAACTTGTCAATGAGAAAGAAGCAAAGCAACAATCCAAACAACGTAAACGTGCTGTGAAAGAACAGCGTGACAAACGGAAGCAGAAGTATGAACAATCAGACGACGAATGACAACGACACTCTATTAGACATCCCCGAACACATCTGGCAACAATGTGAAGCCTACAAGGAATGCCCTGAAGGGTGGTGGGAGACGGTTAAGAAAGTGGAAGCTGTGTTGCTTGCTGAAGGGGTGAAAGTAGCGCAGATGAAAGAGAAGTTTGGTGAGTTGAGGGTTTATTGGGACAGGCCAGAAGAATGGAATGATTTGGAAGATGAAACATTCCATGACAAATGTGAACAGATTGACTGCCTGATTGACATTGCTGATTGGGTGTGTCAAGAGAC
>ERZ869921.611-NODE-611-length-19709-cov-5.665615_pt1 | contig 19709 bp, 33 predicted proteins | sample MGYA00579310_ERZ869921 | MGnify/ENA primary metagenome ERZ869921 (study PRJEB32216, sample SAMN09231816) | wastewater metagenome | place: USA: Maryland | collected 2016-06-21 | study: EMG produced TPA metagenomics assembly of the PRJNA472060 data set (Reclaimed...
GTGGGTCTATGGTAATGCGCGGGTCTATGGCGATGCGCGGGTCTATGGCGATGCGCGGGTCTATGGTAATGCGCAGGTCTATGGCGATGCGTGGGTCTATGGCGATGCGCGGGTCTATGGCGATGCGTGGGTCTCTGGTAATGCGCAGGTCTATGGCGATGCGTGGGTCTCTGGCGATGCGTGGGTCTCTGGTAATGCGCAGGTCTATGGCGATGCGTGGGTCTCTGGCAATGCGCGGGTCTATGGCAATGCGCGGGTCTATGGCGATGCGTGGGTCTCTGGTAATGCGTGGGTCGAAACCGTAAACGTAACCGCCACCCGGACGGATGGCTATACCTTCCTTGTTGCGCCCACACCAGAAGGCCCGCGCATTATCGCCGGTTGCCGATACTTCACATTCAAAGAGGCGGAAGCCCATTGGGGCTCTGGCTATCGTTGCGATAAACTCGGGGCGGAAAGCCGGTCAATCGTTCGCCACCTGAAAACAATGGCAAAGCTGAACGGCTTTTTGAAGCCGGTAGAAGCCAAGGAGAATTGATTGTGACACATACACCGACTTTGAAGCCGTGTCCTAATCCGTGGTGCGAAGCTGATGAACGCGAAGGAGACTTCTCTCCAGTGGTTCGTCCCACGTCTTTTGGAAACTGGCAAGTGTGCTGCACAAGCTGCCAGCAAAAAGGGCCGGTGACGACTAATGAACCTCACGCAATCACCGCATGGAACACCCGCACAGTAGAAGCCGGTGGCGTGCAGGAGTTGGTTGAGGCGGCGCGGGAGGCGCGGGAATGTTTGCGATTGGGCGCGGTCGTCCCCCTGCGCGATACTGCCAACTATGATGAAGTTAGCGCCTTGGGTAATCGAATTGGCTTTGGCGCATTGATGGCTACCGCCTCGTTGGCTTGGCGTGATGAGTGCGGAGAGATGGCAGGCGGTGAGTTTGTTTGCGGCCCGTGTCGTTCAACCTCTGAAAAGGCAATTGTCAAAATTGATACCGCCCTCTCTAAATGGGAGGCGTCCAAATGACAGGGAATAACAGGGCGTTGGCTTCGCCCCGCGCTTTCGTGCTTCGCACGGCGTCTATCGCCGCCGCCCTTCGGGCTTCAATCGCTAACGCAGGAGAATTTTGATGGAATTTCTTGAGTTTCCAAAAATGCCGCGTTTGGCGCGCGAAATCATCATCACCGAAAAGATCGACGGCACAAACGCGCAGATTGCGTTTTCCGATGAAGGCGAAATGTTCGTCGGCTCTCGCACCCGCTGGATCACGCCAGACATGGACAACCACGGCTTCGCAAAGTGGGCCTTCGAACATGAAAGCGAATTGCGCGAACTTGGCCCAGGTCGGCATTTTGGCGAGTGGTGGGGATCAGGAATCCAGCGCGGCTACGGCCTTGAGAAGGGTGAAAAGCGGTTTTCCCTGTTCAACACGTCGCGCTGGACAGAAACACGCCCTGCTTGTTGTTCGGTTGTGCCGGTGCTTTATCAGGGGCCATTTCACACTGATGCGGCTGACAGTGCGTTAGCGGTCTTGCGCGCCAACGGCAGCGTTGCAGCCCCGGGGTTCATGAAACCAGAGGGCATCGTGCTTTTTCACATCGCTGGCAATTTCGGCTTCAAGCGGACGCTGGAAAAGGATGATGTGCCAAAGAGCTTCGCCGCAAAAGCGATTGAAGCCGGAACGGGCGAGACGGAACGGCTCGATCCGAAGGACGAAAGTGCGGCCCCAACGGAGTTTGCCCAAAAGGACACCGACCATGCCTGACCTAACAACATTCACCCCCACAAAGCGCGTTTACAAAAAACTGCCTAGTGGGCGCTCAGTTGTTGTCTTCGGTGACGGGACGGGACGTGTTGGCTTGCAATTTGTCAATGACAAAAAGGAAGTCACGCGCTGCCTGCTTTCCGAGGAAGCTACTGCGGCATTGGCGGCGGCGCTTGCCGTTATCATGCGTGGTGACGGCGAACCTCATTTGACTGAAGCAAAAGCTGTTTGGCGGTGTGTTTCGCACAAATTGGAGGTCGAATGATGTCTGACCTAACAACACCCGCATTAGACAGGCTCTATCTGCTTATCGCTCTGGTGGGGGCTTGGTTGATATGACCGGTCTAGTCCGCACCCGACAGAATGCCCGCATATCCGCAAAGGTTCATGCAGAGCAAAGACGGGCTGCAATGTCACCAGAGGAACGCGAACGGCGTCAACGGCAATGGGATGATCCGCTGTTCGATGGCGGGCTTTATTGGAAACAAGTTTGGAACTCAAAAGGAGAAGTAAAATGACCGATACAAAGCAAATTATTGAAGTGAACGGCATCAAAATGGAAATCGACACGCGCTATGCAACGCGAATTGAAGAGCTTCGCATCGGGAGCCGTGTCAAAGTTCTCGACAGCAGCGGTTATAGCGGCGCGAAGGTGCATCCCGGCATTATTGTTGGCTTTGAGCCTTTCCAGACCCTGCCGACAATCATTATCGCTTATGTGGAAGCGTCTTACAATGAAGTTGGACTAAAAACACTTTCCTTTAACACCAATACCGAGAAGTTCGAAATTGTAGCTTCTCTGGATGATGACTTTTCTGTCAGCAAAAAAGAAGTGCTTGGTTGGTTCGACCGCGAACGCAAAAAGCACAATGATGCCTTGGCAGAACTTGCTGCCAAAGAGCAATTCTTTCTCGACCGCTTCAAGGCATATTGGGTCGATGAACCACTTGTCCCTGTAGCCGACGAATTTTGATTTGATGCCGCTTATGATTTTACGCGGCGATGGAAAACAGGAGAAGTGGAATGAAAAAGACAGTTGAAGTCGAGGTTTCCCCAGAGGAACTTGCGGAAGTCTTTTGTGAATTTGGAGACGATGAACAGGCCGCATTTTTTGCAGCGATTAAGCCCATTACTGACAAATGGGGAAGCGCAGGTTTGTGCAGTCAATCTAACTGGATTTGCAGAAAATTAAACGATGACGGGCGTTTCGTTCTTGAAACATTGGCAAGCCATTTGCCCGCCGAAAGCCTGAAAAGATTAGCTAAAAATGCCGAATGACGCGGCGATGGAATGAAGGGAAAGTGTGATGGAAGTTGTCGGTAGAAAATCCGAACTTTGCGAAGTTGTCACTTACGAAATCCCGCTCGCATTACTTCAGGAGGCTGTTCTCGAATGGCTTGAGGCTACGCACGACAAAGCCGCTTTCAACAGCGGGACTACGGTTGATTTCGGGCCAGATGGGGCAAGGGTCGTGACCTCTTTCCCCAAGGCTAACCCCAATCGGGAGCGACCCCAATGACTGACATACCGCACGGCTGCGCAATGAAGGACGTTGCCTACGGCACGGGCTGGCAGCCTACGGCCTCAACCGCGTTTTCGCAGAGTGGCATCCCTAACGCGGACACAGAACAACTCATTTGGGACGCAGAACAAGCCCTACGCGCTTTGCAAGACCGTTTCGTCGATCCCGGCGAACTGTGGAACCTTAAGCGCCTTGTTGACAAATTGGAGACGCAACAGTGATTGATATTTTTATCGACATCGAAACAATCCCAAATCAGTCGCCTGAATATCGGGCAATGGTAAGGGAAACAATCAAGCCGCCTGCTAATTTGAAAAAGCAGGAAAGCATAGACGCATGGTATGCAGAAAATGCAGACGCGGCAACGGATGAGGCGGTTGCAAAAACCAGCTTCGATCCTGCTGCTGGCCATATTGTCTGCATTGGCTTTGCGTTCGGTGATGAAAAGGCACAGTTTATTGAGGCGCTTGAAGTTGAAGAAGAGGCTACACAGCTAGACGCCTTTTTTAAGACCGTGACAGCGAAATGCTACATGAACCCTGTGCAATGGGTAGGCCACTACATAAGCGGCTTTGACCTGCGTTTCCTGATAAACCGCGCCATTGTGCTGGGCGTCCAGTTGCCTTCAAAATTAGTCTTGCCACGCGATATTAAACCATGGGGCGGTCAAGTGTTTGACACCATGACGGCATGGGCAGGCAATAAAGACAAAATCAGTCAAGACCGGCTTGCCAAGGCCTTAGGGCTAGCTGGCAAAGGCGACTTTGACGGCGGCATGGTTGCCGAGGCTTGGCTTAATGGCGAACATCAGAGGATTGCAGAATACTGCATGAGCGACGTTGAAACCGTCCGCGCAATCTATCGCCGCTTTCAAGCTGTTGGGTATTAGGATGATTTCACAAGACGACCTCCGCAATATCCTGCGTCACCGTTGCGAAGCGGCTGGAGGGCAAAAAGCGTGGGCGGATGCCAACGATATCAGCCAGCAATACGTCTCCGACATTTTGAACAATCGCAGACAGGTAAGCCGGTCGATTGCAGCAAAGCTAGGATATAACAAAAAGGCGGTTTTTTTCGCTTGCAATGAAAAGCAAGATGGATAATAAGAAGCCCACGATGTTGTTGCAGAACACCGTGGGCCATGACGGCGCATTAGCTGTCACCGCCTCAATACGCAAGGGCCAAGCGTTCAAAAGCCCGCTGCAACCAAACAAGCGAACTGGCACGGTAGAAGGGATAGTATCCCCGCGTTCGGTTAACGGTGGCGCACCATGCGAGAGGCTACACGGGATAGCATCATTGCCAACCGCAAAGCGAAAGCTGGACGTGGGATGCAATCGGGATTGGCCGATAAGAACCAGCAATCTGCCACGCTCAATCGTGATGGCAGGGTCTATAGGCGACGGGTTCGGCTCCGAGTTTATAGGGCTAGCTTTCCGAACCACTGGAACTTGCAAGGGCCACAAACTGCCTTTGTCCGGTGGGAAGGAAAGCTATGTCTATCGCTCTGGATTCTCACCAAGTTTATATGGGATTTAGGTAGTAAGGATTGGATGATGGCAGAAACAAAACTCAACATCGCACAACGCATTAGCGCCGCCATGAATGACGTGGACTATATCCAAAAAGAGAAAAAGCAAGGGATGCAATACACCATTGTCTCCCATGATGCGGTGACGTCAAAGGTGCGACCAATCCTGCATAAGCACGGCATTGTCTATTACCCGCGTGATATGCACGTCAACCAAAGCGGCAACAGGACAGAGGCTTGCTTTAATGTGCGCTTTGAAAACATCGACGACCGCACAGACTTTATCGACGTTGCGACTTTTGGCTATGGTGTTGACGGACAGGACAAGGGGCCGGGCAAGGCCATGTCCTACGGCGTCAAATATGCGCTGCTAAAGGTTCTAGGGCTGGAAACTGGCGACGACCCAGACGCAGTGCAGGATGAACGCGCCGACCATGAAATTAAACCTGCCATGATCGACAGCGCGCAAATCAGTGACTTGCAAGGCATGATTGAAGGCTTTGGATTGAACCTTGGCGACGTGCTTAAGGCGTTCAACGTCCCCCGCATTTGTGACGTGCCAGCAGAGCATTATAGCAATGCGGTCAAGATACTCAACAAACTGGCAGACAAGAAAATTCAATAGAAGGAAGCAGTATGATTATCACCACAGTAGCAGGCAATCTCGGCAAGGACGCCGTTTGCAAGTCAACACAGCAAGGCGACCAGTTTTGCAACTTTTCGGTCGGCGCGTCCATTGGCTATGGCGACCGCAAGCAGACCATTTGGTTCGATGTTACCAGATGGGGAAAAGGTGCCGACAAGCTGGCAGGCTTGCTCCTGAAAGGGACGAAAGTCACTGTATCGGGCGAACTGTCAACGCGCGAATATGAAGGCAAAACATATCTGCAAATTCGCGCCGACCATGTTGCTTTGCAGGGTGAACGCAAGGGCGATGCACCGAAGCAAGGTGCTGGTAGCGATACCGGATCAAGCGGAACGTCACAGGGTGGTTTCGGCGGAAGCTTTGGCGACGACCTTGAGGACGATGTGCCTTTTGCGACATGCGACCCGCGCTTTGAAGGCCGCGTTTTCTAATGGTCCCCTTCCCATCCCGCCGTCCTAAGCCAGAGCGTCCCGACAAGCCTAAAAAGGCAAAGCGGTTCCGTTCGCCCGCGCATCTGAAATTCGTCCGTGAACATGCCTGTTGCGCCTGCCACAGTTACGACCAGATCGAGGCAGCGCACGTTCGCTCTGGTACCGATGGCGGGATGGGAATGAAACCGGGCGACTATTGGGTAATCAGTCTTTGTAGGGCTTGCCACGCGAGGCAGCACGCAATCGGTGAAGGCCCGTTCGAAGAAGAAACCGGCATTGATACGAAATATCTTGCCAGGCAGTTTGTCAACGTAAGCCCGAAGCGCAGAGAATTGGAAAGGGCGCGGGATGAGTAAATTTACGCATCTGAATCCTGAATTGGCAGGCGCGGCCGATTGCCCGTTTTGCGGGCATGACTTCCTGTTCTTTAAAGACAGGGCTGTTGCTTGCGACCGATGCCAAGCTGAAGGCCCGTTTTGCGACATGCAGTCTGATTCAGAAGAAGAAATTAAGATTGAATGTGTCCGTCTTTGGAATTTGCGCCCCGATAGCGAGGAATGGAATGACTGACAAAGCGCCCCTCATATTCGAAGCGCACCTTGGAATGCTCCGTCCTGCCTCACAGAAGGCCGTAGAAGCCATGCAGGAGGTCAAAGGCCGCGTCAGGGTGGAGATACGCGGTGGACGGGCTAATCAACGCCGTAGGGGCCTCTATTGGGCTGTCTGCGCGCTTGTCGTGCCTTTGTTGAATGAGCGGCATGGACTGACAATCGACGAGGACGATTTGCACGACATAACCCGCGACAAGCTGAAACTCTATGACGAGGTAATTCTGCCAAGCGGTGAAGTCCATAAGAAGCGCCGGTCAACGTCTAATCGGGCGATGAATGAAGCGGACAGGGCAGAGTTTACCACAAGGGCTTTGACGCTCTGGTCAACATGGACAGGCGTTGATGTGAACGTGCTTCGCAGTGAGGCGGATTATTGAACTTCCACAAGGAGCACCCTGCCAGCCTAATAAGCGGGGGTGAGTGATTATGAAAACCATAGGACAGAATAATTGGAATTACAGACAAGGGTATAGATACTCTCAATCTGTGCCGGGGCCGATCCTTTCTATGGAGCGGAAACCCGCCCTCGTGAACCGCACCAAGCAAGTTGTTGCGGCCCTTACGGGCTTCGGTCGGGGCTAGGAATATGGGGAAACAACAAGCGTCAAGTGTGGCAATAAAGATAACACAAATAATCCAGAACGAAGTGTTTTTTGATGCTGGAAGCGCGGTTGTTACCGACAAGACGTTAGACCGCATTATGCGAATTGTAAGGAGAGCGAAATGAGCAAGATTGGAAACTATCGTGTCGGTATTCAGGAAACTGACGATTATCGTTTTGGTTGGGAAAGTGCCGAACGTGGCGAACCTCTACCAGATTGGGGGGCATTGTTTGGCAGCGCCGATGATGTCGAACGCTTAAAAGCGCAGCGCCTTGGTTGGTCTGATTACCACGATCAGGAATTAGTTGCATGATCCGCCCGGAAAAAGAAATCGCGGCTGAAATAGGGAGGCAGATTATCGACGCTGCGGACAGCATTCGAAAATATTGCCCAGACTGCCAAGCCATTGTTACATTTGAATTGGATGGCATGGATTTCGTTGCGATTGTTCGAGACAAGCCGGGCAAGCCAGCATGACCGCAAAAGCGACAGAAACGCGAAGCGCCGAAACTGAATGTCCGAAGGATGATGGCGCGGCCCCGAAGGGGTTTGCCCAAAAGGAGGCACCATGACAGACATAAGTGTAACAGGGAATGCCAAGGTTAACATCATTGGCATGGACGGAGAGACCCACACAATAACGTCAGAACGGCAAGAGATTGTCGAGTGGTTGCGGGGTGATGACAACAAGATACCCGCTCTAGCAGCCTTTGCGCCTTTGGTTAGTGGCAACAATATGCCGTCCATGTCTGGAGATAATCGAGATAGACTGCACCCTCATATTAGGCGCAGATATGACGCTGTTATTGTTTCCATATGCAACGCAATCGAACGCGGCGATCACAGAAAGGACTAAACTTTTGCTTTCGCATATTAGAGGCATATTGGCTGGGGTTTTCGGTGCTTGCTACATTTCCGCAGAGCCAACGGAAAAGCCGCACGGGCGCAAGGCTTGGACGTTCATGAGTCACACCATGAACGCGGAAGTCGACTTTAGCGTAATGCCCCTCGCCCAACCCAAGGAGCCGAATGATGAGGGCAAAGGTAACAAGCAATGAGTGATGAGTTTCAGTCCAAGTTGTCGGCGCTTGTTTCCAAGCAGCTATGCGGCGATGCTGACGCCATAGGCACGGCAATTGAGCGCCTTACGGACGCGTTGGGCTTAGCAGTGGCGGTATCATGTGGCGGCGATATATCGCGAGCGGACGATATGCTGACCGGCGTCGATGGTTATCTCGCAGAGTGTGTCGCCAATCACGCAAAACTAGCTTCCTTCATGGCCCTATATGGGCGCACCAACAAAGGAATCCCCAATGACCGATATTGATAAACTGGCGAGGGAGATTGCGGACAAGGTATTTGACGTAGGCGGCGACACAAGATCGCTCCGCGCAGACGTTGCCCGTCTAGGCATACTCGAAGGCATGAAGCTGCAACGGGAACGCGATGCGGTGATTGCGGAAAGCTGTGACAGCATGGAGGGACATGGCGCTGTAATCGCCCAAGCAATCAGAAAGGCCCTGCCATGAGTGTTGAAGCAATCGTTGAGCGCCGCGTTGGCGAATGGACAATTCGCTACCCCGATGGCGACTATGACAAGCTAAGCGTCAAAGTCGATACGGGGAGCAAGTATTTCTCGGATAAAATCTGCATTCAGTGGAACGGCAATGACGACAATCGTTGCTGGGTTGAGCCGCAGGACGTGGCTTGGCTGATCGAGCGATTGCAGGCCGCTTGCGCCATTCTCTCCGAACACAAACCTAAGGAGCAACCCAATGGATAAAGCAATAGAAGCTGCGGCGAGGGCTATTGCGCCCGGGCGATGGGCGGTGATGGACAGCTACTTAGACCAGGCCAAACGGCAATATGCAAAATCAAAAGCTGCCTACGACCCAGAGGCTTTCAAGGATAGTGAATCTATTGAAGTAGCAAAAGCCGCCATGGCCGCTGCTTTCCGCAATGTTGGATTCAGCGAAGACATTATCACCGCTGGGTTCGGTGAGTGCTGCGGCGCTTGGGATGATGACCAATGCAAAGAATTTTTGCCGGGAATCTTCAAAGCCATGTGCGCAGCCAAAGCAGACGAACTGGAGAATGATCATGGTTAAGGTAATACAGGCGGACAGGGAAGCGGCTGCTGATATTCTCGCAACTATTCCGGGCGCAAAGATACTGCCTATAAATATCCGCATCGGTCTTTTAGACGATGGGCGCGCTGTCAAAGTTGCTGTCAACCACCGCATTGCCGCTGAAAAGGCCGTGCTGGCAAATGGTGTCAACTGTTCAAGTTGCGGGGTGCGCTTGCCGAAGGACTACGAAAAGCCATGCCCAGATTGCGGGGCTTTGGACATTGATACCACAGCCCTTGCCGACGCAATAGGAGCCGATCATGGACAGTAAGGAACTGGTGGAACTACGCAACCTAATTGCGACAGCGCAATTGCCTTGGCGCGCTGCTCTTTGCGACGTTGTGCGCGATGATCCGAACGATGATGAACCGTGGACGGTTGCTCATTGCGGCCCCGGCGAAGGCATGGAGGCGGTTATTGTAGGGGCAGTCAATGCGCTGCCTTCTCTCCTTGACCACATCGCAGCCCAAGATGCGCGCATAGAGGCGTTGGAAGGGGCTTGGAATGATATGTTGGCGCTGCTCGAAGATGCGCCCGAACTCAACCCGTCGAACTACGACCACGACCAAGTTTGCTTTCTGAATAACCAGATGATTCAGGCTTGGCAATTAGCACACTCGATGCACAGCGGGGAAGCAGCACTTTGCAGATAGGTCTTGTTACGACGATATGCGCCACAAAAACATTGGCTTATTTAAGGCGTTGGAGGTGCAGTCTCAACCCTCCCAATCCCCCGCGCCCACTCCTGCAAAGCGTAAAGCGTGGCTTGTCACTGCCTCTCGAAAAACTCCCTCACCCATTGCAGATTAGACCGGCAATCCTGCCCTGCCCCGCGTAGATCGACGATAAACTGTGCGACCGTTGCATCTGTTGCCTCATCAGGAACGCTAGGCTCTGATTGGCATGTCAGGCGTTCAACGGGCGGACGGACGATTGTTAGGCTTTTGTTGCTCGCGCATCCCGTCAAGGACGTTACGCACACCATTCCCAACAGGTTCATTGCTACCAGTTTTCGCTGCATTTTCCAATTCCTTTTGCTGTGCCTGAAATTCATCATCGCGCTTGTCTTTGGACGCTGTTGCTCCCTCGCTTGCCGAACGTGCCTTATTTGCCGTTTCTAGGGCCTGTGAGGCGTATTTCTGGTGCGTCCGGTCTGTTCCGTAGTTGCAGCCGTGAAGCCATGAGAGAGCGCTACAAGCGGCTATAGCGGCAAGCCATTTCCAGCCACCGGTGAAAAATGATTTCATTGCAATTATCCAAGGCATTTGCTATGTCCTTTTATGCAGTGAGCATGAACGTCTGTTATGCTTATTGAGTGACGCGGTGGCGCGCTTAAACGCCCAAGGCTTTGCCGATATTCCACTGTTGCGAGTGGTTTGCCGCGTCACTCACCTTCCCCCTTGTCGCTAATCTCGACTTCATTCCCCAATATATTCGCCCGGATTGTCCGCTTCATAAGCAGCCCTGCAAAGCCCGTCAGAACAACGCCTATCAGCCCCATTGCACACAGCCCTAGGTAGAAGGCATAGTCTGCATTCTCCTTTACCAGCCATAGGACAACGGAAGCATAGGCGGTCATTGCCATGCCACCGCCGGCAAGCAGTATCAGGCCCCAAGTGCGGCGCTTGTCGCTTGCGTCTGGATCGACAATATCAGTCACGCGAATGCCGCCCGGAGCGCACGTTCAAATGCCTGTGCGTAGTCTTCTATCAGGTCTGCTTTGTCGTTCACATTCACCAGACGGCGCGCTTTGATATACTGCTCTTTGGTTGCCACCCCTTGCATCGGCAGACGTTGCGCCATCTTCTTGCCGTCCGCGTCATACCAACCTTCCTCCATGCCTTCGCGTAAAGCCATCGCAGCAATGTCAGGACGCATGGCAAGGTCAAGGTTTGCCATAATGTCACCGGCTTTAATCAAGCCAGCTTTCGCAGCGGCGGCGTCGAGGCGGGCATAGTTACTCTTATGTGTAGTTTGCACATACCCCCGACCGTAGAACGGGTAATAGCGAAGGTTTCGTTTGCGCCAATTCTCGGACAAGCCGAACGCTTCCCGCACCGGCTGCATAGTGTGCGCTGTCTCATGCCAAGCCGTCGCCAGCATATAGGCTTTGTGTGACAAGGGAGCGCCCTCAATCGCTTTCAGGACGGCTTCAAAGCCTTCCACTTGCAACTGAGACAACCGGCCTAGCTTGGCGCGGACGTGATCGAAAAAGGCAGTTGTGTTCATGGGTTCCCCGCATATTTGCCCGCGCCGTAGGCTGCCAAAAAGAGCATGGCAGTAAGCAGGCCCTTCCAGACCAGCCCCCAAAGCCCCATGCCTACGTCATGGAAGAATTTATCCGTTAGACGGCTTTCCAGCGCCTCAACTATCGCGCCCACGTCCTCGTCGCTTAGCTGCCTCATCGGAAGAATCTCCCGACGAGAAAAGCTGCACCAGCCGACTTAAAGCGTATGCCACGAACGGCAGTATCAACAGTCGCCAATAGTCCATGCCCCCAAACTTTCGTCATACCTGTCATGACTTGCAAATATGCAAGGAGTAGCAGCGTGTAATAATGCCACATCGGCTCACCCTGATCGGCAGCCCACATTGCTGTGTTAAGAGCAATCATGGGGACATACCAATAACCGACCGCACGCGCTAAAGCCCCGCCTACATACAAGCCGAGATAGGCTCCCGCTAGAAAGTCCGTCACGAGAAACACCGGAAGCGGTCCAATGTCCTCTACCCTGAACATGACGGCAGCTTGATTTAGCACCCAATTGAGCGCTAAAACGTCCGCTACCAGCTTCGCCCGTTCATCGCGGTGCAGAAGCCAGTAGCAGGCGAGTAACGCCATCATGAATGGCGTAAGCATTAACCACCGCCCGGAGGATTGGGGGTCGGTGTGGGAGGGCAAGGCGGCTGAGGTGGCGATTGACCGCCGCTGTCTCCACCCGGCTCCATCTTATATACTGGCCATTCCATTTCAGTTCTCCTTACGTGATAATGTCTTTGGGGTCTTCGCCTGCCACCAAGACAGCGCGCGTGACGTAAATCGTCCCAGCTCCCCCAATTCCTGCGCTCAATTCAACCGTCATTGTTGACGCGCCAACAGGCGTTTTGAACTGAAAGTAGAATTGACGTTCGCGGTCATTTGTAAGGTGTGGAGGATCAATCCAGCGACCATCGCCAATAGCACCGATATCTGTTCGGAAACGCGCCGCGCCGGTTCCTGCAATAGAGCCGTCCACAATCTCTTGAGTGACGACCAATGTATAAACTTGCCCCGAACCGCAAGAGATTGTCTGCGAAATACCAGAGTCCGTCCCGGCAACCTTGGCCCGCGCACCGACCTTTGAGACAGTAGCCCCACCGAAAACGGTCCAGTTCTCAGGAACGCCCGCCGTCCAAGTCTCAAAAGTGCCATTCGTAAGAAGGTTTTCCGAAGGCAATATCTTGCGGGTATCAATCAGCGGCGGGGTTGCTGTTGCAATCGCCGGGAGCGCGTCAAACACGGTCATGAACGGCGTTATCATATTATCAACGCCAGTCGGGATTGTCGGATGGACCCCATCAACATACCACCCGGACGGCCTGCCAGCACCATCCCAATGAGCATAGAGGTCAACAATTTCAATATCACCGTATTTATCGGCAACATAATCAACGGCTTGCACAACAGGCTCTATGCCCTCATCAGTGCGGCGCGGGTATGTGCGGATCATTATGTGACGGGCTTTCGGGAAGGCCCGCCTGATTTCGTCCTGCGTTTCCATGAATTGACCGGCGCGAAGATATTTCCTGTCCGCACTCGCCGCGATTGTCGCGTTCACTGTGTAGAGATTGTGACCGTGATTCCAGATGACATAATCGACTTTCGGCAGGCTTTTGATAACAGACGAAAACCGTTCCCCAAAGAAGTAAGCCGGTTGAGAACCAGCGCTTGAGCAGTTGATGATAAAGGTTCTCTTGAGGAGCGTGCCGTTCGAAAAGCGCTGCATACCCATGAAGGTATCGCCGTCTTTATTCCAGTCCGACAAAATGATGCAATTCGACGGGCGGCGCGTCACCAGTTCTTCCGCAAGACGATAGCCAAGTTCCGCCCCATAAAGACCTGTCGCCGTTCCAATATCGTCGCCAGTGCTATCACCGATGATGAGAAACACCTCGTCATTCGATGTGAATTGCGGGCGCGAACGAAGCTGCAACCATTTCGCAATACTGGCACGATTGGCTGGTTCGCGCGCCATAACAACCCCACCATAAAAATCGCAACTTGCGTCTGCATTGGTTGTCGCTGTGCTGGACGCGTTCAGGCAGAGCCGCATTCCGGTAACGGTATCGGCATCGATCCAAGTTGTCGGCAGTTCGACTTGAGTGCCACGATAGGTGCTGTTTTCAAAAACAGCATCAAGCACATTGCTCGACGCAAGCAGCGATTCCATAACATGGACCGGCCCCGGAGGCGTGCTATAATTAGCCGATAACGCCTGCACCAGTGGGCGGTTCAAATCAGCAGCATCGCCATAGGCCGCACCTTCAAAATTAGACAGCGTTGAAGAGGAAATCATGTGCCGCGTGTTGGTGTTTTTGTTATAGCCGAAAAGATACCGACCCACCACGCCCGCGAATTTTGCCGCAACCCCAATATAGGACGGAACCTTGAGAGAGACAGTGCTCCGGCTGTAAAAGCCATCGCCATCTGCGCAGCGGACAAAGCCAATCCCATACGCCTCAAGGTAAACCCCAGCCTTGCCGCTGTCGGCTTGGATAAGGTCATAGTCGGCAACTCCATTCGCAGACTTTATGCATTTGACCGTCTGGCCTGTGGCGGTGACGGGAGTAGTTCCAGCGTCGTCCTGAAAGAGATATTCTTTTTCTGTGATCCAATAGGCACCCGCGCTAGCAGCAGCCACTTCCGCTGCTACATCTGCGAGCAAGGTTGCTTCGCTTTCTAGCGCAGCGTTCAACGCAATCAACGCGGCCACGTCATTGCGTGCTTCCGCCGCCTCACTTGCCGACGCTTGCGCTGATAAACGCGCTTCCTCAACATCAACAGCCGCATTAGGGATAGGGACCAATTCCCCGTCGATCATTCCCAAGACTTTACCATCCGCGTTAGCTAGGCTGGCCAGCGGAGGTGCGGTCTCTCCCACAGGCACCATTAGCGTTCTTGCCAAGCGCCCCTTCAACCAAATGTCACGAGCCGCAGCCCTATCGTTTACCTTGTTTTCAGGCGCGGCCTTCCACGGAGAACCGTCTTCCCGATCTATCGAATGCTCAAACGACACATCAGAAAGGATAAAAACCTGATTGCCAGATGCCGGTGCGGTCGTGAATGTAACCGTTCCAGTGCGATCAACATTAAGCGCAACCGTATAAAGCGAAGGGCTAACAATGCTGTCAACGCCTCCTTCATCACGAAGGATTACTGATATTTCATCAGCAGCCATAGCTATGAAAGTAAAGCCGAACGCAACCGTCGCGCCATTTGCGTTATACGGGCCGGAAAAGTCAGTAGTTGTTTCGACTGCCATTATAATCCCCTATGTTGCGGGGACATTATTCGGCAGCCCCTAGGGCTTGAATCGCGCTATAGGACTCGGAGCCAGAAGGCAGAGCGCGCGGCCATTATGTCAGACGACGCATCCCCACTTACTTGATAAAACAATTCAAAATAGTCAGCAGCCGCAACCAGCAAAGGCCCCGACGAAAAGCCCGCTGCCCAATTCGCCCCAGAGTTGTGTCCAATGAATGCGCCTATGGTTGATCCATTCTTTCGAATATGAAGCGTTGGAAGGTTTGTTGCACCAAGGCTAAGTGCGAACAGCAGGCCACCGACTTCAACATAACTACCAGCGAGTTCCGCTGGAATAGTAATCCGGCTATTGTTGGTTACGGTGCTGTGGAAACCATCAGTGTCGAAGTCTTCTGCATCCCATGAGACATTAGCGCCCGCTGTAAAATCCGCAGCAGACTGATCCGCTGTTTTCTTTACGCGACAGCCGCGAAACGGCAACCGGCCCTGAGTCTTTATCATCAGATACCGACCCCCGGCGTTGCATAAACATCAGCGGTCCCGCTTGCGGTTATACCAGCCAAATAAACATCATCGCCAGTGGCAAACGAAACAACCTCAACTGCCCCCGGAGGCAAAGGCATACCAGCGGCGACCGTAGCAGCAATCGTCGAATCGCCCAGCGCTAGGAATGCGGTAACAGTGCCAGAGTTGTATAGGCGGACTTGAACAATGCCTGAGGCTTCTGCAACCTTCACTCTTGCGGAAGTTGTTGCAGCGGTAACTTTGGCGGTCGCTTCACCCGGCGCGAAAGGCGTCATTTCTAATCTCCCAATGCTGGGAATTTAGCGTGCTATTTCTCCGCTTGAATCGCGCTATTCTTCCTTGATTTTCCCGGTTGAAAGACCTTCCCACCAATCCGCAAAATCCTCCGGGCTTTGTTCCCCATAAGACACATCGACAAGGAATTGAGCAGCAGCAGCCATTTGCCCGGTTGTTAGACCAGTGAAGTAACCAACCGTCTCAATCGAGTTGCGCGTTGCCCTCTTCGTTTCTTCTCCTTCAACGATATTGGAAACATCGCCAGATACGTTTATCATGCTCTGCATCGCACCAGAAACAGGCGTGAATTTATAGCCAAATGTCGGTTCGTCTTTAATCTTGGCCAGTGCAACAGGAGCAACATCCCTTACTAGCGGGATAGGGCCAAACGCTTGCAGCATCATCTTTTCAAGCGCCCACGCGGCCTCATCGTCATCATCATCAGGACCGCGACCAGCCAACAACTCTGCCAAGACAGGCGGGACGACTAGCAGCCACCACGCACGAGCCATTAGTGCAGGCGCGTCTTTTATCTTTGCGCTGCGCGTATCGCGGCCTAGCGTGCGTTCGCGTTGGTAGAACGCCGACATATAGCTGTAGAACATGGTCAAGAGTTTCATTGCTTCGCCAGCAGTCCCCCTGCCCGATTGGATTGCAGCCAAGTCTTTTGCAGCACCCGAACCCTGAGACTGCCTCACAGCCTTGTCAGCGGCATAGATAGCGTCTTCCTCAATGCGACCCTCAGCCAGTGCCTTGTCATAGGCTCCGAGCCACGTAGGAACCACGACGACACGATCCATGTAGGCGATGCCATGAAAGGCAAATTTCTTAGGAGCGGTGAGCCAGCGTTTTTTCCCCATCGCATCTTTGATGTTGTCTCGAATATCGCGGTCGAGACTGTTCATGCGACCAGCAACCTCTTTCGACTTTGACAGCACAAAGTCCCAAGCAGCCGGATTGCCAACATCCTTCAGCCGTTTCGCCACCCACTTAAACCCGACCCGCTCGAACGAGTTTGAATATCCAGCAATCTGCATCAATATGGTTGACGCGCGGAAACCCATGCCGACAATCGTAGTATTGAGACGGGCCTGCTTGATAAAATTCTCAATACCCGCCTGCCCCGCCCGGTCATAGGCCCATTCATTCGCTATCCGTTGCAGCCAAGGCCGAAATTGGCGACGAACCTCAGGGCCAAGCGTATCATCAACGCCCTTCATTATCCGTCTATTCGACAGGAATTTGTCAGCCTGCATGATAGCTTCGCGGTGCGTCAGATCATGGATAACCTCAGAAACGTGCCGGTTGATAATCCCAAGAGACAGATGGATAGGCCGCTCAACATTCGTGCGTTCTTTTGTGAAGCCTTTGGGGGTTGTCGCACGCGTGTAGATTGTTTCGAACAAATCACGGCCCTTGGCAGCATTTGCTTCAGCATCATAATTCTTGCGCGGATCATAAACGACAGGGAAATACCCACCCTTCAAAACACCGAATGGGGTTTCGACAGAACGCGGCTCAATCTTTTCAGGAGCCACGCCGTTCAAACGCTTCTCCATAGCTTCGATTTGCGGCCACAGGCTTTCGATAGTGTCCCATACCGATTGAACGTAATTCCACTCAGCCTCAGTCAATTCTTGGGAGAGGACCGACAAAACCTGTCCTTCATTCCAACCATAACCACCAGTCAGTTTATCAAGATTGGATTGGTTGCCGACATTGAGGGCAATCGAAACAAGCTGTTCACGCGTCAGGATATAGGGATTGCCAGTTTCACGATTAAGCAATCCAGTCTCAACCTTATCACCCCACCGCTTGAGAACGCCCCTTGGGACCGCCTTGAGCGCATCAGTCAGCTTTGTGATATACTCTTCCAGCATAACCCGCTCATTTTCCTGAGCGTCCGCTATCGGGCGAAATACCACGCGGTTAAACACACCGTCAGAATCTTTGTTGTCCAGCCAGTCAAAGACGGTTTCCATCTTCAGGAGAGCGGCGTCAGCGGCGAGTATCTTTGACTTTATCCCGTCCCAATAGGTCGGCTCCATCATATCACTTGGCGGTTTCTGGCGAAGGTTACCCATGCCGTCAGTCGCCTCTTTGACCAGTTCGTTAAAATCCCTTTGCTCTTTGTTGTCCAGCAGGGTTTGTTTTAACCGGCCAAGGTGCATGATTTGCTTGACCGCATCATCCAGCCCAAGCAGGTTTTCGACAGTCAGCCGCGTCCAGTTGGTAGTGCCAAGCATTTCACCAAAGGACGCAGGGACAACCACGTCAAAGCCTTCAGCTTCACGTTCACGCGCCCACGCTTCAAACTTGCCTTGCTTGTCAATCGACACTTGGGAACGGCGGCGAATATCAACCGCCTCCAAAAGCGCCTGAGCCTGTTCAAGATAATCTTGATCGACAGACTTCATGGTCTTGCGCTTGGCGACTTTCTCCAAACGCTTCACAGCGCCTTCAACGTCATCAAAGGCTTTCTTGGCCTCAGACACCAGAGCGTTATTCAACATCTGCGCTTGCTTGTGGCGGAACGCTTCTTCTACATCTTGCTTGAGCATCGCCTCTTGCGCAGCCGTTGCCGACCGTTGCGCAGCACGAGCGTACCGTTGGATAGCCGAAGGGCTGGCCTCCTGAGTGACAATGCCAGAGCGGATTTTGTTGCGCGCCCAATCCTTGGCGATTGCGTAAGGCGTAGGACGCTTTCCAGAGCGCCGAGCAAGCACACGAATTTCAGAGGCGATAACTTCACCCTGCATATCATTATGCACAACCTCTAGGGCTTCACGCTCGATTGAGCCATCATTCAGAGGGTCGCCATATCTCGCTTGCATGATTGCAGACACTTCCTCTTGAATTGTCCGCTCGCGCATAGACCGCGTATCACCCCCTTCCTTGGCTTTCCGGTGCGCAATCTCAGCCCCCATCAGGGCTTCAACCATCGCCTTGCCGGTCGCAAAGCCTGATTGCTCTGCTATAACGTCAGGATGAACCCCACCGTCCTTATAGACAGCAGGACGGCGGCGAGGCAGGAGACGGAAAGCGTCTTCTCCCATTTCTGCCTTCAGCCAGCCAGCATCAATAGGCTGCTCTTTCAGATTGCGCAGCGCCTTGAACAACGGGCGCGCATCGACTTCAGGCTCAATTTCATCGCGGACATTTTGCGCGCTATCCCGATAGGCTTTGGTTTCACGCGAACGGATTGAGCGCATGACTTTCTCAATCAGTTTACCCTTGGCCTCAGAGCGAGCATCCTCAGTCTGCTTGACGTATGCCTGAAATTCCGCGTCGGACATACCGGCCTCAGCAGCGTCCTTGAACACCGCTTCAACCTTCTGCTGTTCAGCAATGTCTTGGATTTGCTCATCGGTCGCTATCAGCCGGTCCATCACTTCCCGAACCTCAGGCGTGATAGGTGACTTCAACGCATCGACTGTTTTGTAGATTGCTGTCAGCCAAGCCTTGAACGTCTCGAATATGCGCTTGAGCGAACCAATGGGAGACTTGCCTTCCATCAGATAGCGTTCAACACCACGCGCCCACATTTCATGCGCGTCGGTCGGTATCATGCCGTTTTCGACTTTATGCCCTTGGCTGGCGAACCAGTCTTGAACAGTCTGCCAGTCATCCTTTAGCTGTTGCGGTGCCTCAGGAAGTGAAGCATCGAAGGCCAGTTCCTCTAACCACAAATGGCCTGTTTCATGCAGGAAGGTGGACAGGTTGCGTGTTTTGAACAGGTCGATTGTTGCCTGTCCAGAGTTGAAGGTTATCTTGCCGCGAGCGTTGTCTTCATAGGATTGCTCATAGGCTTGGATCGAGACGCGGCTGTCATCGAATACGACATAGTTGTAGGAACCATCACCAGCAGCGCGAGAGCCGCCGTCTAGGTATTTTATGCCAGCAATGCCTACATCCTTCAATTGCAGGGAAGCCCATTTTTCCGCTGATGCAAAGTCTTCCTTAGACCCATGAACACCTGTGATTGGGGCTTTTTCAACCATTAACTTTCGAATATATTGACCAGTCGGATTCTCTTGACCATCGAACCCTAAGGTTAGCAACGCTCTCTTTACAACAGCAGACTGCTCACTCAGCGGCGCGTCCCATAGGAGATATTCGTTGTCTTCAGGGATATCAACGGTGTATGTGC
>ERZ869921.612-NODE-612-length-19700-cov-12.394146_pt1 | contig 19700 bp, 25 predicted proteins | sample MGYA00579310_ERZ869921 | MGnify/ENA primary metagenome ERZ869921 (study PRJEB32216, sample SAMN09231816) | wastewater metagenome | place: USA: Maryland | collected 2016-06-21 | study: EMG produced TPA metagenomics assembly of the PRJNA472060 data set (Reclaimed...
TAGATCGGCGTGCTCTTCTGGACCTGCGCGACGATGCCGCCCAGCGACTTCTGGACCTTCTCCAGTGTGTCGATGGCCGCCTGCGCGTCGGCGCCGAGTCGAAGGGTGACGTCATCTGCCATGGGTCGGGCTACCGTGCTCCGTTACTGCCAGCCGCTCTGCCGTCGCCACTCGAGCTCCATGCGGCGCCGCTCTTCGTCCTGCAGACTCGCGAGGCACACGCCGAGATCGAGGTTGAGGCGTTGCAGCGCATCACGCACCGGATCCGGGTCCGGCTCCGGCAGCAGCCAGCTGCTCGGGGGCCGGCTGTATCGACGCGCCATCAGGTCGATCAGCAACAGCACCGGTTGATTCGCCGGCGCGAAAGATCGCGGCGGTCTGCAGGTCGACCCCCAAGCGACGGCCCGCACCTTCATTCATGAGCTGCACCAGGACGGCGTCCGAGAGATCCGGATCCTCGCCGCCCACCACCAGCACGTCGGGGTCGTCCGACGGCAGCAGGCTGATGCGGGGCGCGACCGCGGCCTTCGACGCATAGAAGCGCGCGGTCTCGACCAGCGTCTCGCGGCGCTCGGTGTCGGCCAGCGCCTGCCGCAGCGATTCGCCCGGCTTGAGGCTGGACCCCATCACCTGCAGCACCGGCAGCGGGATGATGCCCATGAAGACGCACTCGTCAAACGGCAGATGCCGACACCGGATATGCAGGCCGGGCCCCGCGGTGAACGTCCAGTACTTGTGGTCGCGAAAGACCTGCGCCGGCGTCGGGGCCGGCGCGGTCGTCTCCGTCGTGTCCATGAACCGCCCTCATGTGTCACGCCATGATGAAAAGGTGGGGCTGCCCGCCGGCGGGGCGGCCATCGACGTTCAGCCCCTCGACCTCGACGGCGGCGTGACCCAACCATCGAGACCGATCGGTCGCATCGAGCGCGCTTACTTCTCGATGCGGTAGTAGCCGATCTGGTCGCCCGCGTTGCGCGCGAGGTCCTGCAGCCCTTCGAAGCGGACCGCGTAGACCGATTCCTTCGTGCGCGAGAACCCGATCTTCATGCCGTTGGGCATGGAGACCTTGTAGAGCTGGACCACGCGGAACTTGGTCGGGTTGATCGGGTCGATGGCCGTGAGCATCACGCACTGCGTGGTGGGCGTGAGGATGCCCGTGCCGCCGCCGAACCAGAACGCGTCGCCACCGGAGATGGATTCCTTGCCGACGTTGTCGAAGGCCTGCTGCAGCGTCACGTACGTCTGCTCGAGCATCGTGCACTCGATGGCGCCGCGCTCGCTGATGACGAAGGACTGCACGTACCCGAGGGCCTGCTCGGCCTCGATGTACTTCTTCTCGGCCTTGTACTCGAAGGTCGTGTCGCCCTGCGTCAGCCCGACCTCGGTGCCGGATCCGGGGACGCCCGCCGTGTGAGTCGTGTAAGTGGGCGGCGTGCCGGTGGTCGCGGCGGTGACGCCCACGAAGACGCGGGCGGTGCCCAGATGAATCTTGCCGGGGGTCAGTGCCATGACGTGTCTCTCCTCTTAGAGCGCAACCGCGCGCTCGACTTCGGTTTCCACCACGAACGCATCCCCGGACGTGCCGCCCGTGATGCTGACGGCCGTGCAGGCCACCGCCATGTCGGTGCCATGCGTCCCCACATCGATCCGGACGCCGCTGGCCGTGCCGCCCGGGATCGTCACGGCCTTGGTCGTCGTGCTGCCATCGAAGCGCCGCAGCGTCAGCGTGGCCGTGATCGACGCGCCCCCGATGCCGCTGGTCGTCCGCACGACCAGGTTGGCGTTGCCGTAGAGGCTCGTGTCGACGGCGTCGTCGGCGGTATACGTGCCGGCCCCGCTGCCGCTCACCGCGAAGGCGCCGAGCGTCACGCGGGCGGGCGCAAAGGCGTTCACGGCGTCGATTTGAATGCCCAGCAGGCGCACGTCCGGATGCGCCCGCGCGTTCTCGTCGGTGAGGAACCGATTCAGGCTCCCGGTGCCGCCGTAGTGCGCGTCCAGGGCCACCTGCATCCGTTCGCCCTGCAGCGCGCGATACAACCGATCGGCGGTGATGTCCGCCTGGCGCCGTTGCGCGGCGAGAATCAGGCCGCCGAGGTCGTTGTCGTCACTGATCTCCTCGAACAACGTGGCGAGCGTGTTCGCCGCGCCTTCCGCGACCGACCCGGTATCCACGTCCGAGGCCCCGATCGCGTCCCGCACCACCTGCGCCTGCGCGGCGAGGGAGTCGAGGATCGCGAGGAGGGCAACGGCGCGGAGCGTGGCCATCGGTTACTTCTCGTCCTTCGCGGGGGCGGGGGCCGGCGCCTTCTTGTCGGCCTTCTCGGCGGCCTTCGCCTCGGTCTCAAGGCGCTTGCGCTCGGCCGCGATCTGCGCGTCGATCTTCGTGAGGTCCCCCGCCAGCGTGGCGCGTGCGGCCTCGAGCAACGAGATCCGCTCATGCGGACGCGCGGTGGCCAAGGCCGCCTTCAGCGCCGCTTCCGACGCGGCCGCCGTGCCGATCGGGCGCAGCTCGCCGGTCGCGGTGACTTCGTCCACCAGGTGGCGGACCTCATACGCGACGTCCGCACGCAGCTCGACGTCCGTGTTCGGATCGAGCACGCCGCCGTCATGCGGCAGCAGGCAGTTCGGTTTGACTCGGCACAACATGGCAGTCGCTCCCCTGTGGAATCCGGCGGGTCTAGACGAAGACGCCGACGGTCACGCTCGTGACCCCGGAGTACGTCAGCTGCACGCGCCCATTCGCGTCGACATAGCCGTACGGCGGAACCTTGATCTTTTTGCGCACGCCGGCGCCGACCGCGACGACGATGTCGTGCGCGGCGTTGCTCACCCCGAACGTGTTGCAGGCTTGCTGCGCGGCGATGGTGACGTTGATGGAGCCGCCCCCGCCGTTGACCACTTCGACGTGCTCGCCGCCGCCGGACTGGAAGCTGTCGCCCCCGCCAGCGGCCGACGCGAACGAGGGCGTCAGGCCCGTGGTCGTGATGGGTTGCACCGCGAGAATCGCCATAGGGTCTCCTTCAGTTGACCGTGCGTACCAGCAGCACCACGGTCGCGCACTTGACCAGCGTCGGCTCCGCGTTCTGGCGCTGCCGAATCGGGTCGTAGTCGTCGGTGTCCACGTCGACCGTGCCGCCCACGAACGGAAACAGCCGCGCCTGCCGATCGGGCTCGTCCTCGAACATCCGGCGCACGGCCAGCACGTACCGCTCGGCCTGCGCGGTGATGTCTTCCTCGTCGTCGCCGCCCACATAGAAGCGGATCGCGATCGTGTGCAGCCGACTGCGGGACCACTGCGCGTCGCCGAGGCGGACCGAGGTCAGCCCATGGACCTCCGCCAAGGGGAGCGTGCCGAGCGTCTTCTTTTCGGACGTGGTCACCGTGGCCAGAGCGGGGAGTGGCAGCGCGTCCGCGAATTCGCTCGCGACCTGCGCCAACGCCTGGAGAAACGCCTCGCCCTCGAGCAGCGCGCGAATCCCGCGCTTGCACGTGGTGATGCACGCCACGCCCGGCGCGGCCGTCGTCATACGGGACTCCCGGCGATGATGGCGGCGCGCGTTCGCAGCCCGGCCTTCTTCGCCTCATCGACCGCGTAGAGGTGCAGCAGGCGGCCCAGCGTCTCGGACGCATTCCGCATCAGAAACAGCAACCGGCGCGTCGGCGGGCGGCCCTCGATCGGCGGACGCTGGTGGTACTTCGCCCACCCGACGGCGGTGCCGATGACCAGGCCATCCTTGCCGGCTTCGAAGATGCCGTCCTTGCCGGGCTTCTCGCCGTCGAAGGTCAGCGACGTCTTCAACGCGCCGGTCTGCATCAAGATCGGGGCGCCCGGGAAGTGCTTCTCTTTCCAGGCGGCGTAGTCGTCCGACAGCGGCTTCCATCCGCCGACGCCCGAGCCGGCGCTCTCGAAGTTGTCGAGAATGTCGCGGTAGAGCTTCGGCGCGGCGTAGCGGCGCCAGAAGTCGCCGAGGTCGGTCAGCTGCCCGGCGAACCGGACCAGCGCGACATCGACGACGTCGCTGTCGATCGACAGGCGCAGGCGGAAGGTGTTCATTAGAACCCCTGCGCCCGCGTCACCCGCGGGGCCTCCAAATCGAAGTCGTCGAAGTGTTCTTCGGCGAACGAGCTGCTCCGCTCATCGGGGGTCTTCACGGCGGCCCCGGCGGTCAACTCCGCATCCGGCAGGTCGAACGGATCGTCGGCGGTCTTGAGCGCCTTCAGGCGGTCGCGGTAGTTCTTCTCGGTGTCGCGGGCGACCTCGAGGAGGCTGGCATCGACGCCGAGCCCCCGCGCGCGGAGCACCTTGGCGAGCGCCCCGGTGGCCACCAGGTCTTTGAGCAATAGGCGCGAGGCCGTCGCCGTCGCGGCCACGGGGGTGACATAGCCGAGGTTCGCGAGAATCGCGTCGACTTCCTGTTCCACGCGGTTCAGGTAGTCCTGCGCGTCCCCCTCGGTCGGTTTCGTGCTGGCGTTGATCGCGATGGACGGGGCGAGTCCTCGGATGTCCGAGACCTGGGCGTAGGTCGACATCCGGCCTACTCCTTGACCTGGCCGACCACCGTGAGGGTGGTCGCGCCGGTATACGTGCCCGTCGTCGTGTACTTCACGCGGATCTCATCGCCGAGCAGGCCGGCGACGGCGGTGTCATCCGCCAGGGCCGCGTCGGAGGCGGCGACGGCGGCCGTGATCGAGAGGGCCGAGACGGCGAGCCACTTCTTGGCCGCGGCCGTCGTGAAGGCGAAGCACATGATGTCGCGCCAGGTCGCGCCCACGACACGCGTCTGGACCCACGCCTTGACGGTCGTCCCGCCCGCGCCGTACGCGAACGTGGCCTCGACGACCAGGTGGCGCACGGTGCGTCGCAGGGGAATCGCCGCGCCCAGCTGGTTGGCGACGCCGGCCGCGATGGCCGTGGAGGGCAGGAGCATCATGGGTTAGAGGTCCGCCTCACGAGAGGCCTGCGTGTTTTCCCAGTTGAGCGGCGGAAGATTGCGCTCCGCATCGGCGTCGTCGTCCTGCTCCTGCTGCATCGCGGCGCGGCGGAAGGCGCTCTCCCGCTGGTCGTAGTCGTAGTCGCTCTCGCCCGGCTGCCGCGGGGCCATCGTCAGGCGCCGGTCTTCGGCGCGGGTGTGGCGCTTGGTGCCGTGGAGGTCGAGGCCTGCGTGCGATCGGAATTCCGCGCCGCACGCTTCGCACGCGATCGGGACGGTATCGAGCCGGGCGATGTAGCCCAAGCGCTCGAGCTTCTCGTCATTGGGTTGGCCAGTGAGGCGCATCACCTGCTCGCGATCGAGCGGCTGGCCGCCATACGTCCCCGGCCGGCGCATGTAGTACCGGATCTCGCCTCCCGCCGCAGGCGGGAGGGGCGTCGCCGCGGCGCGCGTCCCCGGAGAGGCGGACCGCGTCGCCTTCGACGTCGGTGTGGAGGTGCTCTTCGTGGTCATGAGGAATGCCGCCCTTTCGTCGTGACTGCGAATGCGGCGGGACGGGCGACCGGGAGGACCCACGGTCGCCGCGCCCGCTCAGGGGTTCTAGCTGACGACCGACGTCATGAAGGTGCCCGCACGGGACTGGGTGACCTTCTGGTCGAAGTAGCTGTTGGCCTCGATGATGTCGATCTCGGCCTCTTCGTTGCGCATGCGCTTGATGTACCAGGGCCCGGCGGGCGCCCCCTCGCGCGTCCACGCGAACGTGTAGCTCGCGCTCGGCGCCATGATGCCGGGCGACGGCGCGACGTGCATCAGGAGCGCCTTCTTGCCCCAGATGCGCGAGTAGGTGACCGAGGCTTCGGCGGTGCCGGCGATCGTGGTCGTGTAGATCGCCTTGCCGATGTGGAGCTTGTCCACTTCGAGGAGCGACGCCACGAGCTCGGGCCCGAGCTGCCCGCGCTGCGTGTACTTGACCATGTCGACGAGGACCGGATTGAACTTCAGGCCACTCGACCAGACACGCTTGCCGATGACGAGCGTGTTCGCTTCCGCGCCGATGCGCTCTTCGATGTCGTTGCGGTAGTCCTCGATGTCCTTGGCCGGGTTGCCGCCCCCGATGTCGTCCCAGGCGGTGAAGTCCGTGCCGCCCGTCTTGTCGCTGGCCCAGACGCCCGTCTTGAAGTTCTGGGTGGCCCAGTTGACCTCCCGCTTCATGAGGATCTTGTCGCCCACGAACTTCGTGCTCATGCTGTCGAGCTGGAAGGGGGGGCCGGCGTTGCCACGGGTGTCGTCGTCGATCTCGTGCCGGAACGAGTACCGGTGGCAGTAGTACGTCGCCGTCAGGTCCGTGCCGAAGCCGTGCCCGAGCGACGGCGTGCCCGGCCCGCGCTTCTGCGCCGAGTCGCGGAACCAGTCCGACTGGAGCATGGCCGGGATCAGGCCGCTCTGCTTGGTGACCGTCACCAGGGGCGCGATCAGGTCGGCGATGTAGATCGGGTTGCTGTACCCCAACAGGATGTTGGTGAGCAGCTGGTCAACATACAGATCACGCGAAACCGGATTCATGGGCGTCTCCTATGACGGCCGAAACGAACGAACTCTCAGACCTCAGCGCGGCGTCGACTACGACGCGCGCTGCGCACCGAACGCGAGGAGGACGGCGATCTGGTCCCCATCCTCGGTGGCCGGTTCAAGCGCGAACGCGACGACCATGTCCGCGTCGGCCGTCGCCTTCACGAGCTTGCCGCCCGACGCGACCTTGAGCGGGTCGCCGTAGGCGATGTCGGTGGTGGCATTCACGACGGCCATCGACACGCCGCTCACGCGGACCGTCGCGGCCTCGCCCGTGTTGGGCTTGTTCTGCAGAATGCCGACGCAGCGGTCCCCGTTGGCGTCCGGCAGGTCCACCTGCGGCGAGGCGGTGCCGAATTCCATCGTGTAGAACTGCTTCGTGCGCATGTCCGCCTCGGCCGTGAAAAAGCCGAGATCCTGAACCTGAGTGCCCTGTCCGATCATGGTGTCCTGCCTCTCGAAGACGATCCGGGGTGCGGGTGACGCGGTGGCGCGCTAGGCGCCGACCTTGCCGACCTTCTGTTCCGTTTCCTTCACGTAGCGGGCGTAGAGCGTCGGGTTCTTCTCGAACACCTGCGCGGTCGCCTGCTCGACGGTGAGGGCCGGGGTGGCGGCCTTCAGCGTGGCCACTTCGGTGACCACCTGGGCGGCCGCGGTGCCGCCCGCGGGCGGGGCGCCGGCCGATCCGATTTCGGTGTCGGTGACTCGCGTCGAGAACCCGGCGGTCACGCTCGCGAAGAGCGTCTGGTCCTTGAGGTAGAGCGCCTTGAGCGAGTCCTTCTGGCCGGCGGAGGCTTTGCCGGTGGACACCAGCAGCTCGACGGCCTTGTCCGCGTCGCGCTCGACGAGCGCCTGCTGCGCGGTCTCGGCCTGCGTCTTCAGCGTCGCGACGTCCTGCTCGAGCGTGGCGACCTTGGCCAAGAGCGGCGCGGCCTCACTGTCCTTGACCGCCAGCTTGATCCGGAGGTCCTTCACGAGCGGCGACGCCTCGATCGCGGCGGCGAACACCGCCTCGTCCACCTGCACGTCCTTGCCATCAGCAGCCTTCAGCGTGATCGCCTTCATGTCGGATTCTCCTGGGTGCCGCAGGGCCGCAGCCCCGAGCGGTTCGTAACTGACGACAACCTCTTCGGCGTCTTCGCCGAGCGTGACCGCGCCGTCGGCGGCAATGCTGTAGCTCTCGCGGTAGTACTGGCAGCCGCCGTTGCCGCTGCGCTCGTAGACCACCGTGGTGTCCGTGGTCGCCGAGACGTAGTACCAGCAGCCGTTACTGGTGCCGCGCGCGCGCAGGGCGCGCTCGATGAACATGCGGCGCTGTTCGTACGACAGGTCGGCCACGAGCGCCAGGTCGCCGGCGCCCGCTTTGAGGGTCACCGGCTCCATGCCCTGCAGGAACGGCCGATTGGTGATGGCCGCCGCCAGCAGCGTGCAGCCGATCGTCTCCATCGTCGGGGTCGTGAAGTTGAACGCGAACTCCGGCGAGATGAACTTGTATTCCTTGGCCTTCAGCTTCTCGGTGGCCGGCGGCGTCCATTCGACCCGGGCCCACACTTCCGCGCCGTCGGCGCGCAGTTCGAGCTGCTTGACCCAGCCGGCCGCCTTGCCCGCGTCCGGATTGTCGGACTCGAGACCGGAGAGATGCTCGTAGTCGATGCACAGCTCGGTGGGCGGGACCGGGTGGCGGCCGGTCGAGAAGTTCTCGACCATCTCGCTCAGCATCGCCGGCGTGATGGCGAACTTGCGGTCGCCCTTCTTGAACGAGCCCGTCGTGCAGACCTGAATCCAGCTGGACGCGGGCGCATCGGCCACCGCCGCGTCGAGCGTGATCGTGCTGCGCGTCCGGAGGTGGACCACTCCGTCTCGCTCGAACACGACGACCTGAGCTGCGGTCTTGGCCATGCGCGCGTTAGAGGGCGGCCACGATGCGATACGCGACGGTCACGCGGATGGTGTTGGCCGCGTTGCCGCCACCAAACTCGCCGTCGCCGGTGTTGTGCAGGACCAGCGCGGCGTTGACGCTCTGCGCCTCGGTCGTGATGGGGTCAATCTTCGGCAGGATGTCGCTGTGCATCTTGCCGGCCTGGTCAATCAGGCCCGTCGTCTCCACGGCCTGCGAGACGATCTGGCCGGTGGTGCCGATGTACCGCACGGCCAGGTTGTCCGCGGTCTCGGTGTACGCGCCCGCCGTGGCATTGAGGTTCAGGGACGCGCCGACGAACACGAGCCGCTTGCCGGCGCCGGGCGCGGCGACGAGCGACACGGGCGTCGCGCGGATCGCGAGGAACTGGGCGTTGGTGATGGCGACGGTCGCGTAGCGAATGACGGACGGGCCGCCCACCAGGGACCAGACCGGCGAGGCCTGTGTGCCGACGTTGACGTAGCGGTCGCCCGTGGCGGTGTTGGTGTAGCCGCTGCCAGGACGCGCTTCACCGGCGCCGGTGCCCGTCGTGCCGTCGGTCGGCGCGACGATGCCCGCGAGATCCATGTAGGGGGTGGTCGCCCCCACGAGCAGCGCGCCGATAAGACCGGCGCCCTTGGTGATGATGTTGATTCTGCGGGCCATGCTCTACCGCCTGCCCCACGGGATCCGTGGAAGTTCGCCGCACGCGAGACGCGTGAGGCGCAATCAGCTGGGCAGCACGGTCGCACGACTTCCCGGCCGCGAGGCCGGGACTGTGTCGCGGTGTGACGTAAAGAGACGGGGTGAGCTAGCGTTCGTGGGTGCGGTAGTACTCGGCAATCGCCGACCGCCGCACCTTCACGAGGCGCCCGACGACGATGGCACGGAGCTTCCGCGCGGCGATCAGGTTGCGCACCGTGTTCACGTGCACGTCCATGATGACCGCGACCTCCTTCGCCGTCAGGAGGTCCTTGCGCACGAGGTCGGCGGTGGGCTCGGCGGCGTGTGGCGGCATCGGGATCAGTGCTCCGAGGCGACCGCGGGCGTCTGCATGGCGATGTTGACGCTGATCTCGAACGTGCCGGGCCCGGTGGGCTTGACGGCGACGCGGTCCACGGGGAAGCGTCGCCGGCAGAGGGGACAGATCCCCGGATCCGACAGCCGCGTCACCAGCGTCGGCCCCGCCGGGCAGGGACACGTGATCGCCGCGGCCAGGTCGAGCTTGAGGTCGTGAATCTTCGGCCCGGTGGCCTGCACCGGGAGTGCCAGATCGAACGGAATATCGTGCCCCATATCGCCCCTTCTGTTGTGTTGCGCGTTAGACGGTCCGACCCTTCAGGAGGAAGAGCCACTGACAGCGGCACGCGTCGCCGCCGCCCTTGTTGCCCTCGCAGCCGGCGTACGGCACCGGGTGCGCGGTGTATTCCTCGCTGTCGAGCGTGGCCTCGATGCCATCCCGCTGGACGCAGGGATCGCAGGCGGCCACATCGAGGAGGCACGACCACACGGCCTTCTCGATCTCGTCGGACTGCACCTGGGCTTCGACGCCGCGCCCGAGCCCGAAAGCCTCGTTGACCTCGGCGCGAGCCACGCCGCGCAGGCCGGCGCTCAATTCGTTCTCGAGGGCCGTCCACATCTCGGCGACGAGCTTCTGCCCCGTGATGCCGGTGCGGCGCAGGCGGGTGGCCACCTCGAGGATGCGGTTGAACCACAGATCGTTCAGGCGCTCGGCGGACACGGCCGCCGACGTGGCGATGGCGGACTTCGCGGTCGACGCGGTGGTCGGCTGCGTTGGCTGCGGCTTCTTCTTGGCGAGCTGCAGGATGTCGGCCTCGTGCGCATCGCTCGTCAGCCGCAGCGAGACCGCCGAGCCTTGCCGCGCGAGCTCTTGGCGGACCTTGCGCCGCCCGTCAGCGAACGCCTCAATCTGGGTCTCGCGGATCGCGCGTCGGGCGAGACCGCGCTCGGGGATCACGAAGTTGTCCGGCCGCAGGTCCGTGAACGCGCCCGTGCTGGTGCGCGCGTCCTTCTTCGCGATGGCCGCGGCCAGCCGATCGAACTGCACCCGACGGATCTCCGCCAGGCGCCGCTCGAGCGTGATCGCCGTGGCATTGAGGGTGCGCGCGTAGGCCTCCGGCTCGCGGAGACAGAACACCTCGACCGCTGTGGGCGCGCGCCCGAGCAGTACGCCCGTGTCGCCCTTCAGGCGCAGCGCGGGCTGGTCCGCCTCGTCGTCGTCCTCACCGTCCTCGCCGGCGCTGGCGGGCGGGCGCGCGTTCTTGGGGCGCCCGGGCCCGGGCACGGCGCCGGGGTCGTCGTCCTCGCCGTCGGCCGCGTCGTCCTCCGGCACGTCCCCCTCGAGGCGCGGCGGCAGCTTGTACTGCTCGCGGAAGAACGACTCGTCGTCGGGCGTGGGCGTGAGCGCCCCGATCGCATAGAGCCGGCCCACCTGGTTGGCCAGCGCCTCGAGGTCCGTGTCGGCAATGTTCGTGAACTCGATGTGCGGATACGCCCGGCCCTGCATGACGAAGTTCAGATCGCAGAGCTCGTGCAGGACCTGCTCGTCGAGATCCTCGGCAATGTCCCCGGCGACCAGCTCGAGCACGGACGAAAAGATGTCGGCCAGCTTCGACGTGCGGTTGGTGCTCATGCCGTCGCTTTGGCCGCTGAGGAAGGTGGCCAGCACGTTCTGGATGATCATCCGCGCGTGAAAGTCGATGTCGTCGGTGAGCTTGACCCCGCCGTCGGTGCCGTTCAGCTCGAGCATCGAGAACTCGACGCCCGGGTGTTCCATGACGTACGCCCGATCGTGCGAGCGCAGCGCCTTCAGGGCGCGCTTGACCTGCGCCACGAGCGTGCGGTTCGTCCAGTCCTCCTGCGTCGTGAACTTCGCCTTCGGGATGCCCACGCCCCAGCGGTCGGCGCGGACGACGCCGATCCGCAGCATCTCGGTGATCGCCCACCAGTGGAAGTACGCGGGCCGCAAGATGGACCGCCCCCAGTAGTTGTCGCCCTCGCGCTGGTGGGTGCTGACCACGCACTTCTGGGCCGGCAGCGTGACTTGCTTGTACGACATGTCGGCGCGATAGGCCTGCTGGGTGATGGACGCCAGCTCGTTGGTCGCCGGGTCGGGGTTCCACTGCCAGATGGTGCGCGCGAGCCGCGGCGCCAGCTTGGCCACGCGCCAGGTGCCGCTCTCGAGGTCGTAGCGGTGCACCTTCTCGCAGACGGCCACGCCATAGTCGAGCCGCGTCATCAAGTGCTCGAAGACCCGCCGCCAGGAGAGCCGCATCCCGCCGGGCCCGAAGAGCGCGGCCTGGCAGAAGTCCGCGATGCCCTGGTCGACCAGGTCGCCGTTCTTCGGCGGACGGACGACGGGGGTGGACGACAAGATCGGGGCCTTCACGATGTAGAGCGAGGCGTTGACCTGCGCGAGGTTCCGCATCTCCTCGTACACGCGCAGCCCGTCCGGCGGGATCAGCGCCGGCAGGGTCTCGATGCTGCTGATGACGCCCAGCATGTTCTCGGTGCCGCTGGCGCCCAGTTCGGCCTCGCGGCGCGCGTCTCGCTCGGCGGTCGACGCTGCCCCCCGGCGCGTGCGCGGGGTGCGCGTGGCCGGTGGGAGCGCGTTGGCAATCTGTCCCGCATCAGTCGTGGCCATCAGTCCTCACGGTCTCTCGCCCCTAGATCGGTTCTAGTCGTATAGCGCGTCGATCTCGTCCTCGTCGTCGTCCTCGTCGCCCCCGACCGGCGCGGCATCTCGCCCACGCAAGCCCGCCCGCGTCACCCGCGGCTCCGCGCCCGATCGCCGGTCGCGCCCCGAGGAGACACTCACGACAAGGTCTTCCTGCGCCTCCCGCCCCTTCGTCACGATCGTCACCAGCTGCCCGCGCCACCGCGTGCGATACCCCATCACCAGCGCCGTGCCGGGATGGCTGTGCTTGTCGTGCACGGGCTTGGTCGCCCCGGGCACGATGTGGCCATCCGGATCGGTCGGCCACTTCCATCCGCCCAGCGCATCCGCCAAACGCGTACAGAAGCTGCTCACCGTGACGCCATTTCGGCGCACGACTTGCCGCACGTGATCGATCCAGTCGAGTAGGGACCCATCCGCCGGTCTGGCGAAGGGTACGGTGGCGAGATGCATCGACGGGTCAGCCCTCAAGAGGTTCCGCGTCCAAGAGGACAAGGAACTGTCGCGCTGGCGCCCCGCCGGATCGCCCGCATGATACACCGGCAGACAGCCGCGCGGTACTTCATTCGACAAGTCGGGCACGCACGCCGCGCGCGCCGACCAGTCCGCGTGCCGATGCGCGGCCCACGCCGCCATCGTCGCGGGCGTGTGGCCGCAGGCCTCGAGGTACGCCGTGTACCAAACGGTGACGATGAGGCGGTGGTAGTAGTCCCAGGACTTGCCGCTCATCACGATCTCGTCGAGCCAGCGCGTCTGCTGCGTGGCTTCGTCCTCGACCTGGCCGATCGCCACGTAGGTCTCGTCGGACACGCCGAAGTCCCAGAAGATGACCACCGGCAGGCGCGGATCGATCAGACCGGCGAGCGCGCGGCGCTTATAGTGCAGCTCGGCCTCCCCCACCGCCGGCGGCCCGATCGGGCGCCGCGTGCGTCGGTCGATCGCGTCGGCCACGTCGAACAGATGCCGCGTCGCGTCGTAGCCGTCGAACACCGCGGCCGCGGCCGTTCGGTCGTAGCTGATGTCGAGTTCGCTGGCGAGCTTCTCCGGGGTGAGGTCGGCCTGGGCGGTGCGGTAGTAGGTGCTCGTGGGCTTCGCGCCGCCCTCCCGCGTGCACGTCCGCCGATGCGCGGCGAGCTGCACGTCGGGGAGCGGCGCGCCGGGCCCGGTCGTCGCCGTCCAGCCGCAGAGGCACGCGAGATCGGCGGCCATGATCGGGTGGCGCGTCCAGTGGAGGGTGCGCTTCTTGAACGTCGTCGTCTTCGAGTGGGCGAGCCGCGCGAACGTGTTGCCGCGTCCGTCCGGAGTCGAGTTCAGATCGAGGCCGCGCTTGCACGCCTGCCGGAGCCCCGAGAACATCGACTCGCTGTGCTTGGCGTAGGCGAACTCGTCGGCCAGTCCGCGCCGGTAGGCGGGCCCGCGGGCGACCTGGCCGCCCGTGCCGGTCTCGCCCTTGATGTAGCTGTGCGTGACGAGACTCCGCACTTCCCACTTCTTGAACGCGAATGGGTGCCACAGGAACTTCGGCAGCCGGGCGTGCATGAACCGGAGCTTGCCGAGGAGGGAGTCGACGGTGGAGTTCTCGCCGCCGTCGTCGACTTCCTTGGCGCGGCGACTGACCACCACCGCGGGCGCGTTGTGGACGAACAGCAGATCGTGGAGGAACGCGGCCATGAAGATCCACGAGGTCAGCATCTGCCGGGACTTCTCGGTCAGCCGATTCGCGGGCGTCTGCAGGTCCGTCAGCATCTCCCGGACGTACGGGAACGCCGGCAGCCGGCGCGGCTGCGCGCCGTCGGGATCGTCGACGTGCAGGGCGAAGCAGTAGTGGAGCGCGAAGTACGGCAGGCTCGACGCGCAGCGCACGTACTCCCGCACCTCGTCGGTCGGCGTGGCCACCGCGGGCGGGGTGAGTTCCCAGGGCGAGGCCGTATACCCGGGCGGCTCGTAGATCCCTGGGCGCACCTCGCGCCAGTCGGTGGGGGGGACCCAGACCGACGTGTCGCCGTAGAGGGGCGCGGTGGCGCGGCGCATCAGTCTTGAAGATGCCCGGCCACGGCCCAGGCACCATCCTTCCAGCGATACACCTGGCCACTCATTCGGCGGCGACCTCATTCAGGAGCAGCTCGGCCTCGCTGATAACCAGGAGCGAGTGCCCGTCGATCTCGACCACGGCCCCCTGGAAGCTCGAGCAGTAGACGCGATCGTTCACGTCCAGCGTGGCGTCCGGCCCGACTGCGACGACGCGCGCGAGCAGGCCCTTGCGCTCGATCTTGTCGCCCATCGGGCTGCCCTGCCCGGGCACCACGATGCTGCCGACCTTCTTCTCGACCGGCCGCACCTTCGCCAGCAACACCCGGTCGCCGCGCGGTCGCCACGTCTTGACGGCCACATCAATCGCCGCATGCCGGGCGATCTCGTCACGTTCGCTCTGTTCAATCACGGCGTCTGCACTCATCGTCGCTGTCCCTTCTTGCCCACCTGGCGTTCCGCCGGCGGCGTCAACATCGCTGGCGTCACCTCGGCCAGCGCTTTCAAGTCCTTCACGGTCAGGCGCAGCCCGAACCGCTCGAGCAGATGCGCGCGCAGGCCTTCGAGGTCCGTCGGCGCCCCGGCGAGCGAGAGCTGCTCGGCCTCACTCGCCTCCGGCGCCAGACGCCGCGCCATGTCCCGCACCAACAATTCGAAGGAACTGCTGGGATAGAGCGCTGAGGAGTTCGGGGTCCTTAACACGGGCTTTCACCTCATCGATCAGTTGCGCCATCAGCCGCACCGCCTGATCCACGGAAATCATCTGGAACAGGTCCTTCTGGCGCTTCGTTTCCGCCTCGACCAAGCGGCGGCGGAGATCAAGGCGTTCGGCCAGCTCGTCCCACGTTGCCGCGGTGGAGAGGCCCTCGGTCAGCGTCCGGTCCAGCGCGTCGAGCGTCTGCCGCGCGATGGCCACCCCGTCCTTGCCCTTGCCGGCGGCCGCCTGGAACGCGTCGAAGTCGGCCCGGGCCTTCTTCCACAACCGGGTGTTCCCCGTCTCGCCAATGGCCTCCAGCAGCTCGGCGATGCGGACGTCGACCAGGGCGACCTCGTCGCGGAGCCCGAGCAATCGCGGGTCGCTGATGGCGTCCGCGTAGCGCTCGCCCAGGCGGAGCTTGAGATACTTCGAGTGGCGGCCCGTCTTGAAGTTTGGGTGCGCCGGGCCCGCGAGCGACGCCCCGCCGTGCATGCGGCAGCGGCCATTCGGCATGCCGGGCATCGGGCAGGGTTTGCCATTGCGCTTCTTCGCTCCGCAGGCTGCCATCCGTGCCGCTAGGCGGCGCTCCTTTTCCGTTTGGTATGGGGTCGTGCCTGTGTATGGGGTACTGGACCGAGCGTGGTGGCCTTCTGGCCCGTGAACGCCCTGCCGAACGTCGGCGTTCGGCGATGGCACGCTTCGCACAGCGTTCTTCCGTTATCCAGATCCAAGCGAAGCTGCGGGTGCGACGCAAATGGCTTGATATGGTCAGCGTTCAGCTTGACGCGCCGCCCCGGCTCAGACCGTGCACCACACAACTTGCAGGTGTAGTTGTCGCGCTGGAAGACAGCCTGCCGCCATTCCTTGTACGCCTGCAGTTTCCGCTGACGTTCATGTTCGGGCGAGATGCGTGGCCCTGGACGAGCGAGCAGGCCGGCCCTGATCGCCTGGCCCGTGCCAGGACGTGACTCCCCAGCCCTGAAGCCGATGAGACCGCGGTTCCATGCTGGGCGGGCACCAAACGACCCAGCGTTCCGATACCCCTTCGGCGGCTTTGGCCTCGCGAGCGCCGCGCACCGACGAGAGCAGAACAGCGTCGTTGATCGACGTCGCTGAGTCCGACGCTGGCAGTGAGCGCACTCTATGAAGACCTTCGGCTTACTCACTCGCGATGCCTCCGTCCCTGATACGTCACACCGGCGTCGCTCAACGCGGTCGCCCACGAGCGACCACTGGCGTCCCGTAGCCACATCGCAGGGTCCAGACGCCAGCGCACACCGTCCGACTCGGCAATCTCACGAAGGCGCGCACTGACGTCCTCAATTGAGACGCCGTCGAATGACGCCTCACGCTGCCCATCAGCCCAGGACGCGGCAACTTCGCCGCCGATGCCCACCCGCACATGTCCGTGGCTCACGAGAACAGCTCCGCGTGCTTCTTTTTGCCCCAACGGTTTGGCGGCTTGTGCCTGCCCTTGGCAACGCAGTCCTTCATGTTTTCGGAGTTCGTTCCGAGAAACAGGTGCCCCGGGTTCACGCACTTCGGATTGTCACAGTGATGACAGACAAAGAGACCCTCAGGAATAGGGCCGTTATAGATCGCCCACGCGACACGATGGGCGCTGTCGGTCCGGCCTCTAAACCAGAAGTCCCCGTACCCGCGCACATCGATCGTTCCCGCCCACAGCCAGCATCCAGCCGTCTTGTCGATGCGCTTCTCAAACCTACGCTTCGCCGCGGCCGTCTCTCTCGTCCAGGCGAAATGACACGGCTGTCCGCAGAATCGGCGAGAGAGAAATTGGGAATCCCTCTCTGGCTCACCACGCGAGATTCTCAGCACAAGCCTCGCGCCGCACTGTTCACATACCCGCACAGGAAGGGCCGCGAGGCGTTCCTGGACTGTCCTACGATCAACCACTCTGACTCCGGCCATTAGTTCCCCTCGAAGAGTTCGTCGCTCGCCTTGAGCGCCTGCCGCGTTCCAGTCACCAGCTGCAGCGTCCGGAGCTGCCCGAGGTACTTGTCGAACGTCCCTGACAGCGCCATGGGCACGCGCTCGGCGACCTGCTCGTCTCGGAGGGTGTGCGGATACGCCTCGATGAGCGTGGCCAGCATCGCCCGCTTGGCGCCGTTGCCCACGTAATCGAGCCAGTAGCGCCGCAGGTCAGGGCCGGTCGGCAGCGGGTCGTACGCCCCGAGCGCGTCGAGGCCGGCGGCCGTGATGGTGAGCGCCGACCGTGGGCCCTCGACCCAGCCGCTGGTGCGTTGCTGGCCGAGGTACTTGTCGAAGGTGCCCGAGAGGGCCATGCCGGCGCGTGCCGCCACCTGGTTGTCGGCGAGTGGGCGACCCGCTTGCGCGAGGGCGACCAGCATCGATCGGAAGGCGCCGCCTTTGACCGCGGAGTCGCCCACCGGAATATGCGTAGAACCGGCCGGTTTATGCACGAGTGGGCTAGTTCGTGGCGCTGGCGTCGCGATTCGTCCACTCGGGATCGGTGGCAGCGGAGCCGGTATGCGTCCGAGCTTCTCGAGCACCTTCGTGATGCCCGCCATCTCCATCCGACGCAGCGTCGCGTCGGCGTGGGCACTGAGCTGGCTTTGGCCTTCCGCTGCCGCCAGGTCGATCGCGGCCTTGGCCGCCGATGCCGCCTGCGTGATGCGCTGACTGCCCTGCTCGCGGAGGGTGGTGAGAATCTCGCGAAGCACCGTCGCCGTGGCCTCGATCGCGGCTCGGTCCGCGTCCGTGAGCGCGGGCTCGGCCTTGAGCGTCTTCGGGGTGCTCGAAGGCGCAGCAGGTTGCGCCTTCGCGACTTGCTGAGTGAGCTCGGCGATCCGCTTCTTGAGTTCCTTCGGGTCGTCGGCCTTCGCCTTCTCGACGGTGGCCCTGATGGCATCGCCGAGCTGCTCGAGGTCCGCCTTCCCGAGCGTCTTCGGGGCGATGGTCTTCGCGTGACCGGTCGGTGTGGCGCTGGCGTTGTACGTCGTGCGCGCGTCGATGTGGATGCGCCGAGCGACCCGCAGCCATTGCGGCGACCAGACGAGGGCATGCCCGACCTCGAGGGACGGGAGCTGCTGCATCATCGCGGCGCCAGCCGTCGTGTTCTCCGCAGTCCATCCGGCGATGGCCTTCCGCTCCTGCGGGCCGTTCGTCTGGAACGCCAGCAGGACCTCAACCTGATTGAGTACGTCCTTGTTAATCGCCTGCGGGCGTTGCGAGATCAGCGAGTTGCCGATGCCGTAGTTCCGACCGACCTTGCCGATGTCCTCGAACACGCCGACCATGCGCGCTTCTTCGCCGCGGACCATCTGCGGCAGGTAGGCCTGCGCCTCTTCGATGAACAGGTGGCAGGCCGTGCGAGCCGTCTTCTTCCGGTGAAAGAACTGCTCGGCGAACGCGGTCGCGAACCGCGTGCGCTCGGCCTTCCGGAAGTGCATCACGTCGAGGACGACCGAGATGTGCTTATCGACGACCAGGTCGGCCATGAGCGCGCCGCTCTCGGGGCGCAGCTCGACGTCGGCGTGTTCGCCGCCGAAGATGTAGACGTGCTCGAAGCCCGGGCGCTTCCCGTCGGCGTTGAGACGCAGCGACCACCAGATCCCGACCCAGTCCAGCGCGATGACCTGCGCGCCGCTGGCCAGGAACAGCTCGGCGAGCTTCATCGCCGCGTAGCTCTTCCCCGAGCCGGACCGGCCGATGAAGCCGTACTTCTGGGTGACCGCCTCATCGGCTGGCAGAGTCAGGTCGTTCGCAATCTTCAGCGTCTTCGACATCTACGTTGTCTCCACGTTCACGTGCATGTGCTCGGTGGCCCACGCGCGCCAGGCGGCGTTCGTTCGGACCGCGGCGTCGGCCGGCTGCACAGCGAGCACGCGATAGTCCGCGGCTTTGAACCAGACACAGCCCTTGCGTCCCAAGTTCACGTGCCCACTGAACGGCGCAGACGCGCGCGCATAGACCGTGATGGCCTCGTCGGGCCCGGCCGTGTCCGCGAGCTGATCGAGCGCATCCCAGTCGCCCCCGACGGCGCGCACGACGCGCAGCAGTAGAGGCGCCCGCTTCAGGCTGAGCACAACGCCGGCCGCTGGACCATCGAGGAACCGCGTCATACGTCGGACCGTCCGTCGAGGCCACTGGTCTGCCGGAGCACGGCCTGGCCGAAAGCGATCAGCTCGCGCACGCGCTGGCAGTCCACGCCTATACAGGACACGTCGCCGTCCTGCTCGTGATGGAACCGTAGGGCCAGCGCGGACAGGGCCGCGGCGACGCCCGCAGCATGTCCCGTTGCCAGACACCTCGAGCACTTCCCGAGCCCGGCGCCATGCCCCATGTCGGTCCCGCAGTCCGGGCATGGCGCCGGCGAAGCGGCGCCGTATTCCACTGGTGGTGTCAGGCGGCTCCTCGGCCAGTCCCGCCCGAACTTGAAGGCCGCTCGAGCGGCATGGGTGGCAATCGCCTTCTCGCGGCGCGAAAAGGTTGGAAGAAACAAACCAGCCAAGACGCCATCTAGCTCCACCCGCTCACACTCGTTCAATGGATGAGGCAGAGCCGGCATCGTGGGAATGGGCTGGTCGAGCCTACCCTCGGTGTCCGCGAAGTAATACTCGTCAACGCGGAGGACGTGGCCACGCGGGGAGATCCACCAGATCTCGACGGGCAATGCCGCAAACGCGGTTACCTGGATTTTGTCAGCCATCAGTGCACCGCCTCGGCCTTCGATTTCATCGGTACCATCTCCAACACCGTCCCATCTGGGAACACCTGGATAATCTCGCCCTTGAACGCGGTCGCCCGCATGGCGAGGAATTCGGGCACGGTCGGCGCCGTTGAGGCGCAGCCACACGCCAGACACCCAAACCCGGCCGCGGCCGGCAGATGCCGATG
>ERZ869921.613-NODE-613-length-19669-cov-10.378556_pt1 | contig 19669 bp, 22 predicted proteins | sample MGYA00579310_ERZ869921 | MGnify/ENA primary metagenome ERZ869921 (study PRJEB32216, sample SAMN09231816) | wastewater metagenome | place: USA: Maryland | collected 2016-06-21 | study: EMG produced TPA metagenomics assembly of the PRJNA472060 data set (Reclaimed...
TTCCCTACACGACGCTCTTCCGATCTCTGTCTGAAAGCTCGTCGGATAGATAAAAATCCATAGAAATATGACATGGCGCTGTGTGGATCGCCACATACCCTGCACCATTGATCGCTATATGTTTTGAGATTACCGTACCGCGATACCGCCTGCACTGTTTACTGTGCGAATGCGCTTCATCTTCAACACTGCATGGTTGATCATATCGAACACATCGCTGAAGTGAGTAGTTTCTGATTGATTGAGGGTGAGATGCTGTTCATCCCGCTTCATCTTCTGTGTCTTCCCATTCTTTGTAGTAGCAGCACTGCCAATGATAGATGTGATGAGTTTAGTGCAGCGTGCATTGATACGTATTGGCATAGTCCTGTCATCCTTCTCTGTTAGCCACTCGCGTGCGTCCTGGTGCTTCATGTAATGCTCAGGCGCTTCACCAGTGTACACATCAATCACTCTCCATCCATTCTTCTTCAAAATCTTCTTTACCATAATAAAGTACTTGTCAGCATTCACCCTTCTTCCTGTTGCTGTCTGGTCATATATATAATACGCGCGTTTAGTAGGATGGTTGGAATAAGTATTGCAAAACAGTTGGACAGCTTCCTGTAGTTCACCCTGTATCACCTGTAGCAATTCTTCAGGGGTAAGCTGGTCAGCCTCAAACTCAGGCATCGCATACAGGTTATTGAGGTAGTTAAGAGATACCAGTTCACTGCCTGGCAACTTTCCTATCTGGCAAACGGCGATCGGCGCAATGCTGTGCTGATAATCGGTAGCGAATATAAAAGGCTTAGAAGGATCTGTATCATTATCGCTATTATAACAATGCCGTGCCTGGTCAAAGTCAGGATAGAAGCTTTCGCCGGGTCTGTCAGGATCCTGGTTCTCATAGGTCACTTTAAATTCATGCTGCCGGGAGTTGCGCTCCTTGTCTTTCAGCCAATCCTTCCCATGAGCATAAACTACATCATAAGCCGATACCTCAGCCACGTAAACAAGGTTCTTTCTTAGCGCTGCCAATTTCTTTTCTATTTCAAGTATATCATATCGTAATTGCTGCCGCCTGTTTTCTCCTGCCTTTTCGTATATTTTTTTAAGGTCGTTCAAATGCAGTTGAAGGGTAACAACAATATCAATAACCTGCTGATCCTGCTGCTTACGCTTATTAAGTAGCCATTTTATTTTAACCGGGTCCGCTTGCTTATCAGTAGCGAAAAATTTAGATAGGTAGCCGGATGAATACTGAAATTTCTTCTTTGTCATTTCATTACCGCGGAAGATGGGAAATATTTCATCCATCAAAACCTTTTCATCCATAAACTTTGCCTCATCAAAAAAGCCCCACTGTGCAGAAATACCATTGGCGCTGGCCTTCTTTACAAGGCTTACCAGGTAAATGATCGTACCGTTATGCCAGCACATCGTATGGTCATACTTTTCATTGATGATGCCGAGATAAGGCCGCGGCCATTGCTTTGGTGGCCGCTTACCAATTACAAAATGCTCGCCATTACGAAAACCAAACTCTTCTAATGCCTGCAGGAGTGGAGGCAATGTGTTATCACCAAGATGTTCGAAGCTCAGCCCCACTCCAACACCGGTACTGCGTGGCATCTCGTAAACCATATCAACCAGGTAAAGAGCAATTCCACGGCTGGTTTTGAAAGTACCCCGAGCTGCCAGTAATACCGTATTCATGGCCCTTACAAGCCTGATCATATAATGACCTTTCGGCAATACCAATTCTTTAATAGGCTGTGTTATCAGTTGCTCACTCTTCATTTTCTTCGTTTGTGTAAACCCCGTCCTTATTTTGCTTTAATAAAATACCATCAGCCTTAGCCATAGCATCTTCCAATACAAGGGGCCGGTCGATTACCTGCCCAGGAGCCAAGTGGAACTGGAAAATAGGAGGGGGCTGCTTGTCTACCTGTACTTCTTCAGGAATAGAGTTTAATGTATAAGTATATGCCTCATTCAGCTTTGCGTATGCCGATAATTCTTTTGAATCAGGAACATAGGTTTTGACCTTCCCATCTTTTCCCACTTCGGTTTTAAACCATGCATTCCGCATCCGCTGAATATCCTGGTCAATCCTTTCAAGGTGCAAATGAATCAGGTATCTTTTATTAATTTTCCTTGCATCAGCAAACAAGCGCTGCGTATAGGCAATATCATTGCGGGCTGTGAACGTAGATATTTTAAACATATCAACCAACTTTGCAATAATGCCATCTTCATCTTCAGTTTTTGCACGTAGCAATGCATCACAATACTCCCATCTTTTTAAAATAGCTTCTTCCTCTACCCGCAAATTGATATCAGCATCGACCATAAAACGCTTGATCGCTGAGAACGAATCCCGCTTTTTGGGGAGTGGAGCCAATCCATTATTTTTATTTGCCATCAGTCAATATTTAAAATTCTCTTATACTCAGCTACCGCCCATTCGTATTTTTCAAGCTGCTGGGCCGCATGAACATTAGCCGGATCTTTCCGTAGCTTGTTTTTATAATCCCGGACATATCTTGTAGCATTGGCCATGGCCAGCGGTATCTTCTTCGGGTCAACTACCAATTCTATCGGTTTTTTTTCTTCAGGAAGCTTTTTATGCTCCCGGTAAAAATCCCGCTGCGCGTAAATAGCATCGCATTGATCATCGAGATCACAGATCCTATGGGCCATACGGCCGGCTTCAGCTTCTTTTGCTGAGTCTGTTTTCCCGGCCAGGGCCACATCGTAAATAGTAGAACTAAGGTGCATCATCTCCGAAAACAAGGGCTTCCACTGTAATTGGAGTGCAGCGAGGGTATTATCTAATTCATCAGGCCATTTTCGATCGGCGCCAGCAATTCTTTCAATGGCCACTGTTTTTGTTTGCTGCACAATATTTTCTACGGCGACCTTTTTTGATAACAGTCCTTTTAAAGCTTCTACAAGCTTCCGCTTCTTAAAATCGCTGGCCGGTTCACTGAATATCCTGCGCAACGCATGATCCTTGCCATACATTAGGTATAGCTTGGCGCCGGCATCATAATTCTGTGTGCTTTTCAGCCATTCACGGATTGCATCCATGCTACTAAATTCGTCGGATATTAAGGGAACAAAAAGGACAAGAAGTTTTTAAACCCTCACTGCCACGCATTGCACCTGGCCTTTATAGGGCAGGGATGCCCTTACTTTTTTAATAAACAGCAGTACGCCGGCAATATTGATCCGGTCGCTAAATTTAAGCTGCAGGTATTTATGAAGCGGCAGGCGAAGCGTAAATTCAATTTCTTCTGCCCCGCTGATCATGTCAAGAAAAGCCTTCCAGTTAAGGTCGTAAAGCCCTATTTCTGTTGCGTCCGTTTTATTGCCCTTAAAAGCAAGGCTCCACCCCGCCAGATTATATCCATTGGCATCGTAAACATGGTGGCTGGCAAATGGTACCGGATCTCCGCTCCTGTTATCGCGCTGACCAAAATAGAATAGTAAATGAATTCCCCAGATAGAAGGATCAATTGACCTGCCGTTCCATTCGCCAACATTATCAATTCTGGGAATAAAATCAAGGTAGCTGCTCCACCATTCATTACCTACTAAGGTTGCATCGGTGGTAATGTCATCAGTAAATTCTTCAGGCTCGTAATCGTAGATATTAGCAGCATACAGCATCCATTCCCATGTATCAGCCTCATTTTGTTGGCAGATATAATAATTGTTTTCTTCTTCTACCAGGTACACATTCCCGTACAAGGCTTCAGCGGCGGCAGGAAGATCCGTGACGGCATCTACATTCCCGATAAAATTAATCACCTTAAAATTAGGCGCACCATCACCAATACCGGTAGCGAAATTATTGCGAAGTGCATAGATAGGTTTGTCCTGTACAATTGACTTTGTAATAAGTGGAGAACTGTTTCCAGTCATATCCTGCGGCTGGGCATTAGTCAGCGCACTAAGATTGCGGATGGTGATCTTCTTAGCCGTATTATCAATATCATACCACCAGCCGAAACGGTTCTTTAAAGCGATCAGGAATTTTGCAATGGTGATATCGGGAAGACTGTCTTTCAAATCAAACACAACCGGGTTCCGATAGGTCTGTGTCCAGGATCCTCCACTTCTTACCACAAAACACCAGTCAATGGCCCGAAAAGAAAGCATGGTGACTTTTACAAAATCAGGATCATCAAGTATATCCCCGCTTACGGTCCATCCAGCATAATCAAAGGCTTTCAGCAACACATATTTTAAGTAAGGGAATGGCACGATGCGGTTTGCCTCATGCATCGTATTGATGGGAACATAGTTGGAAGGGAACCGTACCTGGAAGGCCTCCATGGCATCATAATACATCATGTTCATGATCTCGGGATTGGTATCTTCTGTCGGCCAGTCTTTATTGATCACCGGGTAAAAAGCATAATCGTAAGCTGCAACAGCACCAGCGGCAACCTGGTGAATATGTTTCCAAAATCCATCAGTAATAGTTGATAGCCCTTCCCATGCAAAACTTCGATTGCCTCCAACATTAATGTCACGCAGTTTTTTATCCTTAATATCCTGCCAAAATCCACTGGTGCCCGACAGGTAATAACAATTGATCAGCCCCTTTGAAGTTTTATTCAGGTTGATACTGGATTTTTCAATTTTAATCTTGCCGCTGCCAATCTGAATGCTTTTGTCATAAATATTAGCATCGATACCGGTATTCGCAATTTGCTGCTGCATTACTGCCGCATATTTTAGCAAACGAAGGTTTTTGGCAGTGGCCAATACTGAAAAAGGAAGGGAATATTCTCCCAACAGCTGGTCCTGAAATTGCAAAAAAGGATTTTCTTTTTCCAATTCCATTACCGTGCCCGGTGGCAGGTCCAAAAATTCATTTCCTATTTCTATTCCAAGCATATTAGGTGGTGTATTTTACTTCCATATCATCTGTTAGCAGGTATGATACAGCCGCGAAGGAATAAACTCCTCCACCAGTGGTAAATATGGTTTCCTGTAAGATTCCATTTTTATAAAGCTCGAGCCTTGCAGAAATAGTACTGGTTACTTTCACGCTTACCGGGTCTGTCACCACAGCTGTCAATGATCCTGCTGCCTGGCTTTCTGCAACAACAGGAATACTGCCAGTGCTGATTGTGTAAAAAATTGCGCCCAATACTTTTACCCAGCTAAGAATATTTAAGCCTTCGAGCTCGTTGGTGGCTTTAAACTCTCCATTACCAGCAAAATCCTGTACATCGATAGTATCGCTAAAAGAAATAGTGCCAGCCGAGCAATTGAGCACATCAAATGAAACTTCAATGTCAGTACCGGCATCTGAAAGGCCAGGAGTGCCGGTAATTTCAACCGTATTGCCCACCACAGCGATACTCATCCAGGCAGGCTTTACAATATTATCCAGGGTAAATGGAGCTGTGCCGGTAAGATTGATGACAAAACTATAAGGGATCGTTTCTACAGCATCCGGAAGCAGCACAGGGGCCCCGCTAATCCCTACATCTACACAAGCAGCTTCCACAGTTACAGTAATGGTCTGCGAGGCGCCAAAATAATACAGTCCACCAATCAGGCAAACCGGCTTCACGGTTATTACGCTATCGCCGACCGGCAACCACGGAAAGGTATATTCTTCCGTTGTAGTTTCCTGAGGGGTTCCTCCACTTACGGCAGGAGTAGTTAAATGCCATTTCACAGGCGCTCCAGTGAGCAAATTCCAGGTAATCTTCCAGCCGGTGCCGGGAATATATTCTGAAGCCAAACTGTCAAAAGTAGCAGTGCAGACCAACCCGGCTACTACAGCAGCTTCGGCAAGGTTGACGGATTCAGGAGTATAGAAGAATTCCTCACCGGCGGCTATACAAAACTCGATCGGCATGGAAAACAATTTATCGGTGGTGAGCCGGATCCTGTTAGAAGCTGTCAGCAGTTGTACGGGCAGCCATTTCAGTTGCTGCTCCCACCATACTTCCCGGCGAAAATTAATATCCCGCAGGCGGTCCTGCTGCTCTTTGCTGAGGTAGCCGAGATCACCTTTCAGTACCTGTATCTCTGAGCTATTTTCAGCACCTATTCTTCCGTCAATAAAATGATCTTCAAAATAATTGTGCAGCACCACTCTTTCACTTTCAGTAAAACTTCGATTGCCTGTGTAGTCAATTACTCCGCGTACTCTTGCCGATCCAATATTGCCCAGGCTACCGCGATAATTTAAAGTAATGGTATTATAATCATTTCGATTGTCAGCATAGTAACGGAAAGCTTCAGAAAGCGGTTCCAGCGGGTTGATATCATAGCGCACCACCTGTAATTCCCACCAGTAGATATTCTTTGCGGGGTCTATGGCTGCAAGTTCCAGCTGATCTGCTCCCGATGGGAAATAACCAACCAGCCAGTGAGGCACGGTAAAGTCAAGGTAAGCCACGTCGCTGGTGCCATCGGTAAACATCGCGGTCCGCTTCATCTTAATGATGCTGGGTGAATAATCGGTAAGATTCATCCACGCCAGGTACATTCTTTCCGTCAGAGCATGAAGGGCATTATTATGTTCCCAGCCAAGAAAAGGCTTGATGATGTCGTAATAATTTACCCAGTAATTATCACCCCGCCACTTGATGAAGCTTATTCCACCTTTCGCTACGAATAAGGGGTTCTCGTCATCAGTTTCCCATTCCGGGTCAGGTTCTGCTGTAGTTATTTCGCGAAAATCGATATAAAAAAACCCGGTCATTTTGGATGCCAGCAATACACTCAGGTATTCGTTGGTTGCGGGCATCGTCGGCAGTTCATATTCCAGCAGTCCATCCAGCAGATCCTGCACATCAATTTTTGCGGTACCATCCACCGGCCGGTAAGGCAGCACAATAGCTTCTGAATAAGCGCCTGCATCCTGCCTTCTCACCATCAGCCGAATTTCAAAGTAAATAGTAGCATCGGCTTCAGCTGCAGCGCTGAATAAAGTATAGTGAATGGGGTTACCACTCCAATTTCTTTCATACGGTCTTTTGAGTATGTCAATTGCCATTTATAACCATTTATTGGCATCGTATGCCGGTTGATAAGTTCTGAACGGCATGGAAAGATCCCAGCCGTAATGATTTTCGAGGTAAACCGGTTCATCAATCTCTGACCAGTTCATATTTTCAAATTCAAAATTGCCCAGCGGTCCGCAATCGTCTTCATAATAGTCTTTGCGAAAGCGGGCAATAAATTGCATCATAATCTCATAAGCCTTATCAATGGCATCATCTATCGATGCAGCATCGCCACTAATGGCAGCATAACAGGCAAAGCGGATGACTGCAAACTGGCGAATAGCGGCCTCCTGGCTCTCACCTGCTGATCTGCCATTAAATCTGCCGAGAATTACAATGTTCTCACCGGCATTATTTGTGATTTCGGTCACTTCTGTTTCACTGCGTAACCGGCTAAAGCAAATCTTTCCATCCACTTCATGCTGCACATCAGTATGCTCCCGGCAGAGCTGCTCGAGATAATCTTCAAAATTTTTAAACTGAAAGTCTGCCATTATGTTACTGCTTTTTCTTGCTGTTTTGCTTCCGCTACTTTTTCATTCAGTTCCACCATCCACATCTTCACGTACATTTTTGCTACATCATCAAATTTGCCATGTATGCCGCCCTCAGCGATCGCCCGCATCACACTCAGCAATCCATATTTGGCCGGTTCACCGGATCCGCTGCTGAATATCTCCGGATTAGCCAGTATCATTCGCTGCCGGCATGTTTCGTACCAGGTAAAAATGGCCAGTTTTACATTCATCGGCCAGGCGGTTACTATTTTCTTCTCATTAAAAGCCGCTATATTTTGGTTAAATGGCTTCCGTGGATCTCCATCCGGGTTTAATTCAAAATCATAATCTTTTTTCGGATCCCTGTATAATACAGAGGCCAGTCCATTCAGACCAGCTTCTATCATCGTCCTGGGGCCGTCTGTTGTGTCTTGTGAAAAGGATTTGAAATAAAAATCTTCGCTGAAAATAAACTCCTCCCCGGTTAAGTTATTAAAATCATCATCGGGGCCATAAAAGCCTTCGTATTGTGGCAGCAATTGTTTTGTCAGCGTATTTTCATTGATTAAAAAATGAGTAACGTCTAAAAATTCTGCCTTGTCCGCCATCGGTATTTTGCAGAATCCATACCAGCTCATGCGGGTTAATATTTTCAAAAGAAGCAGCCTTGCAGCATCTACTTCATAGTTGCCGTACAGAACATCCATTACTTTCAGCAGCTGGCTACCGCTCAGCTCGTTCCATTCGGCTGCAACGGAATAAGTTTTAGTATGGATGGTAATTATTTTCAAAATCTAAATCCTTTTCTCCTGTCATTACCCCTGTCTAAAGTAGTTGCGGTCAGGTCAAAATCCACCAGCGGGCCGGCATCAAAAGCCTGGTTAAACCCATCATTACCGCTTCCTACGCGGAAGGTGGCCAGCGCTGTTTTCGCCTTTGATAAATAGGTTTGCGCATCGGCCTCACAGCTTTTCATTTTTAAATCCAGCAGTACAGTACTGGTATCAGTCCTTCCAGCCGTTTCAGGGTTTTGTGCATCACCGGTAACGATTGTAAAACCATTGCCATCGAAGCGAACGGAATAATGTTGGCAGGCTTTCCTGATTGTGAGGTAGGCCATGGCTTTTTTCAGCAGCTTTAAGAATTTTTTCTCATCATCATCGAGCTGGTCGGCTTCAACAAAATAAGCCAGCAAATCTTTCCCGATTGCCGGCTTCAAAAAATCTTCCTGTACCTCATCCATCAAAACCTTCAAACTGTAAAAGCTGCGCATGGGCTGGTATAGTTTGTAATGCGCATCGAAATCGGTACCAGTTTTTATCAGCAATCCGTTGATACTGGTATATTCATCGCTGCCTGTCCAGGCAGGGTAGTCTGTTTTATTCTCAAACAGGAAGCGAAGCATTACTTCTACGGCATCCCAGGCTTTGCTTTGCAGGGTATTCTTCAGCTCATTATACTGCCAGTTGAATACACGCGGCATATTGGCGCTTTCGGTAGTACGAATACCATTGTCGGTGATCTTGGCATTATCGCTACCCATATCGTCCAGGTAGGCAAAAAAAGCTACAACCCGGCGTAGGTAGGGGAGCAGTGCTGTATCTGCTGCAGATAATTCTTCTACCGGGTCTGCATTGAGCGGCCCATTGATATTATCGTACTGGCTGTACCCGATATAAGGAACCAGGTATTTGATCTCGGCGGCGGCAAAATCAGGAAGATTGGCATTATTGCCAAGATTACTGAGTACCCTTGGTAAGGCGGTCTTAGCTTCCGCTGCTGTTCTTATTAGTGCCATCTTCTTTAGGTTTATTATCCACTCCACCGGTGTTCACTGGCTTGCTGCCGGCACCGGTATCGAGGGTAGTTAATACTGTTGCTGGAATAATAAATTCCAATCCCGGATATTTTATATCCCAGCCATTAAAGCGGCTGACGATGCTGTATATCTTCCGCACATACATTCTTTCCAGTTCTCGGATGATGATCTGCATCAGTATGCTTTCCCGCACATTGCTGCCTCCCTGGCTGCTTTCATAAAGGCCGCTGGACTGATTACCTCCCACGATGGCAAGATTAAACATCATAGCGAAGGCGATCTCGCTGTTAGCGGCAGCGCTGTCTGGCAGCAGCTCACCAGCTTTGGTGGTATCTTCAATCGGCTTTATATCTATGAATTGCTGCGGCTTTCCGTCCAAGGAGAAAATGCCATCCACAAATATGCTTTTGTACGCGTTCTTACTACCGGTCAGCCATTCATCAATCTCATCAAAGAGCTGGCTTCTGCGTTGCTCTTTTTCTTTTTCATCTATCTCCTGCCAGTCTTCATAGGCATTATCCCAATACTGTTCATAGATCACCACCATGTACTTTATGCGCATGTTGTTTTCAAACATGGCTGCTTTCATTTCAGGCACGCCCTGCGCAATCTTCACCCACTTGTATTGGGCATACCATAGCGGCACACTGTAGTAATGTTCGCCCCATCCCGGGTATCGGAAAGAAAGGTTGTGCTCAACAATGCCCCGCGCAGCTTTTTCTTTCAAATCAAAGAGCGGGTTATTCATATCTAAAAGCGGGACTTTAAAAATCCGGTTATCGCCTACACTGCTGATAAGGTTCCATTCTGCACTGTGGAATACATTGGCGATCTTGCCATCTTTCTTTTTTTCAAAGCGGCATTCGCTGATATCATCGCGGCGTACCTGTACAATTTTATCCCTTGCCCCGTTGAGCATAAAACGGGCCATGCCATTACCCATGCCCAGCAGATCCTGCATCCAGGCGAAGTTTTGAATGTTGGCATTATTGTCTTCCAGAAAGTTTTTTATTTCTTCATCATCCACATAGCTTTCAATCACTTTTTTACTGCCATCTTTTTTAATGATCACAGGATCCAATCCTTCACCGAGGCCAAACCTGGCCCCGCCGTTGATGATAGTATTGAGGATGCCGCAGGTTTTAATATCCTTGGCCATCTCCTGTGGCAGCAGATTATTGCTACCCCACAATGCCCAGGGCATATATTCCATTTGCTCTGGCGGCATTACCGATTGCATCTTCCGGGCAGGGTTGGTGAAATTTTCTGATGCGCCCGGAGCTGCGGCCATGTCGATAAACATAGCGCCGCTTTTTTGCCGGAACCCGGCCGGGAGCCCGGTAGAATATTTTTTAGCCATTGATTACACGTTTGCCGTTAAAAAATTGAATAAGCCGGAAATGCACTTTTATCGGGTGCAGCGTTCGGTTATTCGGGTTGTAGATGTTGATGGTTTTATTCTTCCAGTGGTGCGGACTGCGCACCATGGCAATGGCGGTTTTCCGGATATGTCCGGGCATACGCTCAGTTACTTCGGCGGTATCAAGCTTCTGCCATTGCTTTACCGATACCAGTTTACCACCGGTACCACGTTTACGATCGCAGGTAACGAGCACCATATCAAACGGCTCTCCGGTATCTGCTTCTTTTAAAGCCTGGCTGCGAAGAATTGTTTCTTCCATGCCTGTAAAATGCAATAGAAATAGCGGGGGAAAAAGGACAAGAAGCGGGGAGTTGGTGATTATATAGTTATATAATTACAATTATTAAATTATCCTTTCATAGTTGCATCATCCCTTATTGCATCCAGCCGGGCCTGCTGTTTTTCATTCTGTGTAATAAGTGAGTAGGCGACTATGCCATTCTGCTGAATTTGTTGCAGCGTGGATTGCATATTTGATATCACGTCCGAAAGATTTTCAAATATTACATTCTGAGAGCCTTCGTTTGTGGCAGGAGTACCAGCAAAAGTTCCACCCGCAGCATAGTACATACTTTTCATAGCAGCATAGTTCATGCGCTGGGGTGTAATATTTCGCCAGCCTGGTACAAGCGTTGCGCCACTCTCCCAGCTGCTGCCGTACATACTATTGAGCCGGCTTATGATCTGGCCTGGTGTGCCACTAACCGAGTACTGCCTTCTATCGGCCATGGTTCGTTTATTCACGATGCCTTCACCGGCTTCCACTTCTGCTATCTTTCTCCCGCTTCCATCGATCACGGCATTACCGCCAGCGGCATGACTGCGGCCGCCAAGTCTACCACCGGCTGCAAATGTGGGAGGTTTTTTAGAAGCAATAGCGGCCACCTGGGCGGCTGTAGTGGCTACGGCTAAGCCAACATTGATTGCCCGGAAAGCGGACAGGGAAAGAATGTCCAATGGGCCCGGCTTTGCAGCCAGCGTGCTGGTAATAGCAAGGGCACCATTTATCAAAGCCTGTACAATATCTGCCCGCTGTTGCCGCTTAAATTGTTTGACGGCTACTTCTTTTTCCCTTTTTTCCTGCTCACGTTGGATGGCCTGCGTTTCCCTATCATATTGTAATTGAGTAATAAGTCCAGCCTTTAATCTTTTTTCAAGATTTCGCTGCTTCTGATCATTGACGGCTTTATCACGAGCAAGAGCACTATTTTCTTTTTCAGTTTGTATCTGGCCAAAAATACTGGCGATATCAGCAACTTTTTGCGCATAGCCGGCAATATTGGCAACTAATTCTTCTAAGTATGCCGCTTCTGCATCTTTCCTTTTTTGGCGAAATTGTTCTTCTATTAGCAGCTTCTCGTTTTCTGTAAGTTTTGTATTATCCAATGTCTGCCGCTCCTGTTCTTTCAGCAGCGCTAATTCAGCTTTCAGCCTTTCTTTTCCCCGGCTGGTGAGCACCGCTAATTCATTTTTTGCCAGCCGGCTTCGGTCTATGCGCTTATTATCTTCTGCAGGGTCTATTACCTTACCGCTGATGGCCATTAGCGCTTTAAGTTTTTCAGCAAAAGCTTTGTCGGTGCCTTCAAACTGGTTACCCATTCTCCTTACCGCATCATCACCTTTTGCCTGTATATCGTATAACCGCTTTAAGGCTTCCCCAAGAAGGTCGTATTCTTTAGCTTTTTCTTTTGGAGTAGTTTTTACGCCCGACTTTGTTTTCTCATCTTCCTTTATTCCTAATGTATTCACATCGCCCAAAACAGTTCTTTCGTCTTCAAGTATTTTTACCAGGTCTTTTCTTAGGGATATTTGATCTTGAATACTTTTCCTAAACGCTTCGTCTTTCCCATCGTGTTTTGACTGGTTGATGTCATTGAGCAATTTTTCAATAGTACCATTTTCACGATTTATGTTCGCGTTCAATGATTTTATTTGTTTATCCCGATCAAATCCTGAAATTGATTTTAAAATTTTATCTGCACTTTCCCTGGCTACATTTGCCGCGATTTCGTTATCTAAATTCTGTTGTTTTTCTAATCTGCCTTTTAATGAAAAAACGTTTCGAACATCAATGGCGAATTGCTTAATCCCCTTAGCGGCGCCAACTACAAATGACAATAGTTTGTTGAGCGCCGGAATGACGATCCCACCAATATCTTCCTTCAAATTATTCAATTCCTGCCGAGCTGCAGCAATACCCCCTTTTGCACTATTTAAGAACGCTTCACCACTTCCATCTACTTTCTGTTTCAAAGTGCCCATAACCTCAGAAAGCCTTTCGCTGACAGTGCTGGCATCTTTTATATTAATCCCATATTCCTTTAATGCTTTCCCATTCCCTTCAAGCGCTTTTATTATTATCCCAGCGCTTTCGTCAATACTTATTTGGCTCTTCGCTGCAAAATCAATGATCACTGGCAGCAGATTATTCATTTCTTTTTCGGTCAGCTTGCCATAATCAATCAGCCTGTTGAATACGCCAACGATATCGTCATTATCCAGGTAGCGGAATTTAGCAGCCAGCTCATCTGCTTTTCGGTTGATGCGATCAAATGCATCGCCACGGCCCAGGTTATCCAGTGTACTCTGCAGGCGGCGGCTGGCAATATCTGCATCCAGCGCTTCCTGTATCACACCGCCAAAGAAATCGCCAATACCACGTATGGCGGCCTGTGCTGCACCAGCCAGCAGGCTACCCCAAAATGCTCCGGAAAAGATACCTTTTGAAGTCAGCCCTTTTTGAGAATTGTCCAGGTTAGTGATATCGCCCTTGGCTTTTGCTAATTCAGCCCTGAACTTTTGAAAATTGGCAAGCGATTCAGGCGTACCTGTTTTTTTAAATTCATTCAGGAATTTTCTCGTGGCCAGCTCGAGTTCCCGGATACTTGGGGCCAGCTCACCTTTCATTTTCTTAGCAGCCCGGTCAATAGGATCTTTCAGTTTGTCCAGCTCAGCAGTAAGCTGTTTGATCCGCTTGGGATCCGCAGTCTTTTTCAGCTCTTCATTCAGTAGCTTTTCACGTTTTATCAGCACATCATAAGCCTTGGCTGCTTCGCCGCTGTTGATATATACATTTACCTGCCGGTTAGTTGTTGCATTTGCCATGGAGTTACTTGATTAAAAGATTATTTACAATCGCATCGCCGCTTTCCTCGGCCACTATTGTTGCCAGTTCTTCAATACCATCCGGTGCCTCTATCGTATTTTTAAACCATTCTTTTGCCACACGGCCACCGGTACCCATCTTGCCAAGGCTATCAGGATTGGTGCTGTGCTTAATGCCAAGCCTGTCATACCACACGCTGCCCAGCAATCCACCACGGCCTTTACCGGCTCCCTTGTGCGTCCATATCAACTGCCTCGGGAATTTAAAACTGAGTACTTCTATGATATCTCCTTTTCTTTTTTCCCGGCTTTTTATTTTGGCTACAGAACTTCCATCGCTGGGGCTATTAGCGCGGTGAGTAATACCAAGAGCTGTACTGGTACCCTTCAGGGAATTCTCAGTCCTTAGCATCCAGTCCAGTACTCTTTCGTTTTGCTTTTCAAAATTTATTGCCATAACAAAAAGTCCCGTCCCGATTATCCGGGCGGGACTTATTTAGTTTTCAAGGTTGTGATCAGTTCTTACCAGCCTCTTCTTTATTTTTCGATGGCGCCTTTTTTTCTTCTTCCTTCAGCCTGATCAGGTTTTGACCTGGTCTGCTGATCCAGCGATCAGCCTGTGCCAAAGGGATTTCAGAAAGAAGGCCTTTCCACCCGTTTTTATTTTTACCACCGGGAAGATGGTGGATCTTGTCATCTGTCTGGTCTGTAGTGTATTTGGCTGCTACATCAGCATTTTTAAACACGATCATAAACTGGTTTTAAAAGAAAAAGAAATTGGGTTATGCTGTGCTTTCGGTTACGGCTCCGCTGTAGCTGTATTTAGCAGCCACCACTTTCATGCTCACTTTGTATTCCTTTAATCCTTCGGCCGTGGTTTTACCGTCAAACTCTACGGTAAATTCTGGCGTGTCGCACTCATCACCCAGCTGGGCATACACATCATCGGAAGTACAGTTAGCATCTTTCAGCAGGCATATACCTTTTGAATTCAGCAACCTTTCCAGTTGGGCCTGCGTGGTGGTTTCATCACCCAGGATGGTAGCTTCCGCAGTGTACTCCATCAGTTTTGCACCGGGATCGCCAACAGAGGTGCCTTTAATGGTAGGAGATTTTTGCTTTAACTCCCACTTGAAAAAGCCATTGGTAGTGGTGAAAGTATGATCACCATTGATGGTCACTTCATCACCCAGGGCCAGCGGCGTGGCTAATGGAGTGGCGATTACGGCAAAATCTGCCAGCGGGCAGAAGTACAGGTAATCTTTATACCCTCCACGGATAGCCTTGGTGTTGGTATTGGTAGTGATATGGGCAAAATTTGCGGGCATCTTATTGAGTTTACTTTGTTAAAAATTATTCTGTTACTTCCTCGATGCAGCTGGCACTATTTTCCACCAGGTAAGCCTGTGCTTCTGTATGAACACAGATATCGGCGGCGGTTAACAGTTCAGATCCATTGGCAAGCGGTACGCGGGCACCTTTCAGTACGTTGTATTTTTTGCCGTTAAACTCGAACTGGTTTGAACCAAGTTCTACTGCTTCAATTTTTTTGTTCTTCGCCATTATTTTGGTTTTAAAGGAAGGGCCGATGATGAAAAAATCTCACCAGCCCTTCACTGTCTTAAATATTATTTGCTTAGGCCTGGTCGTTGATCGTTAATACCTCAGCACCGATATCACGGATCTGGCAACCGAAAGGCATCATCAGCCTTGTTTGCAACAGATTCAGGTGCGGTGTTGGATACATGCTCATACGGTCAAGATCAGTACCAAGTACTAAGTTGCCACGCTTGGTAGCGATCAGGCGCTGGCTGGTTCCCATGAATGAGCAAGGGATCAGCACACCGTTCTGGCCATCCAGTTTATACTGGCCCACTTCGTTTTTATTAAAACCAAAACCATTTAAAGTCCTGTAGTGGATCCGGTATTTAGCAAGCACATCATAAGAGCAATAGATGATAAAGCCCTGTTCTTTCATCATGGCTGATTGTGCATCTGCAACCAGTTCCACCTTGGTTACTGCATTTGCGCTGGTGATTGCTCCCGTTGCGGTTTCAGTAATATTGGTGGCGGTTACTTCGGCAGCCAGGATGGTTCCCCAGCCATCGCAAACATCAGCCGCAGCTGTGCCAGCGCCATTACGAACACCACTGTACAATGTATTCGTTTGAATACTTGCCAGGAATTCCTTAGCAGCCTGGGCTACTGAAAACTGCTCGAATGGCATTTCAGGAAGCTCAGCCAGGTAAGTGTTACGGAAATCTTCAGCATCCAGTTCCAGATCTACCTTGGACTGGTAGGCTGTCAGGATCCTGTCTTCAGCAGCCAGGGCGTGAAAATCGTCCTGCTTACGGTATGGTTGCACCACACCTTCTGAAGTGAATTTTGTTAACGCCTGGGGTGTGTTCACATTGGTACGGATCTGGATGCCCAGCTCGCGCAAATTCCAATTAAGAACTTCCTTCCCGAATACTTCAGCACCTCCAACGAAGGCGGTTGTAAGTGCTGCTAAATTATAAGTTGCCATTTTTGCTGTTTAAATAGTTACAGAATATGAATTGAATTTAATTGGGCACTTTTCGTCCAAGAAGCCGGCATACATAGGAGCTGGATTGGGTGCCGGTCGTAATAATGCGCACCCGATAATATCTGTACCGGGTTTTATTGACAATAAATAACAGGTTGTTATCACTATCGGCAATAGACTGAGTAGTTACCGTATCTGCCATCGCTGAAGTACTTGCACCATATACAGGGTACCATCTTACATTATCTGCACTTCCCCACAGGGTTGCAGCACTGGTTGATATGGTTCCCGAATTTTTTGTGCCTTTAATAAAGAAACTCAGCTCATTGTAATTATTGGTCTGCCCGGCAAGATCAACCAGGTGATACGATGTGTCGGCATTGGTATTCACTGTAGCTGAAGCACCGGCAGGGTCTGTTTGCGCCAAGGTTATCTGGGCATCAGCCTTGGTGGAAGTAATAATGGTTGCCGCGAATGTGCAGGCAATTAAAAGGATGATGGAGAATAGCTTTTTCATTTTAAAAGTTTTCGTTTTTATGTTTTGCTTTGAATGTCTTTCGCCTCCAAAACCCGATCCTGTAAGGGTATCGGGTTTCGAATTTTTGCTATTATTAATTACTTTTTACCATCGCGCATTTCGCGAAGCTTCCGGGCCTCCCTGGTCGTTTCACTTTCCTGCACTGTATCAATACCCAAGTCGTCTTTTTCTTTAGAGGTTTGCTGCATATTACCAGCAGGGGCGGCTTTCAGGGTTGCTATTTCTGCGGCCTGTGCAGCGATCGTTGCATCGCGTTCGGCGATGGTTTGAGCTGCAGTAGAATTTGATGCTACAAGCTCAGCGCCTGTTGCCGTTAAAGCAGCAATGGTAGCCTGACTTTCGGCAACGAAAGAAGCGTTGCCTGCGAGCGCAGCCTCAACATTATCCAGGTGAGCAACACTTAACCATACACCTTCATTTACTGCGGAAGCATCAAAGCTTTCGCCGGTAGGTACTGCTGCTATTACATTTGCATATTCCATAATTGAATTTTTATTTTTTTCTTTTACTGAGCCAGGCTGCTTTACTTATTACCTGCTCAAATGATTTTATTCCATCTATCAACCCAGCGTTCACCGCATCCTTAGCATAAAACATTTTTCCCGCATCCCACAAACTTTGGTTTTCCGCTGCTTTAGCACCCCTGTTATTTTTCACAGCTTTGATAAACGTATCTGCCGTAATTTTTAAATCTTCCAGGACTAAGTCATAGTTACCGCCAATTGCTTCCCGGTAATCTTTATTCTTGTCAGTACTTTGTGGCGCATATATTTCGTGAATCTTATAACCTTTCTGTTCAAACCATCCTTTAAAATCAACTACCGTAGTGTATACTCCTATACTGCCAACCATGTCACTTTCCAGGCTGGTATATGCTTCATCTGTTGCACTCAGTAACCACATCGCTGCGCTTGCTGCAATTCCATCATCAACATAACCAAGAATGGGTTTTGAAAATGATTTGATCGCATTGGCAAAAGATTGTGTGCCATCTACCTGGCCACCCGGACTGTCAATCATCATAATGGCTGCGCTAATATTTTGTCTGCGTTCTGCATCCAATAGGTAACTGATTCTGGTGATACTCCCTGGTTCGCCACAGCCGCCATTGTATTTTAATATTGGCCCGCTAACCGGGATGATCGCAACTGATCCTTCAGGAATGTTAGGATTTGCTTTCAACGCACCCCATGGAGTTTCGATATACATCTCATGCCGTTGCATTGTAGCAGGGTTAACAACAAAGGGCAACTCCGTTTCTTCATTACCCTGGCGGTCTATCTGCGCTGTTGATCCATTCAATAAAGAAAGAACTATCGGTAACTGAGATTCAGCCCACTGCTTATCTAAAAGCCAACGACCACGAAGAATGGCAGAAACTGTTTTGAAACTCATTTACATTTATCATTTTGCTTTTCGCTGATGTAAACATATTAAGAGCCATGAAGGAGAAAAAGGACAAGAAAAACAGTTTAACAAAAAAGCCCCGGGTAGAAACCCAGGGCTTTAACCAAAACTAACTGCTTATGAGAAAAATTGCTAATCCTTAGCTTTTTTAGCCTGATAGAATTGAATGATACTATCAATGATGGCTGCTAATCTTTTTATTTCTATTTCTTTTTCGGATGCTGTCATACCACGTATTTTTTCACTGCATCATAATATCGCTGGCGGTCACTTAAACCAATTAACCCGCCGTTAATTTCTTTCACAATGCCGATCATCTCATCCCGCTCAGCTTCGTCCATCAAATTCTTTAGTACACAGAAAAACCAAAGAGCAGAATCGAGAGCTCCGTAATCGCTATCACGGCAATAGGCGGCCGCTTGCTCCACCGTAGCAAAGCCTTTGAACTTCCGGAAGGCTTCAATAACGAAATAACCAGTCAGGCCAATGAACCCGGATCCGCGCAGGTTCCACCCGTCTTCCGTGCCTGGGCGGTTGCCCATACGACTTCCGTAAGCAGCAATGGCAAGCGCTTTTGGATTTCGGGCATAAGGGGCTGCTGCTTGCAATGTGGGAAATCTTTTGGGCCAGACTTTGACAATGGTTTTCGCCTGGTAATTCATATTCTCAACTTTGTGCTGGAACTCCAAAGATTCCTGCAGCACGTTGGCAAGAAACTCATGCAGCACATCTTTTGTCTTGATCCCATACTGAGGGCAAAGCCCATTCAGCAAGCCGGCCATGATAGCAGCGCGCTGTTTTGATAGGGAAGGAGCGCATTTTTCAAGTTGCTCACCCGTTATCAGCTCAACAGCTGCTACCTGGTCAGTCATTGGCAATGGCCGTGCAGCCGCGCCAAGCGCTTCGCCAGCAACGGCCCATGATGGAGGGTTTATAATTGGTTCACTCATCGGAATAGTTTGTTATAAAATGTATTAAAAACAATCACGAAGAAGGTGCCTCCAATAGTATAATCAATCCACCAGGTAAACTGCGGCTGGTACACCAAAGGAATGGCCATGAAGCTGCAGATCATTAGGCTATTGCCAATATGCCAGCCGTCAATCGGGTAGCCGAATATTTGCCTGGCCGTTTTGTGCTGAATATTTGGATCGAAGTATTTGCGGGCCATATAGCGGAAGATGCTGGTATCGAAATGATGATCCAGGGTATCACAGAAGGCTTTTGCAACAGCTGCAAGCGCGATTAATATGATTGTTACTACTATCATTTATTCAGCATTTAAAATAAGGGGCAAAAAATAATTTAAAAATAGTTGCTTAAATATT
>ERZ869921.614-NODE-614-length-19546-cov-8.015392_pt1 | contig 19546 bp, 24 predicted proteins | sample MGYA00579310_ERZ869921 | MGnify/ENA primary metagenome ERZ869921 (study PRJEB32216, sample SAMN09231816) | wastewater metagenome | place: USA: Maryland | collected 2016-06-21 | study: EMG produced TPA metagenomics assembly of the PRJNA472060 data set (Reclaimed...
ATTTGAAAGCGTCCAGGCCACCAGCACTGAGCCGCTGCCGACCTTGATTTACTTCCAAACCGTGCCTTACCACGGCCTGGCATCGCGCTTGTTTGTGATGCGCCTTGGCATTCGCACCGGCAACGAAAAACCCACCATCACTCTGCGTGTCCAGAATCTGGAGCAACACGAAGAGGAAATGGCAAACGAGCTGGCCGATCTGGTCCGCTCAACCGTTAAAACCACCCCCGTGCTTTTGGGCACATACCACCTCAAGTGAGAAAACCATGCAAATCCTGAAATTTGAATTGACCCCTGATGAGTACAACTTCATCCGCTCCGTGTTGGGCGACCTGCCAACCAAGTCGAACGCTTGGGTGTTCCTGAACAACTTGGAAAAGCAAGCCACGGCCCAAGTGCAGGCCGCGCAAGCAACCGCCCAAGTGCAAACCGCACAGGAACAGCCTGCCGCCGCACCTGCCGCAGAAGCCGTTTGATAACCCAGGGCCACCTTCGGGTGGCCCGCCCCTGGAGAGCCACATGGAGAAGTTTGAAAACCAGCTGCTCACGCCGCAGCAAGTGTCTGATCTGCTGCAGATCACGGTGGGCACGCTGGAAAACTGGCGGCTCAAAAATTACGGTCCCAAGTTTTTAAAGCTGGGTGGCCAACTTAAAAGCCCGGTCCGGTACCGACTGCAAGACGTTGAGGACTGGATGTTTGAGGACGCAAAAACACCCAAGGAGACTGTGAAATGACTTACGCAAGTGAAGAAGAAACCAGCGCCCTGATCGTGCCCGACACGCGCACGCCAGCCGAGAAGAAGCTCGACAAAATGCTGAACGATCGTGGCGCATGGGAAATGGGCGCAGAGCCGTACAACGTGCTTTACAAAATCGCCATCGAGTTGCTGGAGTCCAAATGAACCAGTCCCGCACCGCATCGCTGATTGAGTCCGTGTTCAACGTGGTGATTGGCTACGGTGTGGCGCTGGCCAGCCAGCTTGCAATCTTCCCGATGTTTGGCATTCACCTGCCGCTGTCGGATAACCTGGCCATTGGGGCCTGGTTCACCATCATCAGCCTGGTGCGCAGCTATGCGATCAGGCGCTGGTTCAACGCACGGCTGCACAGAGCCGCACAGAAACTTGCAGGCATGAAATGAAAAAACGCAAACCCTCCAAGCCCATCCACATCTACCACTACAACCTGATGGATGTTTTGATGGCCAGCCCGACGCAGCCGCTGCAAGATAACCTGCGCAGGCACCAGCTCACGCGCATGCACCAAGGCCTTGAGGCCATGGAGAAGGCCCCAGCGCCCACCACGGACGACTGGCGCGTGGTCAGCGACGCGGTCAACATCATGGAGACGCTGGTCAACAACAGCCCGTGGCTTGATTGCGACGGCGACCCCGTTGAAATCACCGATGCCTCTGGCCTTCTTCCCGACGCGGTGACAGCCATGGCCATGGCTGGCAAGCGACACAGGGCGGGCGGCAACATCCGGTTGGATGGCTCAGGCATCCAGGCCGTGCGCAGCGTGCTGGCCGATTACGGCGACCTGCTCGAAGCCTTGCCAGCCAGGACCATGATCAAAGCGCACCGGGAAACCGAGCGGCGCATCCATGAAATACTGACAGGCAAGAAAAAACCGCACGACGTTGAGGTGATGGACCTATGACACCCGAAGAGCAAAACCTGGACATGCTGGTCGCCGAGCTTGACCGCGAGAACCGTTTGTTGAGGGCGCGCAATGAGCGGCTGGAAAAAACGATTTCTGGCGTGGTGACGCGCCTTGAGGACGCAATAAAAGGAAACAGCATGCCGCCAGGGACTGTGCTGGAATTTATTGTGAGCCATTCTCATTGAGCCCCTGGACTTACATCCGCGCCATTTTGGGGCCTGGCCTGCACTGGACGCGCTCGGCCCAGGAGCTTCAAGACGCAATCAAACGCGCCGAGCTGGACGGCCAGGCGGCAGCCGCTGAGCACCTGCGCATCATTTTGGACACCCGCAACAAGGTCGCGTTCGACCAATAAAAAACCCCGCCTGTTTAGGGCGGGGTAAGGCTCTGAGTGCTCAACAACTGCTCATTTGAGATCGTCCATCAGGTCAAGCTCAATCTGGGGCACGGTCGCTTCAGGCATGGCCTCAATGTCCGCGTCAATGTCTGTCCGGGGCTGCTCAGCCTGCTCCACCATCGGGGCCGGGAATATTGATGTGGCACCGCCCATCACCGCCCCGCGCTCTGTGGCTGTTGAGCGCACGGCCTTGGGTGCCAAGCCCTTCTCGTACTGCTCCAAGAACTTCACCACTGCAGCAACCTCGCTGGGGTTCTTGGCCATCAGCATATCGGAGAGCTTGTCGGCCACCTGGGGGCTGAGCGTCGAGCTGCGTGCCACCCGGGCTGCCATGCTGGTCAAAGACGGCCAGAAGCCGCCAGTGACCGCGTTGGCCACGGCCTCGCCAACGCCTGGGCCTTCGTCCAAAGCCTCACGCATGGCACCGCGTTTTGCCGTTTGCGAGCCGCCCAAAATCTTGTTGGCTTGCTGAAACAACTGCGCCTCGCGCTCCAGGGCTGTCTGGAACAAACGGAAGTGGGCCGGATCGTCAAACAGCGGCTGCAACTTGGAGACGGTTTCAGGCGAGTTGATGATGCGGCTTGCAGCGTTGAAGTTTGTCGATGGGTCCATGACCTTGCCGTAAAGACTCCGCGCAACGCCTGTGCGAAAGGCCTCCTTCTCGGCCTTGCCCATGCCTGCCACCATCTTGGCCACTTGCTCGCTGTCGAGCTTGCCAAAGTCAGACAGGCCCGCTCGCATGGCGTCGATCACCTCCATGTCGCCAGCGTACTCCTGTCGGGCGGCACGGTAGGCGGGGACGTTCTCGTCGATGGCGTTCACAAATTCCTTGCGCAAGCCGCGCAGGGCGCTTGCCTCTGCTGTGGACATGCCTTGGCCACGGAACCCGGACTCAATGCTGGCGTCAATTCCGCGCTTGATGTAGTCCAGCGTCCGCACGTCGGGCAGCTTGGTCAGCTCCAGGATTTCCGCGCCGCTTTCAGTGAACTTGCCGGTGGGCTTGTAAATCTCGGGCAGCGCAAATCGGCTGGGGTCCTCGCCGCGCAGCTTGGCAGCCTGAGCCTCTGTGTCGGCAATGCTGCGGGCCTTGGCAAAAAACGACTGGAACTGCGGGTTCTTCAGCGCCTCAACGATGCGCGGGTCATCCACATCGCCCCATGCATAAGCCTCGTCGTACATGGTCCCGGCCTTGCTGCGCAGGTCCTGCACCAGCTTGGCCTCGTCTGCGTAGTAGTCGCCAGGCTTGAGGCCCTTGGCCACCTGTTGGTACGTGCGCTCGCGTGATCCGGCCTTTTGCTGGCTGAGCGTTTTTTCAACCTTGCGCGTGCCCTTGCCGGTGCGTTGCGCAACAGCCTCGGCCAAATCGGCGAGGGCGTAGTCCACGTTGGCCACGGTGCTTGGCACGCCCATGGCGCGATCACGGACCATCATCTGCTCGATCTGCTGGGGCGTCAGGTTTGACTCCTTCATGGCCCCACTGAGCTTCTCGCCCGCCCGAGTGGCAATTGCCGCCTCGCTGGGAGCCAGGCGGTCGCGCAGCCAAGATCCAGCGCCCTTTGCGCTGCGAAGCGCGATAGGGGTGCCCAGGCCAATTGCCGTGCCCAACGTGGCCCCTGCAGCGCCGCCGCTCAGCCGGTCGCCCTCAACGGCCGAGCCAGCGCCCGACACGGCCCCTGTGGCCGCGCCAAGACCGGCCAGGCGGGCCAAGGTGCCAGCGGTGGTGCGTTGCGCCTGTGCGGCCGCTGCGCCCTGAGCGCCTGGCAAAAACATCATGCCAAGGGCCGGGGCCATGCCTCCGCCAAACTCGGCCACGGTGGAGGCAATAGGGGCCTCCTTGGAGTACTGCGCATATTCCTGTCGGATTTTCTGCAGCGCGTCATCGTACTGCTCGTTGCCGAGACGGGAGCGAAAGAAGGCCTCGGCCTCGTCGCCCCAGCCCATGCCCAGGCCTTGGCCCAGAAATGCCCGTGCAGCGCCTTTTACTTTGTCGACCATCATTCATCCCCTGGGATTTGGGTTGCACGGTATGCGCCCTGGTTGATATCGTTGAGGCGCTTCTTGTTGCGAGCGTAGATTGCTTTCATGGCATCGGCTGCGTTGCGCATGATGCGGCCCCGCTCTTCGATGCTTTTTGCCGCCATACCTTGCGTTGCCAGCAGGGCTTGTCGCTCGTCGTTCGAAATCGCACCGGGGAACGTGGCTTTGAGCTGCGACAACGCGGCTTTTTCCAGCATGTTTTCCAGCTCGCGAGTGTTGGCCACTTTGGGGTCTTTGCTGCCCACGGCTTCGAGCGCCTTGCGCTGCGCTGTGTCCACCAGTGAGGTGTCAAACGTGTTGGGGTTCAGCTCCAACGCGCGCTTGATGTTTTGATAGCCCTGCGCCGTCTGCGCCAACAAGTCCTCTGTTTCGGTCTTGAGCTTCATCTCAGGCGCTGTCAACTTTCCGGCCTGCTCCTTCTGGAAACCAAACTTCTGCTGCTGCAAGGCGGCGGTGGCTTGTTGCACGCCCATGTTGGCCAGTTGAGCATTGATCAGCCCCATCTGCCGCTCCACATTCAGCTCGGCGATTTGGCCAACGCGCTTTTGATACTCGGGCGTGCCAGGCTTCAAGCCTTCGTCCAGGGCTTGCTTGCCTGCGCTCGACTGAGGCTGGCCGGACTTCACGTAGTCCTTGATCAGCTCTGTTGCAATTGCGCGCTGGTCCTTCATCTCTTCGCCCGCGAGCTGGCGCAGTGTTGTCAGGTCCTCTTTGGCCCCGGCCATGCGCATCTTCTGCGCTTCCAGGCCAAGCTGCAGCTTGCTGGCTGCGCCTGCCTTTTTCGCCTCTCGCTCCTCCTTCTGGTACTGAGCCATGACGTTGCCCGCCGTGCCCAGGTTTTCAAAGAAGTTGCCGGTCTTGCCTGGCGTGCCAAATGCAGCGGCCAAGCGGAAATACATCTCGGCCTTCGAGGGGCCGCTTTCCTTTTGACCTTCCATGGCGCTTTGCAGCATTTTTTGGAAGGCCTCTGTCTCGGCCGTTGAAGTCTTGCGAGCCGCCTCCAGCTCTGCGCGGTAGGGACTCTCTGCGCTGCCCTGGTACTTCTGGAGCAAGGACAAAAGCTGCTGAGATCGGTCGACAGGCACAGGCGCTTCTGGCGCGACGGCCGTCATTGGGGCCTGCTCCGGTACCGGGTTTACTTGAACGCCAGTTGGGAACATCTGGGAGCCTGGGTAGCTCAGCAGCCCGTAGCTGCCAGCCATGTCTTGCAAAGAGGCCATGTGCGGTGCTCCTTTTATGGGTTGAACTGTTTATACAGACCAGCCGCAGCAGCTCCAGCCGCAGCCAACTGAGACAGCGGCGACAAGCCGGTGTTTGCCGTGCCCGTCTGCGTTGTGGTCTGTGGCGTGATCGGGGCCATGCCGCGAATCTGCGTGGACAACCAGTCCAGCGTCTGACGCGGGTAGGCTTGCTCTTCGGCAAACTGCTGGCGGGCCGAATCGATTTCTCGCTGCTGCTGGCTTTGGTAGGCTGAGCCGGACGCTTCGAGCGCAGCGCGGTCTTGAGCGTTGAGCGCCTGCGATGCCTGCGTGAGAGCCCCGAGCTGCTGCTGGGCAGAGAGCTGTCGGTTGATGTCCGTCGATGCAAGCTGACCCGACATCTGGCCAAGGTTGGCCAACTGTTGCGCCTGCTGCGCTGTGAGGGAGCCCGTCTGCTGCGCGGCTGTGAGGTAGGCCTGCTGCTGGGCTTGACCTAAGCCACCCATCATGCTGGCAAGCTGTCCGTATTGCCCAGCGCCAGCAAGGGCTTGCTGCACGCCTTGTTGGCCAGCCCCAGACAACGCTTGACCGGCTGAGAGCAGCGCCTGTTGCTGCGCAGTACCCAGACCACCCGCCGTGCTTGCCAACTGAGACATGCGGGCGGCATCTTGTTGAGCAGCACTCAGGGCCTGACCGTAGCCCTGCTGCAGCGCCTGGGACTGTTGGCCAAGAATGGACTCTTGCGTGTCGCGCAAGGCACGCGAGCCAAACTCGCCCATCCGTGTGCCGCCAAATTGCCCGGCCTTAATGAAGGAATCCGACACGCTGGGCAGCAAGTTCTCGCTCAAATTGCGGGCACCAAGCCTGGCGATCTGATCCGTCACGTTTTGCGTGTACGGGTTCATGTAGTCCGAAATCCCGCCTGCCGCTGATTGCCCAGCTTGCTGCAGGTAAGGCTGCGCGGCAGCCAGTCCGGAAGTGCCGACCGCTTGCTGAACAAACGGCTGCAGGCTTTCGCTGCCTACGTTGTAGTTCAAGCCGCCAAGCATGCCCGTTTGCTGCTGCGCATAGGGCGATGCCGCCTGCACGCCACCAGACGCCAGGCCCGTTTGCATGTAGTCCTGCGCCGCCGCCAGCGGATTTGCTTGCGCAGCCTGTTGGATGTAAGGCGATGCCGCCTGCGAAGCGCCCATGCCCGAGGTCAGCGCACCGGTTTGCGTCATGGCCTGGTTCATCGAGGGAATCCAGGAGCCAACGTCCTCGGCGGTCTTTTTGTAGGCCTGCTCTTGATAGGGCGTGAGGCCTGCTATGCGAGCACCACCATAAGCCTGGAAAGGCATGTTTGCCACGTTCGCAGAGGACTGGATTTGGCTAAAAATCGCATCCTGCATCCACTTTGGGGTTTCGGTTGACGACGTCGTGTAGGACGTTGCAGGTGTTCCAGTAAACAGGCTCATTTCATGTACTCCTTGATGTACGACAGTGGGGACTTGGCGTTGGGGCTGAACTTGCCTTTGGCCAGCGCCTTGCCCTTATGTGCACGAATTTGTTGGCGCATTTTGTCAAAGCGTTTTGCACCTTCTTTTGTCGATCCGTCTCCGACAAGCGCGGTAGTCTCGGCGTCCATGACATATTCTCCGTCAGAAAGCTTGGCGTCGATAGTGTCATCGCGCCCGGAGCCCCCGCCTTGTGCAAGGTATGCCATCTGGCTCAAAGCGCCCTGACGGCCCATCATGGCCCCGCCGCGCGCCTTTTTGACGGGCGCATCTACCGGCTTGAGGTAGTTGTCCATCTTGTTCCAGTTGTAGGCCACATACGAGCCCAGCGGCTGGCCGGACGCAGCAGCATCGGCGGTGATTCGGTTCCAGTCCCAAAGCTGCAGCGGCTTGTTGAAATATGCCTGCTGCTCGGGAGAGAGCGCGTTTTTCACCTGCTCGGGCGTTTTCGCCGCGCTCAGCATGCTGGTCAGTGGCAGTGCCAAGGATGCAGCCTTGCCCCAATTGATGCTGCTTGGTGCCGGGGCTGGGGCTGCCGCAGGAGGCGTGATGCCTGTGCCAATGTCCTGGCCACCATAGCCCAGAGGGGCCACGGGAGCACCGCTTGTGAGGTCGTAGTTTCCTTTAAAGTCCGTCGGGCCACGGAAGCCCACCTCTCCGGTCATAAAGTTTGTTGTCTGCAGACCGGCGTCCGGGATTGGCTGCATGGTCATTTCGGGCGCTGTCAGGCCCGTCTCGCCGCCACCAAAGCGAGCCCCTGTGCCGCTTGTCGCCGCCTCCGAGGGCTTAATCCTGTTGCCGATGTTCGTTGTCAGGCCCGCCAACACGGCTCCGGTCAGTGAGGCCTTGGGGTCGTAGCCCGAGGCCATCATGCTGCCAAACTGTTGGCCTCCCGCCTTGAACGCCTCACCGCCGACCTGGCCCATTTGACCGCCAATCATCTGGCCGACCGCTCCCTGCATGGCACCCTTGGCGAATCCCTGCCCCGTGGCCGCGCCGGTCACGCCGCCGACAAGGCCGCTGCCCAGCACAGCCTGGCCCGCTTCGCCCAAGCCCAGCCCAAGCGCCGAGTTTGCTGCGCCACCCACAGCACTGCCAAGACCGCCACCCATGCCGCCCATGACCGCGCCTTGCAGGATGTTGCCGCCACTTAGGCCGGAGCTGACGCCACCAATCACAGCGCCGCCCAGCATTGCTGCCGCCGTACCGCTTGCGCCCAGAGCCGTGCCAATTGCAGTGCCCAAGCCGGGCGCAACGAATGACAACACGATGGGCAAAATTGGAGCAATCGCCTTGAACGCCTTTTTCAAGCTGCTGCCCAGGCCGTACTCGGGCATGCCGGTGCGTGGGTTGATCGAGCCAGCGCCGCCGTGGGCACGCAGCAGGCGGTCCTCAAACGGCGTGATGTGCGCCAGGCGTGTGTCGCCACGGCGACCAGCTTTGGCAATCGCATTTAAGCCGCCCTTGGCAAAACCTGCGGGCGCTTGCTGCGGGGCCGACATGCGCTGCTTGACGATCTTGAGGGCCAGCAAGGCAGCGGCCAGGAAGGCAGGGTCGAACTGCTCCGGAATATCCTCGGGGTCCATGACGCCGCTGGCAATTGCCGAGCTGCGCATGTCCGAATATGCCTCCGGGTTTTGAAGCGTGAACTCAAAGGCGTTGATCAGCTTGTCAATCGCCTGCAGGCTGACGTCCGGGTCAGCGGAAAGCTCAGCGGCGATCTCATCGACCGCCGTCTGAAGCTCAGGATTTGACTGCAGTTGTTGCATCAAGTCATCATTCATGTCAGTGCTCCAACAAGCCTCTCGGCCCATTCTTTCCAGTTTGTGAATTGGTAAGGAATCGGAAGATTCCGGCCAATCGTGGTGTTGTTCAAAAACTGCATTCCCCAATCCTGCCAAAGATCAGGATTGTCAAGTCGCCCAAATGCGCCATACGGGTCCAGGTCAAGCACCAATTGAGCCGCCCAATCGGTCAGCTCCATATTGGTTGGCATCGTGATCATCATCCCAGCACCGTCCTGTCGCCTGATTCGATGTGACCAATGATCTGGCCCATCTGGTAATCGCCATACAAAGCGTTGGACTCAAAGCGCACGCGCAACTCACGGCGCTGCTCTTTGAGCATCACGATCTGCTCAAAAGGCTGATCGGCTTGCTCAGGGAACGTGAATGTGGAGCTGACGACCTCGGGCGCTCTTGCGTTTGCGCGACCTGTGACCTGCACGGTCATTGGTCCGTTTTGCACAAAATCCGGCTCGATGGTCGAGATTCGAAGATAGCTGTCCTGGCCCTGAGCAATTGAGGACAAGTCGGCCGTTTCAAAAAATGACTGGATTGGAGCCGCCAGCGTGCCATCGATTTCGTCCACGCCCTGCTCATGCACCCAGGTGCGGTAACCGCTGGGTGAAGGAATGGCATCGACCAAGATGGGCGACATGAAGGCGTTGTTGTACCCCCCAGCAGATCGGCCAGAGGTGGGCAGTGCGGTGTCGTACCAAGTGTTCTCGCGCACGTTGTAAATCACCGCGTGCGTGCATTCGGTGGCGTCGCCCCTGGGGTACGCCCACCAGATTTCGCCAAAGCGCGGAACCTTCCAGGAGAACACTTTGCTGTGCTGGCTTGGGTTCAAACCGTCCAAGAAGTAGTTGATGTTCATCTGGTTTGGCACATCGCGCACCACGCCGTTGAACATCAAAAACCGATCAACGCCAGCCCAATAAAAAACGCCGTCGTAATCCACGACAGAGTCTGCCGACATGATCGAGGTGTCGGTGGCGATCACGTCAAACTGGAACACGGTCGCACCACCGCTGAACGTGGCACGAATCACCGCATCGTAGGCCCAGAAGATGCCAGCAGGCGCAGAGCCCGAGCCCGCGCGAAGGGGCATGCCCTTGATGATCTTTTGGCCCCACACGCGAGCTATGCCGGACCCGCTACCCGTCAGGTCTGAAGGCTCTCCAGGCACGGACCAGCCGATGATGCCTGCGGTGCCGTAGTAAAACAGGTAGGGGTGCAGCGCCACGATGCCGCCCGTGGCGTTGGCACCTGCGGGCAATGTGACCTCCGTCAAAGCAGCGGTGCCCAAAATGTCTCCATAGAAAATTTGGCCACCCACATCGTTGCACAGGCACGAGCCGTTGGGGGCCACGTGCGCAAGCAAGGCGTTGTAGGTGGTCGAGCTTTCATAGATCGACTGAAACATCCAGCGGTTGTTAACCGAGTCCACCAACGTAGATGGCGTGCGGTCAGAAATGACGCTGGAGTTCTTGTTGGCATCAATCGTGAACCGCTCCAACGTGCTGGAGCCGCCGCTGTGGCAATACTGCAACAGTTGCTGCGTGAAGCTGTTGAAGCCGCGCGAAATCTCGGTGAGGTATTTTGAAATCGAGCGATACCCGCCAATCTTGCGAGGCAGGCCGCGTTGGAAACGAACCCACTGGCCGTCAACGTAGAAGTCGCCCTCAAACTTGGTGCCGTCGCGTTTAATGCCCGGCTGTGATCGCAGGATTTGTGTTGGCATCAGAATGTCCCGCCAACAACAACGCCGGCAGGTGCAATGCCAAGCGCCGCATAAGCAGCAGCCGGATCGACAGCGGTGAACAGGGCATCACCGACCGATGTGGCCCCCAGGTTAATTCGGGCCGCTCCAGCGGTCGTTGCGCCGGTACCGCCGTCCGACACCTGAATGGGCACAGCCAGGCCACCCGTGTCAGCGTTGACCACGTTGGTGCCGTCGCAGTACAAAATCGAGCGCGAGCCTGCCGCCACCAGGACGCCAGTGCCAGCCGAGGTTTTTACCGTGAAATTGAAAGAACCGGTCGTCTCGTTGTTGACCCAATACTGCTGCACCGTCGTGGGCACAATGATGTTGCGATTGCCCGTCAACGTGCCCGTGAAGCCATAAGCAATCCGGTTCAGCTCGGTACCCGTCAGCGTGTAATTGCCCGTGCCCGAGACGTTGATCGAGGTGTAGTCAAACGCAAATGTCGCGGATTGGCCAAAACCGATGGTGTAGAAGGCCTGGCCGTCCGTGGCGATGATGGCCGACTCGCCAGGCTGGAAGGACAGCGTTGCCGATCCATCAATCAAAATTGTGCCGTTGGGATCTGCCACAACAGCGCCAGAGCCCGAGTTGCGCAGGTAGCAAAACCAGTCGTTTCCAACTGTTGCCGCCGTCGGCAGGGTCAGTGTCCCGGCTGCACCGCTCCAAACAAACATCCTGGCGCGGTCGTTGATGCCCGCCGTGTAGTTGCTGTTAAACGTGGTGATCGGCACCGACTGCGAGAGCAGCGTGCCAACCGCCACGATGCCGGTACCGGCCAACGATGAGGCGTTGACCTGCGAGGTCGATGCGCCGTACTGCAGCGCAACCCAGGTGCCAGCGGCTGTGCTGTTGTTTGAAAGGTAGACCTGCCACAAAAGGCCAGGAGCAATCGAAACAACCTGCACGCCCGTTGCATCTCGCACGGTGAATGTGTGAGCGCCCACGTTGTTGAACAAGATGGTCTGTCCACGGCCTGTTTTATTGGCTGCAGGCAGCGTCACCGACAGACCAGAGGACGCCGGGGTGACGTCCATGATCTTGGTGGCCAGATTTGTGCTGGTACTTGTTTCTTCTGGCCAACTCAGCGTGGTGTTGACGGCCAGGGCCAGGGCGCTGTAATCGACCTCGCTGGGGTAAATGTTGGCACCGCCAAAAACATCGGTGTATGTGGTCATGCTTCACTCCGTTGGGCGCTGCGGTCCATGATCCGTTTCATGTCCTCGCCGCTGATTGCCTGGGCAGCCCTGTCGTACATCTGCTGCCAGGTGCCGATCCGCTGGTCGTTCTTCAAGAACGGCGAAGCCTCAAGCAGCGTCGCGTACAGCAAAAGATCGGGCGCATATTCGGTGACCCAATTGGTCTGGAAATCTTCGCCAAGAAAACGAGGCTGCTCATAGTACAGGACCTCCAGCGTCTGCGCTGCAACAGGCGTCGGGGTGATCAGCCAGTGGTTGTAATCGTAGTCCGCATAAAACTGCGGGACAGCCGTCTCGGCCTCGTTGGGCCAGTAGCTGCGGCAATACTCATACGACCGGGCAAAAATGGGCTGGCCGTCAAGCGTCATGCTGATGGTGTCACGCCAGCGGTCGGGCTTGCGGTAGGTGGCCACGCCAATTTGCAGCGGGGTCTGAACGGCACGGATGAAACCCTGGATTTTCAGCTCGCGCGAAATGCGGCGCTCGCCCAAAGTGATCAGGCGAGGCAACTGCTCGTAGACAATCTGATCGCTCTCGGCCGTGAAGCCTCGCTCAAGGTAACGTCGAACGTCCTCGAGCAGGCTGGTGTAAGTCATGGTGTACATAAGCTCTCCGCATTGGGATAAAGCCGCTGATGCAGCGAGCGCCTGGTGGTTGGATTATCGCTGCAATTCATAGTCATCGGCAAGGTGGCAAAAACCTGGGAGGCTTTTTGCTTTTAACTCAGGAACAGAGAAATCTCGGCTTCACGGCGTTTGACCAGCCCGGGGAGAACCTTGCCGCCGCCCTTGGTCCAAGCCCGGAACGCCTCGGCTGCGCCGCCCCAATCACCCCGGTTGGCCTTCATGCGGATGGTGCTGCGCTGGAGGTTGCCTAGACCGAAGTTAAAGGAAATGCTGACCAGAGCGTCAAAGCTGCCTTGACGCCCAACCACGCTGGGCACAAGACGAAGAACACCCCGTTCAAAAGTTCCGACATCAACTCGGAATAGTTCGTCGATCTCTTCTTTCGTCCAGACACGGTTGTCCTCCGGTTTCAGTGGGAACTCACTGCGGATCATGGGGATGTCCTCTTTGGTCTTGCCCGGTGGCCGGACCATGGGGAGCCTGATCTGCTCTTGGTACAGGACGTGGCCGTAGCCAATCGTCCAGATATGCGCAGGGCAAAGGTAGGGCCGAGAGCGCTTGCCCTCGTACCTGTGCATCAGGTCTTCACCTGCCTTGCTCAGTTTCACTTCTTGCTCCACTGGCGGCTGCCGAACCAGAACCCGATGATGCCGCCCAGCATTGCCATCTCATCGGAACTGAAAATCAGATCGGAGTAGCGGATGATGTCGTCAATGCTGGTGATCAGGCCGGGGGTCTGGTACAGATACCAAGCCATGAAGCCGTTGATCAACACCAGCTCAAGGACAAAAATGTAGGTCACCGTGGGGCGCACAGTGCCCACGTAGTTGGCAACCCATGTAGAGGCCTTCTCCAGCACCTTCTCGTCGTGGGCAAGCGCAGCCTCAGTCATCCGGGCATCGGTCTCCATCGCCACCTGATCGGTGCGGACCTCTTCAATCTTCAGTTGGGCCGCAAAGCCCTGCGCGGCCATGGCCAGCTCACGCTCGTTTTGGAGCGCAGCCAGCCGAAGCTCGTGCCCTTGGTCAGCCTTGTTCTGAAAGTACTCCAGCAGCTTGGGCAGGCCGGAGATCAGCAGACCCCCGAGAGTTGAAAACAGTGAAAGCATCAGTGACCCCTTTTAGTTAACATGGCGCTGGCGATTTCCAGCATGAATTTTACTTGCTCGATGTCTTTCGGTGGCTCCGCCCAGCCCACCGTGATCTGCCCGACAAACCTGTGGCTGTCTGGCGGAACGCTCACCCGGCAGGTAAACGCGACCCCTTTGTCCAGATACCACAGGCCCACCTCGGACTGCGCGTACCGGTACTCCCCACAGGGGATGTCGTTGGTCATCAACTTGACCACATCTGCATTGTTGGAGGAGTTCTGGCTGAACAGCCCCACGTCAATGTCCTCAATGCTCTTGTCTCTGCCGTCCTTCGTGTAGGCCTTGTACAGCACCCGGCTGTTGAACAGCGGGTTCACCTTAAACACGGCAACCACCGTTGCGCCTGTCTTCTTGAGCAGCATGGCGCTGGCGTCATCCGCACGGTCGGTGTTGATCTCCGGCAGCTTCTTGGACTCCTTGTAGGCGTCGCGCATAAACTCTTGGTTCTGCCACAGGAAGTACCCAGCGAAGGCAACCACGCCCATGATGAGGATCGCGAACAGCTTGAATGGCGAGTCCACATACCCGAGCACTTTGTCTAGGGTTGTGTTGGCGTTCAGCTTGTCGTCGCTCATTTTTTGATGTACAGCATGTAAATGATGATGCCGTAAATAAGCAGACCGGCAAGAATGAGTGAGGCCACGCCAAGCACCAAATACTCGATGAGTTGGTCCATCTTGGCCTTGCGAACCTTGATGGCTTTTATCTCCGCCTCTTTAACTTCCCTGCGCCTACGAGCAGCGGCAGCTTGGAACTTCTGCCAGTCAGCCCACATGCCCGGACGGCCTGCGTAGACCATGCGTTCACGAAGCTCAACCTCTTGGGCATTCAACTGCTCCAGAGCCATGAACTCTTCGAGGTCAGAGCCACCGCCTTTTTTATTGGCGTTTTCCTGAATCTTGGCTTTGTTGTCGAAGTAATCAAAGACCCGCGAGCCGAGCTGGTGTAGCTCTTTGCCGTTAGCCAGTGCGCCTTTTATTACGGCAAAGGCCGCATTGGCGGCGGCAATTTCGGCAAGCATCTACAAACTCCATACAAGCTGAGCAAAAATTCTTGCGCACCAAACCACTAGCCCAATCAGAAGGGCCGCTGCACAGAATGCGACGGCCCAATCTTTCATGGCACCACTGCGGGTGTGATGGTGTTGGTCGTGGTGTTGGTGCTGGTCACCACAGTTGGAACAGACGTATTGTCAGTAATAGAGCCACCAGCAAGGCGACCAGAGTTGCCAGAGTTTGACCCACTGTTCGCTCCAATCGAATAAGTACCTGCACCGATTACGCCATTGCCGCCGATGGTTGTGACATTGGCCGCTGGTGCTTGAATCTGCGATGCGATGCCGACAAAAGCGTTGTTGGTGCTGATGCCCAAAGCTGTTGCATTGTCGGACTGGCGCATACCCAAACTGGTCTGCTTGTTGACGCTGTAGATTTGGCCAACAGTAGGCAAGAGCAAACCTGTCCACTGCATGGCGTAGTCTGCCCATGACTTGGGAGCGTTGATCTGCGTGTTCTGCTGACCACCACCCATTTGCAAGGACATAACAGCAGCAACCTTGGCTGTGGTGTCACCTTGTCGAGCAATGTCAGCAAGGGCTTGGAAACGGGCTGTTTGGGCTGCTGCTTGGGCTTTGTGGGCATCGGCGTAGGCAGCGTACTCAGAGTTGGTCGCGCAGCCGGTCAGGGCCACGGAACAGACTGCAAGGGCGAGTAGTTTCATTTTGGCTCCACGGCCTCTTGAGGCACAGCGACTTGTGGGGACACTTGCTCTTGCAGGGCTTGGATGATCTGGAACACTTCGCCATAAGGGCGCGTGCCGAGGTAACCCAAGATGCCCTGCATCAGGCTGAGTTTGACGGTGACGTCTTGATCGTTCATGTTGCGCTCCAAGGCAGGCCGGACTCTTGTACAGGGTTGATCTGTGCGTTGATTTGGCTTTGCAAGCTGGCTTCAACGGTGTCTTTGCCAAGGCTTGTCTGAACCCAACCAACAACCTGTGCTTCGGTCAATTGGTCATAGGGCGTAAAGGTTTCGCCCGGTTGCTCTTGGTAGCCAACAGTGCCGTAGGTATTGGCGCTGTATGTGCCATCAGTGGCAGACACGTTGTAATGCACTGTGACGACAAAGCCGTCAGCAGTCAGGCGATCCATTTGTTGAATTGTCCAGAGGTAAGTTGTCATGGTGGTTCCTTTAAATTAAATGCCCGCTGCTGCAAGGCGTTGACGGAGGGATTGGATTTCAGCAACAAGGTCTGCAATGGTCTCAGAGCCACCAGCTTGCATTTGTTGGTAGATGGGTTTGCCTTCTGCGTCCACAGCGTCTTTGGAGCCTGTCACGCTTGATGGGTAAACCTCTTGGAACTGGTGCGCCAAAAAACCGCGAGTGCGTGAGCCATCAGCGTTCCATGTGTACTCAACAGGCTGCAAAGCATCAATACGCTGACCTGCATCTGCCACAGGGCCAATGACGGTTTTCAAGCGGTAATCGGAAGTGACGTTGTAAAGAGTACCTGTCGCAGTAACCGTGATACTTCCGCGAGTCCCTGCACTTTTAATAAAAGACATTGCTGTGGAAGTACTTGCAGCACTGCTATCAATTACGTTAATGCCTTGCTTTGTAGAGCCATTAAAAGTAACTTCAACTTGCCCTTGTGCGTTTGCACTTGTAGCCCCCACCAGCAAATTCCCGCTGGAGTCGAGGCGCATACGTTCTGGAATGCCTGTGCCAGTGGCAAAAGTAATCGCCCCGGCAGAGACGTCTCGTGATGCAATTTGAAGGAGGGCTACATCCGCAATAATTTGAGCCGGAACAAGACCTGTATCCGGTGTGCCGTTTTTGTACCCAATACGAATGCGTTCAGCGCCTTCGTCTCCAATACCTTGGCCGTTAAATGATGCTCCTACAAAATTTGCGCCTCGGATTGACAGTTTGTGTGAAGGCGAACTCGTCCCAATCCCCAGACCTGTGCTGGTCAGGCGAGCACGCTCATCACCAGCCACGCGCAACGCAATAAAACCAGAGCCACTACTGGCATTTAAAGTCAGTCCGCTTGTTGAGTTGGAAGCAACTGAATTTCCACCCGTAATGCTCAAAGTATCCGCTGTACCACCCTGAGACTGAAAAGCACCCGATGTGTATAAAGTCGTCCCATCAAACGTCAGCGCAGACCCAGTGGTCAGGACTTTGCTGCCGTTCAGGTAGGCCACGCCGTTGGCTGTGCCGCCTGAGAGGGTGAGCGCCCCGGACATGGTGACCGCAGCCAGGCCTGTGAGGTTCCCCGAGTCGTCCAAGATGGCCGCTGAGTTTTGCACCAGCTTGCCGGTGGTGGTGTCAAACCGAACCAAAGCGTTGTCCGTGGACGAGGCCGGGCCGACCACATCACCGCTCGCACCGGCTTTCGTGGCCAGCACCTGCACTGCGCCCAGGTTGTCCTTGTAGAACAGCTTGCCGTCTGTGATGTTGATCGCCAGCTCACCGTTGGCCAGGTTGCCAGCCGTTGGCGCTGCGGCACCAGTGGTGGAGTAATAGAGCTGAATTGGCGTGAAGTTTGTCTGAGCCATGTTTTTTCCTCTGAAATTTAGAACGTGCCACCGGAAATGCCGGACCACGTTGGTGTGCCTGCGCCCGCCGATGTGAGCACCTGACCGGCCGTGCCGTTGGCAATGAAGGCAGTCGCGCCTGCGCCGGACTGGTACGGGATCTGGGATGCCGCGCCGCCAGCCAGGTTTGTTGCCGTCGTCGCTGAGCCCGCAGTCGTCGCCGATGTGGCCGTCGCTGCGTTGCCGCCAATTGAAAGCCCCGCAGCCGTGCCCGTAAGTCCAGTGCCAGCTCCGGAGAACTGCGAGGTGGCGGTTATCGTTGTGCCAGTGATTGCCAGTGCGGTTGTGGCCCCAATCACCACATTGTTAATCGCACCAGAAGTTGCCGGGTTGATGGTCACAGTACCGGTGCCAGACGGTGACAGCGTGATGTTCTTGTTCGCCGGGCTTGCGGACAAGCCGCCGTTTATGGTGATGACACCACTGCCGCCGCCATCCCAGTTAAGCAAACTTGTGCCGCCAACCGTCCTTAAATTTCCACCAAGAATGGACAGCGCGTAATAGTTTTCGCTTGCAAAGTTTGTGTTCGCCGTGATCACAGTGCCGGTCACGGCTGCGGCAGTTGTGGCACCCAATGTTGTACCGTTGATGGTCCCGCCCGTGATTGCAACGCTTGCTGCGTTTTGCACAGCCATGGTGCCCAGGCCAAGGTTCGTGCGAGCCCCAGCCGCATCCGTGGCCCCGGTGCCGCCGTTGGCCACAACCAGGGTGCCCGCCAGCGTCACAGCGCCCGTGGTGGCCGTTGCGGGTGTCAGGCCAGTGGTGCCCCCATTCCAGCTCAAAACACCCGTGTTGGCAATCGTGACCGCTGTGGAGCCGTTGTAGGACGTCCCCGACAGGCCGGTGCCAATCGTCAGCGCCGCAGACGCGGTGGCCGTCACCGTGATCGAGCCGCCAAGCGACACAGGCGTGCCGTTGATCGTGACCGATGAAAAACTCAGCGCCGCGTTGGGAATGTTCGACAGCGTGTTCAACGACGCGTCGATGGTCTTGTTTGTGATCGCCTGCGCGCCGGTCAGCGTCACCCCGTCCGTGATGCCATAGCCCGCAATCGTGGTGGGCGTGCTGGTCACGTTGGACCATGCAGGCGTCACGGCCGTGGTGCTGGCGCTGGTCACCACGCCCTTGCTGTTTACAACCAGGACAGGCACCAAAGCGCCCGAGCCGTAGGTGTTGGCCACAACGCCCGAGGCAGGCAGGTCGGCGTTTACCATGGCCCGGAATGTCGGGTCGGCATTTCCACCCGCAGTCGGCCCTGCAAAAAACGTGTTGGCTGCCACCGGGGCAACGATCAGCGTCGAGCCCCACGTGGGCGCGCCTGAGCCGCCCGACACCAACACTTGCCCAAGGGTGCCCTGGGGGCCAACATAAAGGCCGTCGGCCCCGGACCACACCACCGCGCCGGGCTGCATCGTCAGGCTGCGACCGGTACCACCTTGGTCAATCGGCAAAATGCCATCCACTTGCGTCTGATCGGCCAGATCAACCGCTGGGTGCCTGTGGTCCGAGCGCGAAAGGGTCAGAGCCGTGCCGACCGTGCCCGTGTTGTTCAGTGCCAGCGGGGTGCTTGATCCATAAGACGCGGCAAGGGTCACGTTCGAGGACAGCGGCCCGCCGCCCGTCAGACCGTTGCCAGCGATCACCTCACGCGAGGTGGGCACAAAGCCTGTGATTGACAGAGGCACCTGAGTGGCTGCCATGACGCGGCCCGTGGCGTCCACGGTGAACTGCGGCACGTTGGTGCCGTCGCCATAGACCCCAGGCGTCACGCCAGAGGCCGCAAGCTCCGTGGTACCGATGCCGCCAGGCGCGACCGACAGGGTCACGTTTGACGACAGCGCGCCGCCACCGGCCAGGCCCGTGCCCGCGATCACCTGGCGAGTGAGGGGCACACCTGCAACGTTGAGCAGGTCACCGGCACGGATTTTGTAGGTCACCCCCTGATAAACCCCGATCAGCAACGAGTCCTCGGACGCCACAGGGGCGTCGGGCAGTTGCGTAATCCGGGTCGGGATGAGGTTTGATGGAACAGTTGCCATTTTTTAATCCACGATGTAGATGAAGCGTTGGCCATCTTCTGTCACAACAAACCGCGAGCCGTCCTGCGTGATCACGCCCGAGGGGTTGGTGGTCACGGGCACATCCGGACGCACAAACGGCAAAACGATCTGGTCCTCTTTGCGAGGCGCAAGCCGGTAGGGGTCGTAGTCGTCCGTGTCCGCATCGCAGACCATCAGGGCCGGAAAGTTGGGGTCCGGATGCAACTCGGCCAGCCGGAACTTGCGCGAGCAACGGGCGCAGATCGCCAAGCCGTATGTCGGCTCTCCGGTGGGGTCGATGAACATGCCGCTCATTTTGTGTAGCAGCCAATGCCAGGGTTGATAAAGGTCGGGGAGCCATCGTTGTCGCCATCCCATGCGGACTGACGTGCGGCCAACCAACGCTGCTCCAAGAGCGGCATCATGTTTGCGTCAACGCTTGGCGTCTCGGAGGCCACGCGCGAGGCCAAGCCCGCGATGATCGCCTCCAGCCAACGCTGGGGCACCTCGACGTCTTGGCGCAGGTTTTGTGTGTCCATGATGTGGCGGTGACGCCACACGATCAGCTGCTGGTGCTCAGCGGCCAAGTTGGGCGAC